>MDTD01198031.1_pt1 | contig 10947 bp, 11 predicted proteins | sample 811221 | NCBI WGS metagenome assembly MDTD01 (sample SAMN05326646, study PRJNA326480) | marine metagenome | isolation source: seawater | place: Pacific Ocean: South West | collected 2011
CTTTAAATCATTAAATTGTTTAGTTAGTAAGAAAAATTTATGTTTATATTTTGGATAAGTAATATTTAAAAAATTCAAAACATAAGGATCTACCGCTAGAAATTTATCAAAGTAATTCAACATCTTTTTATTTATTTTCTTAGGGTTATGAAAGCTATATTTAATGCTATTTTCTTGTAAATATCTTAATGATCTGGGATCCATATTTGGTAGTGCTATAGGAGATATACCTGCAGAAAAAAATTCATACTTATCACCAAATCTTGTCTTAAGCAAGACTTCTACAACAGGGCTTCTACAGTAGTTTGCTATGCAGATGACACAAAATGATTTCCTGGATGTTGACACAATATATTCTTAGTCAGAAGTCAGATTATCTATGCTATTGAGAAAGCTTGAAAAAGGGAAGAACTGAGAAATAACCTTATTCCATCGAGTCGTCCCACTAGCATTAACATATACGATGTCATTATTTTTGAGGTAAAAATTATTTGCCTCAATAAAGCTTGAGGGATTTTCTAAGTCAGCTCGAAAAATTAGTGGATCTTTTTCATCTAAACTTTGCCTTATTATAAAAACCTCTGATGCTTCTGCTGTGTTGGTATTTAAGCCAAAGGATTCACCTATAGCATTTGATAAGCTGATTGGAACATCTGTAATATTAATTTTTTTAGGTTTTGTAACTTCACCCAAAACAAAAACCTGCTGAGAATTAAATCTTGCAATTGTTACGTCAACTTGAGGGTCAGTGAAATATTCAGCTAAACTTTTTGTCACACTTTCTCTTAGCTCATCTTGAGTTTTTCCTTTAGCCTCAACTAAGCCAACATATGGAAAAAATATATTACCATTTCCATCAACTCTTCTTAGATTTTGATCTGGGCTTATATTGGTAACAGGAAATATTTCTGGTAAACCCCAAACAGTAACAGCTATTTGATCTCCAACACCCATTTTATATAAATATTCACTTTCATAGGTGCTATCGGATTTCTCAGATATATTGATTAGCTTTATATCTTTTTGCATTGAGTCTATGAAGACATATTGAGATTCGTCAAGCCAAGAGGACTGTGTCTTCATATGCATTCCAGGCGATAAACTGCATCCGCAAGTAAGTATTGTAATAATAATTAAGCTAATCTTTTTTTTCATATTCATAAGCATCATCTAGATATTTATCTGCATAATATTGATAAGAGTAGTTACCATAAAGACTGTAGTAACCATAGTAACCCCGTGGTTTAGCGTATGCATTATATATCAACCCATCAATATTTTTACTAATTTGTTTAAAATTATCAATACACTGTTTAATTTCATTGATTCTGTTTATTCCATGTCTAGTAACAAGTATATTGAAGTCACTTTTTTCAATTAACATTGAGGTATCTGATACAGCTAAGACTGGGCCAGTATCAAAAATGATGAAGTCAAATTGATCTTTGAAAAAATTGATTTTATCTTGGTACTGAATACTATACAAAAATTGGAAAGTATTACTTAAGCCCTTAACTCTAGGGACAATATATAAATTATCCTGAACTTTATATTTTCCTAGTGCAGATTCATTAATCTCATTAAATGTTTTTTCAGAGATGCTCTTTAAATTGTAGTTGTTGGCTAAATTACCTCTTTTTAAATCATTATCAACTAGTAAAACTTTTTTTCCAATTTTCGCCATCCCCTCTGCGAGCTTCATAGAAACAGTTGATTTACCATTACCAGCTGATGGACTGGTAATGGTAATAATTTTTTTACTATCCTGCTTATTTTGTAATGAATTGATATTTACTATTAGAGATTCAACTGATGTATTTAACTTGGTTAAATCAGTTGTATCTTCAAAATTATTTATGTCAGGAATGACTCCGATTATCGATAGATTAATATTATTGTCAAAAATTTCAGCCGGATTAGATATGGGCAAGAAATACAATCCTCTTATAATTGCGATGAGAAAAGACATTAATAATGCTATGAAAGTAGCTAGAAAAACTACAAGTATTCTAGGACTTACTAGGTAGTCAACATAGGCCTCATCAACGACTCTTACATCTCCAATCGTGCTTGCTTCAAGTATTGAAAAACCTAGTCTTCGTGACTCTAGTTCTTCAAACAAAGTTTGTGATACTTCAAGATCATTAAATAGATCAATATAATCTTGTTGTTCTTTTGGCATCATTTCTATCTCAGATAAAACTTCATCCATTTGTGCCTCAAGAAGTGCTTTTTTGTTAACTAAGTTTAGATATGATGGATTATTTGATGTGTATATTTCTTTAGCTTTTGCAATTTCAATATCAATAGAGCTTAGAGCTTCATCCAAATTTTGAATTTTTTTAATAATAGCTTCTATCTCTAAACTAACATCGATTGATTTATTTTTTTCGCGAAATTGTTTTAATTTAACCTTGTTTATTTCTACTGATTCTTCAATGGATTTTAAATTTTTTTCAATAAAATTAATTGCTTTTCTTGATTTCTCACTTTCATCACTAATTCTTTGATTAAGAAAAATACTATTAGCGTAATTTATAATATTTTTTCCTTGGTTTATATCATCTGTAACATAAGAAACAGTAATCAACCCTTCATTCCTAAAAAATGAATTTACTGCAACATTAGTGTCAACATTCATTTCCGCTTTTAAAAATTTATACAAACTTTCAGGGTTAGTGAATACGATATCTATTGGTCTATAGGCATTTAAGTTTGTTGAATATACAGATATTCTAAGCCCTTCGAAATTAATTTCTTGTCCGTAAGTTGAAGTCTGCACATCATTAAGATCTTCATCTAACAAAGAATATCCACTCTCGGAAAATGATAACTTTAGTTCATGAATTTCAATAGGATTATCATTATCTGAAATTATCTGAATATCTATGTTCTCATCATCATCAAGATCTTGAATATCTATATGAAGTTTTAAGTCATTTATAACTTTAAGGTAATTGGTCCGCGACTCATATAGTTGAACCATATTAGAAATATCTGAATTACCTGGGGAGGTAAACCTTAAAGCTTGTGAAGGGTCAAAAATATTTTGATCAAAAGCTTCGTATTGAATTAGGCTCTTTATCTCATATTTTTTTGTTGCAAAGCTGTAGTAAGCAACGGAAATAGCAAAAACTACAAACACTATAGAAAGAATAAGTTTTGACTGCATTAGCAAGAATCTAAAAAGCTTGCCTATATCTATTTCATCTTTCTCCATATTTGATGATAAGAAGTTATCTATTTCTATCTTGTTTGTCATTTTTTAATAAGTGATTTGTTTAGTAGTGCATATTATATAGAATGTAAAAAATTTAAGGAAGTTTAAAAAAAGGTTGATGCTAATAATAAGATGAAAAATTTATTCATATTCGTAATCTATTAAGAAAGTGTTTCTTAAAAAATAATTTGATCAAGCTGTTGGACGCTTAAGTTAAAATCCTGTTTGTCAGAATCCCTTTTCTTTACTAGGGTATGAAAGTTTACATTGCTAGAGCAAAAATTATTTAAATTTATCAAGTGCTCTCTTTCAACACTTTTTTTTATGTCAGTATTTTGCGATTTAATAGAGTTGCTAAAACTATTTAGAAAAATATCCTGAAAATTTGTTTTTTTAATAATAAAATCATTCCCCCATTCTAAAAAAATGCAATGATCAATCTTATAATCTTTAATACTTCTATTATGTACAGAAGCATCTAATTGGTAACAACTTCTTCCAAGCTCATCATCTTGTATAGCAATCTTATCTAAAATCAAATTTTTATTTTTTTTGGACAAGGCTTTTAATTTCATAATACTTATTTGAGAATTTAATGTAATTTGCTTTTTATTCTTTGTGTCAATTACACATCTATCTTCCGAGATAAAGCCACCTTTTGACAAATAGTGCTGACAGTATGTTGATTTTCCTGAACCCTTTCTTCCACAAAACATAATAGTCTTGCCATTTAGATAAACACAACTCGCATGTAAAACAAGAAAATTTCGTTGATAGAAAAGTAATGGTATGGCTAAATAAAGTAGGCTCTTTTCAAAACTTTTATCTTCAGAAGATATTAAGGAATACTGAATGTCAGTGCCATTAACTACTCTGAATCTTCCTACTCCATCTTTAAAATATTCAGCAATGTCTACACTTATTTTTCTGTGGTTAAAATCAAGGTCATCTGATCTATATACACTGAAATCAGGCGATTCATCATTTGATTTTTGAAGAAAATTTAGTGTTTTATCAATTTTGAAACAATGCCCGTAAACAGAGTAGTAGGACATTCTGATATATTAGCTAAATTGATTTGCATCGATGAGATTGTCGGTAGGCCCTGGTTCTTTTCCAAAAAAACCTTTTATCAAATCTTTGGCATCGCCAAGTTCTTCTATTTTTGGGGCTTCCCAATCTTTTTTATCGTCAATCATGAGTTAAAATTAAACCTTTATCTAGATTTTGTCAAATTGCTTAACCCAAATACCAGCAGATAAAACCTGAAAAATATTCATTAAAAATTTAGATGAGCTATTTCTTTTGAAAATTTGCACCTCATTTAGTAATTTTTCCTTATTTACTATGTTGTTTAGAATCGATTTTGAATCAAAAATTTCCTCAAATAATTCATTAAAGTTGTAGGATTTAAATTCATTTTTTATCAAGCAGCTAATATCAGCCTTTGTGGTTCTTTTTTTCACTTCTTCAGGAATTATCCCATCCATTGCATTTCTAAATACATATCTGTCATAGCCATTATTTAGTTTTTGACTTGATGGTATTGAAAGGCAATATTCCATAAGCTTAATATCAAAAAAAGGCATCATTATTTTTACGTCATAAATTGCGGCCAAGTCATTAAGCATTTCTATACCATACTCCTTTGCACTATTTGATACTGAATAGAGGTGAGCCCTTCTTGGGTTATCAAAATGGTAAGGATTTTCGCCCCATATTTTTTTAATTTCATCATCATAATTGCTGGATGATCTCATGTCCTTGTTCAGAAAGAGAAGCCATTCCATATTAGCTTCATCTTTTCCAAGCACTCTTTTAATTTTAGACTTAATTGATTTATTGATAATTGAACTTACAAAATATTTTTGAAAGGCTTCTAAATATGGCAATTCCTTTAAATCTCTTCGTTGCCTAATCAGCTTATCTTGCTTAAACATTTGATAGAAATTTAAATTTAGAGCATCCTCTCTTAATCTTTCATAACCATGTGAAACAATGTCATCTCCATCAAAGCCCTCAAAATGGTAGTTAATATTTTTTTGCGAAAGTAGTTTGTAAATATTAGTGTTTACAAAATAATTTGCACTTCGTAGTGGTTGTTTAGTATGTTTTGAAAAATATTCGATTCTCTTTAGAGGCCCTTCATTTTTAACTTCAACATAGTTACCATCAATATTCTTGTGCTTAAGAACGGAATCTATAAAACGTGATTCATCAGCAAGCTTGAAGTCCTCTTCAGATAGTCCACCAAACAATGCTGAATAAGCATGAAGATTTTTGGCAAGGCCTTTATTCTTATTGATTTCAAATGCCTCACATAAGATAGAACTTGAATCTAAACCACCACTTAAACTAAAACTAATATCTTGATTACATAGTTTCATTTGGCTCAATATAGAACTACTAAATAATTCTTTAAATTTTTGCGCGTAGTCACCATCATTTTTGAATCTAGTTTTTTTATCATTTGGAAATGAATAATATTTATTTGTAGATATATTTTTTTGTCCTATGTGAAGTATGTGAGATCGTTTTATTTTTCTTACATCTAAAAAAAAAGTTTTATCAGATTCAACATCCATGTATGTTAAAAATTTTCTTAAGACATCTTCGTCAATGGTAGTGCTGATTTTTCTTGGATCTGAAGCTATTAAAACTGAATCATGAGTTATTCTAAAATAAACTTGAGTTGAATTCATATGATCGCAAACGGCAGTTATTGTATTGCTGACTTTGTTAACAATTACTATTGAATATGAGCCATAGATCTTCCTCGCAAAAAAAGTTTTATCTTTAAGAAATAGATCAATTATGTGTTTATGAACCTCATATTTGCTTGTTTTTTTGTCTAGATTAAAATCATCCAATGCTGTTAGTTTTAGTTTAGAAAAAATTATTAAATCACCAATATCTGTTCTATCAAATCCATCAGAATGCCTTATATCTTTGACAGATATCCTGGAAACTTCTAAGAAAAATTCATGGTCTCTCATGTGAATATATTTCGTTATAGCCATCACTCTGCATTATAAATTTATGGCTTTTAATCCAGGCATGCGATTTGAAAGAGCCATTCTCAAACTTAACACCAATTATAAACTTATGCTTAACACCTAAAATATTTAATATAAGGCTCAATATTATTGCCAAGTGCAGACACTTAAGCTTAAAAAATTTCTTATATTTTAGAAGCGAATTATAAATTTCCTCAGGTTCATCTAATTTATGTGGTTTGAGGAGTTGCATAATAAAATTTCCCCTTTGTTTTATCAGGTCTTTAAATGAGAAAAACTTATATTCAATTTTTATGATGCATATGAGAATCACTATTTTAAATTCATTTAAAAGATTCATTTAGTTTAATCTAACCAAACTCAAATCTTCACAATGCTTTATAAAGGCTAGTATGTCTTCTTTTATAGTTTCAAAGTTACAGTCAAAATCTTTTGCTATAGTCGCTATTATTGTTTCTATATTTTTGTCTTCTGTCATAAGATTGAATACTTTTGATCCAATTGAATTAAGCTTGAAATATTTACCAGTATCAACATTTAATATTACTTTCTCTCCTTCATGATCGGAAAAAGCACAATTGATTGAAATAGTAGGTACTTTTCTTAGGCAAATATCATACATAATTAATAATAAAAAATTGAACCATCTTTTTTAGCTAATCTAAGGATAAATTTAAACATAAAAATTCCAATAGCAAAATAAATGAAGCCCTGAATTAACAATATCATGGCGTCTCTGTACAGCTCTTGGCTCTGTATTTGACCATTCATCACCATTCTAGTTGCTTCTAATTGAAATTTTAAGGGTATTAAGTTTGAGATTATATGAAGGTTGAATGGCAAAACTTTCGAAGAAAATATTACACCTCCAAATATTAAAGATATATAAGTATAAAAAGCATTGAACAAGTTTTGTTTTTTAAAGAAAAGCACAAAACTAGCTCCAATAATTGATATGCCAATAAGCGAGATTAAGGAAATAGCCAAAATATACAAAATTATAAAAAATTCCTTAAAGTTAATATCTAACCCAAAAAAAATAATCCCAATTAAAAAATAAATCACTAACTTCAAACTAGCTCTATAAATTGAGAAAATTGACATAGAAATCAGGGTAAATGAATCGTTGTGAGTATTTATGATTTCTTCAAGCACTCCATTAAGCTGTAAATTTCTTATTTGAGAACCAATAGACGCAACTATTGTGAAGCTGAATTCAAAAATAATAATACCTGTTAAAAAGTAAGAAAATGTGTCAGCTCTCTTAGAAAAAAGATCAGAATATTCCTTGAACTTTATTTCAGTTGAAAATAAGTAGATAAGCGAAGTCAAAAAAATTGCAGTAATAAGAATAGAAATGATATGCCTTTGATAACTTTTTATTTCTGTGAGTTGAAATAGAAAAAAGGAGAAGAACTTTTTCATTATTTTGCTATGAGTTGCTTATTGGAAAGTTTATATTCTTGAAAATTAATAAATTCAGAATTATCTTCATGAGAAGTGAATACAAGAGAATTGCCTGCCCTAATATAATCTTGCAATATTTCATGTAGTCTCGCCTTTTTTTCTCTATCTAAATCAGAACCGAGCTCATCTACCAACAAGATTTTAGTAGGAGTGATAAAACTTCTTGCAATTAATATTAGCTTTTGTTGGCCATTGGAAAGATTGCTATATTTTTCTTCATATAGGTCTGCAATTTTCATTTTTTCCAAAAAATCTAAACATTTCGTATCAGACAAATTTAAATTTCTTAGGCTAGCAAAAAAGATTAAATTTTCTTTGACAGTCAATCTGAGAAAAAAACTTCTTGTATTTGTACTAACTAATTTTATTTGCTCATGCTTTAACATGCTTGTTAATTTTATTACTCCAGAATCTTGTATTAGATTATTTGAAGCAATCCTAAGAAGAGTAGTTTTTCCAGAACCATTATTCCCAGTTATTTTAGTAGCGCTGCCTGAATCGATAAAAAGGTTAATATTTTCTAAAACAGATTTCTCACTACTCTTCTTCCCCCTAAAGAAACTATTTTTTTTAAATGATTTTGAAACATTAACAAGTTCTAACATTGATTAACTATAATATATAAATAAATCATAGTAATGAATGTAAAAAAATTTTGTAATGACCCTTTAATTTGTGAAATTGAGAATTTTCTCTCACAATCTGAGTGTGAAAAATTAATAAATGCTGCATATGAGCATCTAGAGGAATCAAGCATTAATTTTGGTAAAAAAGAACAAACGTATAGGCGCAGTAAGTCAGTTAATATCAGCAATCATGAATTAGAGCTTAAGGTCAGAAATAAAATAAACCAAATTCAAGAAAAAAAATTTCTTAGTAATCAGGAAATTCAAATAACAAAATATTCTACAGGAGGCTTCTATAAAGAGCACTATGATGCATTTTTAGATCACCAAGAAATAGGTAAAAAACAAAGACTTATTTCAGCAATAATCTATTTAAACGATGACTTTAATGGAGGCGAGACAACTTTCGATAGATTAAAGTTAAGCATTCTGCCAAGAAGGGGGAAATTAATAATTTTTTGTAACTGTATTGGTGAAACTAATTATATCCATCCTAACTCTCTTCATTCATCTGAAAAAGTTACAAAGGGGCAAAAATTTGTTGCAACATTATGGTTTAGCAGTGAATCTAAGAGCTAAGATAATCCCTTACTTTTTTATAATCTCTGTAATTGGAATAAAATTTTGAGTTGAAGTATTTCCTTCTGATTGTATCTAGAAGCCTCATTAGTCTAAAAAAAATATAAACAAATTTATTCAATAACTCTTCATTTCTTAACTTTTTTGAAAATATATTAATTCTATTTTGCCTATTTCCAATTTCTAATAAAAAAACGTCTTCACTTTCCAAATTATTCTCTAGTAGCAAACGTGGCATTAAGGAAATTATGTTTTTAGGTGTTATGTTATTTCCTTTTTTATTGAGACAAATGAAATCAATCAAATCGAAGAAGATTTGAGCATGTTTTTCAAGCCTATATTGTTTAGAAAACTTAATAAGATCTTTTGTGCTTAATTCACTGAAATCAAGTAAAGCTTTTAGATCTGATATGATATATGGGCCTGAACTAAAGTAATCTTTAGTAGATGCATGATAAATTAAGTGGCACATTTGGTCTTCAAGTTTTGGAATATACATACCTTGAAAATTTAGTTTTTTCTTGACCTTATTTTTTAAAATACTTGAAGACAATTTACAGTTTTGCATGTGATTGGCTTTTAGTATTCTGTAATGTATCTCAACCAAAACTCCAGATTTATTTAACATTCTGTGGTCATATTCACTCGCAGTAAGATTTGTATATTGTTGCTCAAAACCCATCTTTTCAAGAATCTCAATAGCTCTATTTACATGCCCATCCTCTACTAAAATATCTATATCTCTAATTGGTCTATTATTTGCTGATTCATTCATTGCTTTGAGGGCAACACCCTTAAGGAATGCGTAATTAATTTTCTTATCGAACCCTTTTGCAATTTTAGTAACCGTCTTGAAGTTTTTAATATTATTTACAATTTGAAAATTAGATAGAAAAGCAAGGTGCTTAATCTGAGTATTGCTAAACAGATCAAGCAAGCTATTCGTCTTGAGAAAGTCGTAAAAAATAGATTGCATTCTATTTTTTTCTACCAATCGAAGAATTTGTTCTTTTGTTTTACTGTCGCAGCTAATTAGTAATTTACTATCAAGATTTTGGACCAGTAATTGTAAAAGAACCAAATAAGGTTTATTAATTTCTATATTGATCACTCAAATATTCTATAACGTTTGTTTGTTTATATGTATCGTCTTAAAATACAGCAGTCACATGTCAAAAAAACTAGATAATGATCTTTCAATCAATGAGGATCTTCATGATTGGATAGATGCTTTGGAAGATTTAGTGCTATTCAACGGTAAAGATTATGCACAAAAAATAGTTAAGAGCTTCTTAGATCATACTGATAATAAAGGTATTGCACTAACAAGCATATCAAAACCGCCTTTCGAGAATTCTATTTCTCAATATGAAGAAAAAGAATATCCAGGTGATTGGGATGTTGAAGAAAAAATAAGGCACTTTATAAGATGGAATGCATTAGTTACTGTTTTAAAAGCAAATAAAGAGCTTGATTTAGGTGGCCACATTTCTACTTATTCATCTGCTGCAACATTATATGAAGTAGGTTTCAATCATTTTTTTAAAGGTGGATATTTATCAGATATGGTTTATTTTCAAGGTCATTCATCACCAGGAATATATGCAAGATCATTCTTAGAAGGCTCAATAACAGAACAACAATTAGATAACTTCAGACAAGAAATAGATGGCAATGGGCTTTCATCTTATCCCCACCCCTGGTTGATGCCTGAATATTGGCAATTCCCTACAGTTTCGATGGGTTTGGGCCCAATAATGTCAATTTATCAAGCCCATATAATGAAATATCTTGAACAGAGAGGTTTGTTAAAAAATAAAACCACAAGAAAAATATGGATGTTTTGTGGCGATGGAGAAATGGATGAGCCAGAGTCTCTAGGAGCTATTTCTTTAGCAGCAAGAGAAAAGTTAGATAATCTTGTGTTTGTAATTAATTGCAATTTGCAAAGACTTGATGGTCCAGTAAGAGGCAACTCAAGAATTATTACTGAATTAGGTGCTATTTTTAAAGCAGCTGGATGGAATGTGGTAAATAC
>MDTD01004206.1_pt1 | contig 10946 bp, 12 predicted proteins | sample 811221 | NCBI WGS metagenome assembly MDTD01 (sample SAMN05326646, study PRJNA326480) | marine metagenome | isolation source: seawater | place: Pacific Ocean: South West | collected 2011
TATTATAGGTATCTTTTTAATTAACAAAATAGACTTTCCTTCACCAAATAAAAAGATAGAAAAAATTCTACCAAATGAAAATTTTAAAATTATTAAATAAAACAAATTTTATTTTAATAATCATTTTTTCCATTGTTATGTTTTCCAATAACATACATTCTAATGAAACTGAAGATATATGGAATATAGAAAAAAATACCACCAAAGAAAAAAATAAATTATTATTAGATGAAACAACTAATCAAAAAAAATATGACATTTACGAGCTTGCAACTAATAAAGAGAAAAATGACGAAATTTTTAATGAAGAAAAGTTAGAAAAAAAAATAGATTTACTTCTAGGTGTTTATGATCCAGAAGATAACGATCTGAACATGGATATGTGGTCTAAGTCTAATGGAAATGAGTTGAAATTGATACTAAATAAAGTTCTCAAGATGAATTTATCTAAAGATGCTCAAGAATTACTAAATTTGACATTATTAACAAATTCTTATTTACCTAAATCGAATATTTCTAAATTAGAATTTGCAAATCTTAAGACTTATTATTTAATTAAAAATAATGATTTAGAATTAATAAAATTATTCATTGAAAAAAATTCAGAGTCGAATTTTATTCATGAAATAATAAGACATTATTTAGATCAATATTTTTCAGTATCGAATTACGATAAATCTTGTGACTTATTAAATAATTTGGAAAAAATTGATAATGACTATTTATCAAAATATAAAATCTATTGTTTAATAAGAGCAGACAAAAAAGAAGAGGCCCAACTTTTATATGATTTAAAAAAAGAATTGGGTTTTAAAGAAATTTTTTTTGAGCAAAAATTTAATTACTTGATGGGTTTTGATAATGATAATAAAAAAAAATTATTTTCTGAAAAAAATATATTAGATTTTCATTTATCACACATCTCAAACGAAAATTTTAATTATATACCGACTGACAAAACACCTAAAATTATTTGGAACTATCTTAATGCTTTAAATCTACTTGATGAATTTAAAAATATAAATCTAGAAGATTTTGAAAGAATTAAAATAATTGAAAACGCAACACATAATGACAATTTTGCAGAAAAAGAACTTTTTGACTTGTATAAAAAATTTCAATTCAATATTAACCAATTAATTAATGCTGAACAGGTCTATAATCAATTGTCTAATTACGAGGGGAGAGCTTTAATTTATCAAAAAATTTTATTATCAAATAATACCAGTGATATTTTAAATTTGTGTAAAATTCTTAAAAATCAATTTATAAAAGATGAAATATCCAATGCTTTTATCTACGAACTTGATAAAATTTTAAAAAGTTTACCCAAAGATGAAATACCCCCTAACCTCTCATCATTTTATGACCGTAATATTATTAAAAACAATAAAAATTTAAAAATAAAATTTGATAATAAGTTTATTCATCAATCTAAGCTGCTAAAATATTTTACTGGAGAAAAGAGCATAAAAAAAGCCGAAAGTGAATTGAATGAAATATTAAAGAAGTTTAAAAAAAAAAAAAAATATTTTGTATCAACAAAAGACATTATATTAATAGAGTCATTAAAATATGATGGGGCTTTAATAGAAAAAAAATTTGAAGATTTATATTCTTATAATCCGGATATACCTATAGACATTCAGGAAAAAATAAATAATGAAGATATTGGTATGATTTTATTAAGATTAGTAGAAATTATTGGAGAAGACTCCTTGAATGATTTGGGAACTGAAACTTTAAGTTTCATAATAAAGACGCTGAATATATTAAATATAGATCAGCTCAGAAATAAGATAATTCTGAAAGTTTTACCAAAGAAAGCTTAATAACTAGTATTTTAATTTAATGACAATAAAAAACATAATTACAGTTCCTGATGAAACTTTACGTAAAATTTCTGATCCGATTGAGAAAGTTGGAATTAACGAAAAAAAAATGGTCAAAGATTTATTTGAAACAATGTATAAATATAAAGGTATAGGACTTGCTGCTGTCCAAGTCGGTATATTAAAAAGAGTTTTAGTGATTGATGTTTCTCACAAAGATGAAAAAAATAAACCTATGTGTTTTATTAATCCTGTAATAAAAAAAGTAAGTGACGAGACATCAACCTACGAAGAGGGGTGTTTATCTATACCTGATACGTTTATAGAAATAGAAAGGCCTAAAATTTGTAATGTTGAGTATATTGATTTAGATGGAAAATTAAAAAATATTTATTGTGATGGTCTTTTATCTACATGTATTCAGCACGAAATTAATCATTTAGATGGTAAACTAATTATAGATCACCTATCAAAATTAAAGAAAGATTTAATCATTAAAAAGGTTTCAAAATTAACTAAAGACAAAAAAAAAATAGTTGTCTGAATATGGCGATAAAAATTATTTTTATGGGTACTTCATTATTTTCAGTACCAATATTAAAATCACTGTATCAAAACGGTTATCCAATTTCAGTTGTTTATACACAGCCACCACAAAGGTCAAATCGAGGCCAAAAAATTAATAAATCTCCGATTCAAGGTATATCAGAGACATTAAATATTGATTTCAGAACACCAATCACACTTAAAAACAATTTAATAGAATATGAATTTATAAAAAAACTTAATGCAGATATTGCTATAGTGGTTGCATATGGTCAAATAATTCCTAAAGAATTTTTAAAATTAACAAAAAAAGGTTTTATAAATATCCATGGTTCAATTTTACCAAAGTGGAGAGGAGCCGCACCTATTCAAAGATCTATTATGAATCAAGATACTGAAATAGGAATTAGTATAATGAAAATTGTTGAAAAATTGGATGCGGGACCAGTTTGTAATACTTATAAGATTAATTTAGAAAAAAAAGAAAATAGCGAAGAAATTTCAGAAAAATTATCTTTGTTAGCCGCTGAAAAAATTTTAGACAATGTAGATGAGATTTTAGATGATAAATCTGTATTTATAGATCAAGATAATTCAAAAGCTACATATGCAAAAAAAATAGAAAAATCTGAAGGTAAGATAGATTGGGGTGAAGATAGTTTAAATATTATTTCTAAAGTTAATGGCTTATATCCCTCCCCCTCTGCTTTTTTTATATTCAAAGGAGAAAGATACAAAGTATTGAAAGCTGAAGTCGGGAATGGATCTGGTAAAAAAGGTGAAGTTATTTCAGACAATTTAGAAATAGCATGTGGTGACAATAAATCAATTAAAATTCTAGAAATTCAAAGAGAAGGAAAAAAGGTCCAAAAAATTGGAGAGTTTATGTTAGGTTCTCAAATAAAAAAAGGTTCGATAATTCCTAATGTTTAAGTATCAGATATTAATCGAATATGTTGGAACAAATTTTAGAGGTTGGCAAATACAAAAAAAAGATAAAACTGCACAGGGACTTATTCAAGATAAAGTTTCAAAACTTTTAAAAGAAAAAGTTGTTATATTTGGAGCTGGTAGATTGGATAGCGGAGTACATGCAATTGAACAATCAGCACATTTTGAGTGTAAAAAAAAAATTATAAAATTGGACAAATTTTTAAAATCTTTGAATTATTTTTTGAATAATGAAATGGTTTCAGTTCTCAAAATTAAAAAATGTAGCAAGGACTTTCATGCAAGATTTTCTGCAAAGATGAGAATATACAAGTATGTTATTATTAATCGGTTAAGCATCCCGGTATTGGATAAAAATAGAGGTTGGCATATTATAAAGCGACTAGATTTAGAAATGATGAAAAAAGCTGCAAAAATATTAGTTGGAACAAAAGATTTTTCTACTTTTAGAGCATCAAGTTGTAGAGCAAAAAATCCAATCAAAACAATGAAATCAGTTAAGGTAAAATTTAAAAATGAAAAAATAGAAATTGAGTTTCAATCTCAATCTTTTTTACAACAACAAGTTCGTTCAATGGTAGGATGTCTAAAATACGTAGGTGAAAGAAAATGGACAATAAAAAAATTTATTTTTGCAATGAAATCAAAAAAAAGATCTTTATGTGCCCCTCCAGCGCCTCCTGAAGGACTTTATTTATTAAGAGTTATTTATTAATTTCTTCTTATTTCCCATTGAATATTTTTTATTTATACGCCATCTACTTTCAGCTCTAATGATATATCCACAGCAATTTTTTGCGCGGCATTTACAAGGAAACTGTTTGAAATCTTCATCATAGCCAAATCCATAATCACAAGTTAATTCTTCACCTTTCTTAATATCTTTAATAGCTGTTATCCAAACTTTAAGTCCCTTACCATTATAATCACAATTATTATCACACGAATGATTGATTAAACCTGCTATATTCCAAGAAAAATCACCATCTAGCGAGTATTTATTATTAAGAGTAAATAAATATATTGGTTTTTTATTATCAAATTTTTCTGATTTTTCTACTTCTTTGTTACTAACTAGTTTACCAACATAATTTATTATTTTGGTACCCTCACTAATATTTTTAGTGGCGTAAAGACCTTGACCTTTGCTATCTATTTTAGATTTTTTAATTTTATATAATTTCATATGGTATTTTCTGATAGTGCATTTACGTGATAAAATGCACTGTCTGCGAGTGCATTAAGGTCATAACCTCCTTCTAGTACTGAAATAACTTTTCCTTTTGTAAATTCATTTGTTGCTTTAAGAGTTTTTTTTGTGATTTCATAAAAATCTTCAGATGTTAATTCAAATTGAGCAAGAGGATCTGCAATATTAGCATCAAATCCCATACTAAAAATTAAAAACTCTGGCTTAAAACTTACTAATTTATCCAAAACTCTATCTAACGCATTCATGTATTTTTCTGAATTTGTCCCAGCGGGTAGAGGAACGTTAAAAATATTATTATAATTTCCCCTTTCTTTATCACTACCTGTTCCTGGATAAAATGGATATTGATGAGTTGATAAATACAAAACATTTTGATTATCATAAAAAATATCTTGTGTGCCATTTCCATGATGAACGTCTGGATCAAATATGGCTATTCTTTTATAATTAAAATTTTCAATAAGATAGTGAGCTGCTACTGCACAATTATTGTAAATACAAAAGCCCATTGCTTTATTTTTTTCCGCATGATGACCGGGGGGACGTACTACACAAAAAGCGTTTTTAAATTTTTTTTGTTCAATTCCATCAATCGCTTTTATTACCGACCCCACAGCATCTATTGTTGCATCTTTACTACCTGGAGAAATAATTGTGTCTCCATCTAAAAATTTGATACCTTCACTTGGAAAACTTTTTTGGACCATATTAATATAACTTTCATTATGTGTTTTTCTCAAAATACTATGGTCAAAAGTCCCTGACTTATCCCAAATTAAATTTTTTTGCTTTTTTAACTTTTCAGTTATAACCACTACCCTTTTAGGTTGTTCTGGATGGCCATCACCTGTAAAATGATTAATAGATGTATCTGAGGAAATTATTGCAGTTTTCACGAAAAATAATTTTCTATAATTTGTGTATAAATTTTTGTTAATTTTTTTAGATCATTTAATGATACCGCTTCATTAATTTTGTGCATCGTCTTTCCAACTAATCCAAATTCTAAACAAGGAGATATATTTTTAATAAATCTTGCGTCAGAAGTTCCACCAGATGTTGAGAGTTTTGGTTTTATTTTCGTAACCTTTTTAATAACATTCTGGATCATGAAGGTTGTATTATTTGGTTTAATCAAAAATGCTTCACCTGATACTTTATAATCAATTTTAAACTTAGATTTACTTTTTTTACAAATTTTTTTAAACATTTTATTTAATTTTCTTTTTAATGAATTTGATGAGTGCTTGTTGTTGAACCTTATATTAAAAGTAGCTTCCGCAATACTAGGAATAACATTGTCAACTTTATTATCAATTTTGATATTCGTAATTTCTAGATTTGTGGGTTGAAAATTCTTTGTTCCTTTATCAAATTCTACATTCTTTATTTTACTTAAAATATTTATAATTGTTGTTGAAGGATTATTAGCTCGATTAGGATAAGCTACGTGCCCTTGTACACCAAGTATTGTTAATTTTCCTGTCAAACTACCTCTACGACCTATCTTAATCATTTCACCAAGTTTATTTGGATTAGTAGGTTCACCAACTATACAAAAATTAATTTTTTCTTTTTTTTTTTTAAGATATTCAACGACTTTTTTTGTCCCATTAATTGCATCGCCTTCTTCGTCCCCAGTAATCAATAAACTAATTGATCCGTTAAATTTCTTTTTTTTTTCAAAAAAAATATTTACAGCTGAAACAAAAGCAGCAATAGAGCTTTTCATATCATTTGCACCTCTACCAATTAAATGACCTCTTTTAATAATTGGATTAAAAGGATTTGATGCCCAGGCCTTTGAATTACCTGGTGGCACTACATCTAAATGTCCAGCATAACAAAAATTAGGTGATTTATTTCCAAATCTTGCATATAAATTTTTGACAGGTTTAGAATTTTTTTCTCTAAAATTTAGTATTTTTGTTTTAAATCCCAACTTTCTTAATTTTTTTTCTAAAAATTTCATCACACCAGCATCTACTGGAGTTACAGATGGAAACCTTATTAGCTCTTTAGCTAATTTTACCACATCATTTTCATGCATTGCTATTCTCTTAAAAGATCATTTATTGATGTTTTGGATCTAGTCTTTTCATCAACTTGTTTAATTATTACTGCACAACTAAGTGATGGTGCAGATGGATTTTTATTATCAGGAAGAGAACCAGGTACTACAACTGAATAGGGAGGAATTTTTCCATAAGATATCTCTCCAGTTGATCTATTTACTATTTTTGTTGATTGTGTAATAAGCATACCCATACTTAATACTGAGCCTTCACCAACAATTACACCCTCGACTACCTCAGACATCGCACCTAAAAAAACATTATCTTCAATTATAGTTGGTAGAGCTTGAGCAGGCTCAAGGACACCTCCGACTCCAGAACCAGCAGAAATATGACAATTCTTTCCAATCTGACAACAACTGCCTGCTCTTGCAAAAGTATCTATCATAGTACCTTCATCAATGTATGCACCTATATTTACGTAACATGGCATTAAAACAACATTTTTTCCTATGAAAGATCCTTTTCTAACTGGTGAATTTGGAACCATACGAAATCCAGCTTTTTCATGTTGTTCTTTACTCCAACCTGCTGTTTTACCTTTTAATAAATGAGCTTTATCATACCAACTACTATAAGGGCCATTTAAGTTTTCCATAGGATATATTCTGAAACTCAGCATTATCGCTTTTTTTAAATGTTGGTGAGTTCTCCACTCACCATTAATTTTTTCAGCAATTCTTGATTTTCCACTATCCAAATCGCTAATAACTTGATTTATTGCATCTTTGATAGATTTATCAGAATTATAATTAATTTTATCCTTATTATCCCAAGCTTCGTTAATAATATTTTCAATAGACATTGTTTATTTACTTTTTAATAACCTTATTTCTTTTAAAAATAAAGACAGATTTTCGACTTTATAATCAATGTAGTCTTTATCTGACTCCATTTTACCCCACTGCTCATCATTTATTAACCAAACAGTTGTGCAACCTCTTTTTTTACCAATAGATAAATTTTTCGCAATATCTTCTACATAAATTGTATCTTTTGGATTAATACCAAATTTTTGTACCATTAAATCAAACGCTTTAGCTTCAGGCTTTGGGTGATACTCAGCATCTGATATATCAAAAATATTTTCAAATAAATCGTCAATTCCAAGATGAGTTAAAATATTCATTGCATGATCTGTACTACCATTAGTAAAAATAAATTTTCTCATTTTTGTTTTTTCTAGTTCATTTCTCAAAGAAAAATCTTTTTTCATAAAAGATAAATCTATATCATGCACGTATTTGAGAAAATCTTTTGGTTGAATAGCATGATGTATCATTAAACCATTTAAACTTGTATTGTATTTATAAAAATAATTTGTTTGCAATTCTTTAGCTTTATTAAAATTTATATCAAGTTTTTTTGAAATATATTCTGTCATTCTTTTAGAGACTTGACCAAAGACAGCCTCTAAATCTGAATAAACAGTACCATCTAAATCAAGTAATAAGTTTTTTTTTTCTAATAGATTTTTCATTTTCTTATTAAGGTACCAGATCCTGTCTCAGACAAGAGTTCAAACAAAATTGATCTTGGAGAAGTACCATTTAATATCACAACTCCTTTTACATTGCTGTTCTTTACTACATCCAAACAATTATTTATTTTAGGTATCATTCCTCCATTAATAACTTTATCATTAATTAATTTTGTTGCTTGGATAGAATTTATTTCTGAGATAGCCATATTATTTTCATCCAGCAAAGTTGTATCACTAATTATTACAAGTCTTCTCGCATTTAATTTTTTTGAAATGATTGAGGCAATATCATCTGCATTTACATTATACACTTGATTATTCTTATCTAATCCTAGAGGAGCAATAATTGGAATAGCATTTGCAAATATAATATCTTGAATAATTTTAATATCTAGTTTTTCAGGTTTTCCAACGAAGCCTAATTCATCACTAATTTTTTTTACTATTATTGCGTTATTTTCTTGGCTATTAACACAGGTCGAGACAGTCATATTTTTTTCAATTTCTTTTTTAATTTTTTTATTAAATTCGATAAATACTTCTTCTACAATATTGATAGTATTTTTATCTGTTACTCTTAACCCATCAATAAAATTACTTTTTATTTTTTGCTGATGAAGTTCATAAGTAAGTTTTTTTCCTCCACCATGTACTAAAATTGGATTAAAATTCAATTTTTTTAATATACTGATATCTTCAATTAAATATTTGAATAATTTACCGTCATTTAAAACTGAACCACCAATTTTTATAACTATAAATTCATTTTGATATTTATCTAAAAATTTATTTGCTTCTAATAAGTTAGGACCGTCATCTGGCAACAAACTTTGTAAATCCATTTAAATTATGATACAGTTTTAACTGTTGTTTGTTTCATTATTACAACTTGTTGAGCCATTGTGAGTACATTGTTTGCTGTCCAATACAAAACTAGACCTGATGCAAATGGCGCTAAAATAATTGTTATAAATAGTGGAAAAAATGCAAATATTTTTGCTTGAACTGGATCAGGTGGTGTTGGGTTTAATTTTTGCTGAAGCCACATAGTAACTCCCATTATACACGGAAGTGCTCCGATCATTAAAAAAGATGGTGGGTCCCATGGGATGAGTCCAAATAAATTAAATATTGATGTTGGATCTTTTTCACTCAGGTCTTTTATCCATCCATAAAATGGTTGGTGTCTCATTTCAATACTTATATAAAGCATTTTGTATATAGCAAAAAAGAAAGGAATTTGAAGAAGTATAGGAAAACATCCAGACAAAGGATTCACTTTTTCCTTTTTGTATAAAGCCATCATTGCTTGCTGAAGTTTCATTTTATCGTCTTTGTGTAATTCTTTTAATCTTGCCATTTCTGGTTGCAATACTTTCATTTTTGCCATTGATCTGAATGACATATTTGCTAAAGGAAAAAATGCTAGTCTAATACAAACAGTAATTAAGATAATCGCTATACCGAAATTTCCAGTGAGTTCAAAAAAATATTTTATAGCAAAGAATAAAGGTTTCACTATCCAATAAAACCAACCAAAGTCAATAATCAAATCATATTTGTAAATTTTAGCTGTTTCTGCATATCCATCGACAACATCAACCTCTTTAGCAGGAATGATTATTTTAACATTATTACTTTTAGTTTCATTGGCAAATAATTCTAATGGGCTTGTTTCTATGTAACTTGCTCTAAATTTATTATTAAAGTCAAAATCACTTCTAAATTTTTTATTAGTTTCTGGTATTAAACTAGCAGCAAAGTATTTGTCGGTTATACCTAGCCATCCTTTATCAGCGTTAATTGAAAAATTTTTTTCAGAAATATCTTTATAATCTTCTTCGATTAATTGATCATCAAATACACCAATTAATCCTTCATGCAGTATGTAAAATCCAGAAACTGCCGGTGCTTTATTTCTTATAATCTGACCATAGGGATAGAAATTATAAGTATTATCAGTGTTATTAGTTACAAGTTGATCAACATTGAACAAAAACTGGTTATCAATACTAAATCTTTTTTCAAAAATTATATCTTGACCATTATCCCAGAATAATTTCACTGGATTATTAGGTGTTAGCTTATTGTTACCTTCAACCTTCCAAATTGTCCTTGAGTCAGGAATATTTATATTTTTATTATTTGTTACCCAACCTGTTTCAATAAAGAAACCTTTTTCAGTATTTCTTGGATTTAAGAATACAACTTTTTCAGATCCTTTTAAAGTTTGTGTGTATTTTTTAAACACTAAGTCATCTATAGTTGCTCCAGCCAAAGAAATTGAACCTTTTATATTTTCATTTTCAAAAAAAATTCTTTCACTTTTTGACAAATCCTCTTCTCTAGTTAATACCTTTTGTTTGATTTTTGTATTAATTTTTGGAACATCTTTATTCTGAGAAATACGGCTATTTTCCTCGACAATATTTTTCTGTTTAGGTGGGGGTGCAAAAAATAATGCCCACAACACAAGAACTGCCGCACTAAGAGATACTGCTGCGATTACATTTTTTGAGTCCATATTATTTATTTTTTTTAACAGGATCTATTCCATCTCCACCACCTAAAAACTTTATAGGATGACAGGATAAAATCCTTTTTATACCTTTTAAAGTACCTTTAAAAATTCCAAATAATTCCAAACATCGAATAAAATATTCTGAACAAGTTGGATAATATCTACAATTATTTCCTAAGATAGGAGATATCAAAAATTTATAAATTTTTATTATTTTAATAAGAAATATTTTTATCATTTTATTTTTTTTAAATTTGAAAATAAAGATTGTTTGATATCATTAAATTTATCATTTAATAAAGATCTTTTAGCAATTAATAAATAA
>MDTD01133160.1_pt1 | contig 10946 bp, 9 predicted proteins | sample 811221 | NCBI WGS metagenome assembly MDTD01 (sample SAMN05326646, study PRJNA326480) | marine metagenome | isolation source: seawater | place: Pacific Ocean: South West | collected 2011
ATTCCAAACCTCAAATGGACAAAAATTGTAAAACCTAAAGGTTTCGCCTGAAGGCGAGGGTTTTAAACCCATCGCAAGGACAATAAAAAGAGCACCGGATATTACACCGGTGCTCTTGAATTTCATGTGTTGGCTGTTTTACGCGTTGGGATCAACTGCTGGCGAATCATCGTTGCCAGCGATACTTGATCGCATGGAGGTGTCCGACTGGATGTTCTGCATGCGGTAGTAATCCATGACGCCCAGGTGTCCGCTGCGGAAGGCTTCGGCCATGGCCTTGGGGACTTCTGCTTGAGCGAGGACAACCAACGCCTGGTTCTTTTGGATCTCAGCTTTGAATTCCTGTTCCTGAGCAACCGCCATCGCGCGACGTTTTTCGGCTTCGGCCTGGAAGCGACGCTTGTCAGACTCGGCCTGGTCGGCTTGAAGCTTGGCGCCGATGTTTTCACCCACATCAATATCAGCAATATCAATGGAGAGAATTTCAAATGCGGTCCCTGAGTCAAGTCCCTTGCCTAACACCGTGGTGGAAATGCTGTCGGGATTTTCGAGGACTTTTTTATGGGATGCCGAGGAACCGATGGTGGTGACAATACCTTCACCGACACGGGCGATAATGGTTTCTTCTGTTGCACCACCGATGAGTCGCTTGAGATTCGCACGCACCGTCACACGGGCACGGGCTTTGAGTTGGACACCATCCTGAGCCACAGCGTCAATCGTGGAGCGACCTGAACCGGAGCTGGGACAGTCGATGACCTTGGGGTTCACGGATGTCTGAACGGCGTCAAAAATATCACGACCGGCAAGGTCAATTGCACATGCCGTATTCCAATCCAATTCAATGCTCGCACTGTCAGCAGCGATCAAGGAGTTGACCACACGCAAGACGCGACCACGTTGCTTACCCACCGCAAGATATTGTTTTTCCAATTGACTGGTCGAAATATTCAAATCCGCACGGCAGGCTTGAATGCGCGACTCCACGATTTCACGTGGGTCAACCTTTCTAAACCACATGCCAACGAGGTCCCGCATCTTCACCGGGGCATCGGACATCATTGCCTGAATCCAAAGCCCAATGAACTTGAGCAGGAACATACAAATGATCAAAGAGAAAATACCGACGAGGATCAAAACGCCCCAAAGCAATTGATCGCCGATCGCTGCAAGTGTGAGAATGTTATTCATTTTGTTTTGACTCCCGGCTTGAGTTTGTGGACCATGTAACTGCTATTATCATGACGTACAACTGCTTTTAACACAAGCCAAGTCCCAGTGTGTTATGCTATTTTTATATAGCAGTCACACGAAAACCAGTCACGCTCGGATTTGATGATCCCAAGTGACCCAAGGAGTGTTCAAAGATGCGAGCAATCGTCACCGGTCAAGTCGGCATGGACAAGAAATCCTACCTCAACGCAGCAGTCGATCTGGCTGGGCAGCGAGGAGATAATATCGACATCTATCACGTGGGCGACCGCATGTACAAGGAAGCCCAGGACGTCAAAGCCGGCCGCATCCTTGACCTGCCTCTCTCGCGTCTGAACAGTCTGCGTCGCTCGGTGTTCAAAGACATCATCAACGACTCGGCGGATCAGAAAAACGTCATCGTCAACACCCATGCGACATTCCGTTGGCGACATGGTTTGTTCTCTGCATTCGACTTTGACCAGCTCACCAAGTTCAAGCCCGACATGCTCATCTGCCTGGTGGACAACATTGAAGTCGTTCATCACCGACTGCATCAGGAACATAACATTGATGCAACTCTCAAGGACCTGATGGTCTGGCGTGAAGAGGAAATCATGGCTACGGAGTTGGTCGCACAGGCACTGGGTTGTTCCAACAAATTTTATGTCCTTTCGCGCGGCCGCCTGGCTGACACGATTGATACCTGTTACCGCCTGATCTGTCGTCCGGACATGAAGACGGTCTACCCGTCGTTCCCGATGACGCATGTGGTAAGCATGCCCGATGTGCTTGCTGAGATTGATGCGTTCCGTGCCGAACTTGCCAAGCATTTTGTGTCGTTTGATCCAGGTGATGTGGATGAAAAATTGCTGTTGGATTGCGCGATTGATGCTGCCAAGGAAAGCAAGGATTTTATCGAAATGCAGGCAGGCAGTTTCGCAGGCGGACAGGAAACCTTCCCCGTCTCCGTGAAGCAGGTGCTTGATATTGCAGGCGACGTGGATGGTCAAATCTATGCCCGCGACTTTAAGCTCATCGACCAGTCGGACATGATCGTCTCCCTGGTGCCTGAACTGCCCGGCGGCGTGCCCGGTTTATCCAGTGGCGTGGAACGTGAACTGCAACATGCCTTTGAGCATGGCAAAGAAGTCTACGTCGTCTGGAAGCCCAAAAAGAACCCCTCCCCCTTCATCACCGAAACCAGCACCAAGTGGTTCCGCTCAACCGAAGAAGCCCTCAAGTATTTCGAAGACCAAGGTATGTTCCCCGCCCCGCAGAGTTTGTTTGGGGGATGAGCAAAGATTCATTATCTCTACTCCTATTTATACTCCATTATGATAGGAATACTGCATGCCGCCGGGGGAACAGACAAATCCAACACCACTTCAACAAGCACAGGCAAAAGAATCAATCAACCGATGGACAATTGTTTCAACCAAGCTGTGTATCATCGCATTTCTGCCTGTCTTCACTTGTGCCAGCATAATCGTCCCATTGGCTTTCGACGTGATGAGTCGCAATGAACCAGATGATGTCGTATTAGCTTCTGTCATTTGGAGCATCCCATCATTGCTACTTGCATGTGGAATGCTGGCTGCTTATCAAAACCTCAGAGTTCTTACATATTGGAAAACACATCTTGTACTGATGATCTGTAATGTGGTTTTATTTCTTGTTCAAGCATTTGGATTTATTCACACGGTAACAACAACCCTTGCCATCATTCTTGGACCTGCCAATTAGCATGTAGGGTGGGTAGAACAAAGTGAAACCCACCGGCACCCAACACAATGACTAAGACATGGCGGGTTTCACTTCGTTCTACCCACCCTACTTATTTTTTGAACACCTGTTTTCTGTTTCGACAACCTCTTGCCAAAACCTCACAGAACACAATAACATCCTTAAAACAAGTGCATTTTTATTAATCGCTTGTCTGTTATTTTCTTGACGCAACGCGACATGCAGTAAAAAATACAGCATGTCCACACACCTCAATACCGTGTTTCGGATTCTTGGTCCGATTCTCGCCATTTCGACTTATTTTTTCTGTAAAGGTTCCGTAGGGATGGAGCATGCCCCTGCGATGACGGCAGCGGTGACGATTCTCTGCGCGACGTGGTGGTGTACCGAAGCGATTCCCATTCCGGTGACGTCGATCATTCCCTTTGCAATCTTCCCGCTAGCAGATGTGTTGGATCATAAAGACCTGGCAAGCGCGTTGGGTGATAAATTTGTGCTGCTGTTCATGGGCGGTTTTATGCTCAGTAAAGCAGCGGAAAAATCCAAAGCCCATCTGCGCGTTGCTCATGGCATGATCAAACTTGTGGGAACCCAATCCAACCGGCGGATCATCATCGGCTTTATGCTGGCGACTGCGTTCTGCTCGATGTGGATTTCCAATACGGCAACGGCGCTGATCATGCTGCCCGTGGCCATCGCGGTGATTAATCAAGTCGGTGGTGACCGCCGGTTTGCGGTGAGTCTGTTACTTGCCATCGCCTATGGTTCGAGTATTGGCGGGATGTCGACACTCATCGGCACGCCCCCCAATGGTGTCTTTGCAGGCATCTATGAGAAGACCACCAACGTGCCGGTCGACTTTGTGAGTTGGCTGAAAATCGGTATCCCGACTAGCGTGGTCATGCTCATTGCCTGCGGGATTGTGCTGACGATTTTTGTCAAAGGCGGTGGCAACTACAATCAGGAAGACCTTGGCAAATGGACACCTGCTCAGAAGCGCGTCACGTTTGTGCTTGGACTCACTGCCCTGCTTTGGATCACGCGCAAATTGCCCTTTGGCTTGGGCGGTTGGAGCAAGTGGCTGGACATGCCCATGGCACAGGATGCGACGGTGGCTTTGCTGATGGTCGTCGTCATGTTCCTGATCCCCAATGGTCAGAAAGATGAAAAAGGCAAACGCGATCACCTGCTGGACTGGAAGACGGCACGCGATATCCCGTGGGGAATCCTCTTGCTCTTTGCTGGGGGTATCGCCATCGCCAAAGCCTTCGGCGCTTCAGGACTCGCAGCTGTCATCGGTCAGCAAATGGAACAGGTCACCGAAGGCATGTCACCGCTGATGATCATCGGCATCATCTGCCTGACGGTCACCTTTATGACAGAAGTCACCAGCAACACCGCCACGACGACACTACTCATGCCAATCCTCGCAGCCAGCGCCGTAGCAGCAAAGGTCGATCCCGCGCTGTTGATGATCCCTGCTGCGTTGTCTGCAAGCTGCGCGTTTATGCTCCCCGTCGCCACGCCCCCCAATGCCATCGTCTTCGGCGGCTCGGATCACATCACCATCCCGCAAATGGTCCGCCATGGTGTTGTCCTCAACCTGGTGGGCGTCGTCGTCATCACCACCATCTGCTACCTGATGCTCGACCCGCAAAAAGGACTGGGAATCGAACAGGCTCCGACTCCAGTAAAGGTTCAAGTAGATAGTCCAAGCCCGTAATCAGACAAAACTGCTGATTAAGGGTAAAAAAGGTACCCAAACATGGTAAAAATGGGGTAAAAACGCAATTTTTGAACCGTGACGAAAATTCAGGACTTATGACGTTTTGAAATCGAACTTGGCTTGAAACATCAGTGCATTGACTTGATGAATTGTGGACAACGTCGAACGGAACCAATGCAGTGTCACCAAGACAATTCGCCTTCGGCGATCCCGGATCGACACGATCCGGCTCGCAAAGACAGCCTGCGTGAGTCGCTGAATATCAACATTGCAAAGGCCCCCCGGGGACTCAAGTCCCTCGGGCTTTAATGTGCATGCTTAGCGCAATGGCCTGTGGCTTACGTCCACCACTGGAGATTGGCGAATTCAGCGATCAATGCTGCGTGCGTTCGGTATCCCAGACGGAAGCAATCGAGATTGAATTTCTCATTGGGCGAATGGATTCGATCATCAATCAAACCAAAGCCGATAAGCAGACTGTCGAGATTCAGGTCTTCTTTGAATTGGCCAACGACGGGGATGGTTGCACCTTCGCGGATGAGGACAGGCTCCTTGCCGGAACTTTTTTCGATGGCTTTGGATGCAGCGGTCATGTACGGTGAATTTTGGGACACAGCCACAGGCACCGCGCCGCCGAAGTTGGTCAGTTCCCATCGGCAGCCATGCAGATCGTGACTGTGAAGCCATTTTTCAAACAGCTCAGCAATGCGCTCGGGACACTGCCCTGCTGCAAGTCGGAAGCTGACTTTGGCGCCAGCAAAACTGGGGATAACGGTCTTGGCACCTTCGCCTCCATACCCGCCATAGAGCCCGTTGATGTCACATGCCGGCCGAGCCCATCGACGTTGCAATGTCGTGTAGCCTGCTTCACCAAAAGGTTGCGTGACTCCGACGGGCGTCAAGCAATCATCCATTTCATCAAAGTCGAGTTTGTCCCATTGCTGCTGTTCTTCAGCGGTGACGGGTTGAACGTTGTCGTAGTAGCCGGGGATGGTGACCCGATGATCGTCATCAAAGAGCTTGCCAAGGATGCGCGTCAGTTCGTTGCAAGGGTTGGCAAGGATGCCCCCGTACATGCCTGAATGCAAGTCCCGGTCAGGGCCATGAAGTTTGATGTCGAAATACAGCAGTCCGCGCAGACCATAGGTGATGGCCACCGTGTCCTGATTCCACATGGTGGTATCGGAGACGACGCAGACATTCGCATTGAGTTTGTCTTTGTGTTTTTCGACGAAGCTATGCAGTGAACCTGAGCCACACTCTTCTTCCCCTTCGATGATGACGGTGACGCGGACGGGAATTTTGCCGGTGACTTTCTTCCATGCCATAAGCGCTTCGAGGATGCAGCAGACCTGTCCCTTGTCATCGGATGATCCGCGGGCGACGACTGCGTTGTCCTTGATCGTCGGTTCAAACGGCGGCGAGTCCCACTTTTCCAACGGGTCTGGCGGCTGAACGTCATAGTGCCCGTAATACAGGATGTGCGGTGCATCCTTGGGCGCATCGGCATTGGTGGCAAGCACGATGGGATGGCGATCCGTCTCGTGAATCTCCGAATGCAATCCTGCTTCCTGGAGATGGGTATTGACCCAGCTTGCAGCTTTACGGACATCCTTGGTATAGGACGAGTCGGTGCTGACGCTGGGGATTTTCAGCAGGTCGATCATGCGATTCACTGCTGAGTCATGTTGCTTATCGAGATATGCCAGAACGTCTTGGAGCATGTTTGGGGTATTCCAATGTGGGGTTGGGTGATGGATTGGCGTGCGGGTATTGGCTGAGGTGTTGGTGTGTTAATAGGTGACATTTACCCGTCAGATTCGTTTCACTCATCTGGCGGCTTGTGTTGTTATTCTTCGACTTGAACTTCGACTTTCCCATCGACGATACGGACGGGGAATTGTTTAAGTGCAGGATCGGTTTCGAAGGTGGTGTTCTTGCCTGTACAGACATTGAAGGTATAACCATGAAACGGGCAGGTGAGAACACCATCAGTGACATCGCCACTATCCAAAGGCAAGCCTGCATGCGGGCACGAATTGATAAAGGCAGTGACCTGATCTTTGACCTTGCAGAGCACAATCGATTCCCCTTCAACCGTCACCGCTTGAGGGGTATCTTCGGAAAGTTCATTTTCATCGACAGTAGGATGCCAGTTGGCCATGACGTTGATCTTCCTTAGGATAGTGGGACTATGACAGACACTGATTTTAACGCATATCGCAAGATCGTGATGGATCTGATCCAGCAGGCCCCCCAATCATCGCAGCAGACTGCTGATCTGGACGCTTTGATGGTGGTTTCAAAGTTGATGATCCAAGATGACCCATCGGCCTATCAGACGCTCATTGATGGGATTGGCAACCTTGCGACAAGCAAGCCCATCGAGGGGTTGGACAAGCGCCCGGTGTATCCGCTGCTGGCGATGCATGTTCATTTGTCAGCGTTTGGTAAAAGGTATCTGACCTTGCCGGACACGATCTGGGAACATGCCGCGGCTGACTTTGAGAAGTTGGCCAACCCGTTACGTGTTGCGATCAGTCCGTACAAAGAAACACCGCCAAGCTATCTGGATACCGCGATCACGCTTTGGCAGGCCTACTGTCTGCTGCAAATCGGATCACTACGGCATGCCGATGACGACATCATTTTGGCCCGAGAGGTGATTGAGCAGATCGTGACCCGTGAAGTTCCCGATCATCCACTCACTGAGCAGGATATTGATCAGACACTGGATGACTGGACGTATCGTGAGCTGACGGGCATTCACGCTTTAGCCGGTGCCGCGTTGCATGACCGCAATGAGACTTGGGCGGATCGTGTTGAAAAAGTCGCAGAACATCACCTGTACAACACCCAGCCGGACCACTGTACGTCGGAACCCTGGGGACTGTTTGGCTTTTTGTGGTCGCAGCAAACACGGATGTTCGGCATGCAGCAGATTCACGATGTCAAAGCCTACGGCCTGGTTGGTGTCGGTCGAATTCTGCTGGCCGACGCTGCTCGGTGTCTGGGTGAGTTTGAAGACTGATTGTCCAATCCCACCTATTTAATGGTGCCCGTTAACGACATCTGTGGTAAAATTGAACTTTTGCGACAAGGATGTTCTTCCTTGTATACGGGAGTTTCAATGCATAATCGCCAACTGCTGATGATCGCTGGTGGAATCATCCTGCTTATGGGTGGGTTGGGTGCCCATGTTGCCAACGCACAGTCCAACACCACTCAGGACCAACTGCTCATCTCCAACGGCGTTGAACAGTCTGAGGCTCGCGAACAGCTTCAGCAATTGCAATTGCAGATCAATGAGCAATCTCAAAAAACCACCGACCCCAAACAGCAACTGCAAATGATCCAACAACGTTTGGACATTTTGCACACCCTGACTCTTGATGCACGGCTCAACCAACAGCCCCGTGAACTTAAGCAACTCCAACAGGCCCTGCGTTCGGATGCCTGGAAACTTAGACAGTCAGACAACCCCCAACAACAGATCATTGGCGAATACTGGCATCTGCTTTGTGATATGGCCGACATTCGACGGCTGACACGTGATCTGGAAAGCAGTCAACGAGCCTGCATCAGCAAGATGCAACAGTTCCTTGAAAAGCATACGCAAAGCATCGACCCAATCCAGCCCCAGACACTGCACATCATCGAACAAGTCCGTCTGGCCTTGCTGCAAATTTATGACCAGCGTGGGCAAAGTGACCTGGCATGCAAACTGATTGCCACGATCAAACAGCAGTCGCCGGACAATGAAACACTAGCCCAATATTTGAATCAAAACTATGGATATTGCCATCTTATCGGACGTAAATTCAACACCCGCCTGACCACTACGGATGGTAAAACATGGGACAGTCGCGAAAAACTCGGCAAGCCCATCGTCATCTATTTCTGGCCCGGAGTAGGTTTACCCGCCGACATCCAGCAAGCTGCCCCAAACAAGTCCACCGACCCGATGTGGCAGTGGATAAACGAGACTCGGACTCATGTGCTATTAGTTGATTTAAGCCACGCAAATGAATCAGGACTACAAATTCCAAGCAGTCGATGCCCATCGTATCGAGAGGATGCAGACCGCTTTAAATTGACTTCTTTCTTTAACATACAAAGCATTCCAAGAGTTATAGTTATAGACAAAAAAGGAATCGTCCGATCCATTGGAGGACCGACCATAAACAGCACTTTGGAACGTGTATTAGCAGAAAAGTAATAGGATATTTTTGTCCTGTACTTGCTTATTTCTGTAAAAACACTATCATGTCCGGCTGTTGTATCAAAAGACTCAGGCCGCTTTTGCCTGATTTTCCATCTAACCGCCTTTGTGTCCAACTAGATAGGAACATGAAATGACCGCTACTGCCACCCCTACCTCTCACGCCAAGTTACTCGCCTGGGTTGACGAAGTCGCTCAGCTGACCACTCCTGACGCAATCGTCTGGGCTGATGGCTCCAAAGAAGAGTATCAGAACATGCTCAACCTGATGGTTGACTCCGGTTCGGCCAAATGGCTTGCCCAGGACAAGAAGCCCAACTCGATTCTCGTCCTTTCCGATCCTGCTGACGTGGCACGCGTTGAAGACCGCACCTTCATCTGTGCCAACAGCGAAGAAGAAGTCGGCCCGACCAACAACTGGAAAGACCCCAAGGAAATGAAGGAAATCCTCATGCCCCTGTTCAAGGGTTGCATGAAGGGCCGTACCATGTACGTCATCCCCTTCTCCATGGGTCCAGTCGGCAGCCCCATCGCTCACATCGGTGTCGAAATCACCGACAGTGCATACGTTGTGGCCAACATGCACACCATGACTCGCGTGGGCACCAAAGTCCTCGACGTCCTGGGTGCTGACGGCGAATTCGTCCCCTGCGTCCACTCCGTGGGCATGCCTCTTGCAGAAGGTCAAGCCGACGTTGCCTGGCCCTGCAATGCTGACAACAAGTACATCACCCACTTCCCCGAAACCAAAGAAATCTGGTCCTTCGGTTCAGGTTACGGCGGCAACGCCCTCCTGGGTAAGAAGTGCTTCGCACTCCGCATCGCTTCAATCATGGCCAAGGAACAAGGCTGGATGGCTGAGCACATGCTCATCCTCAAGCTCACCAGCCCCGAAGGCGACGTCAAGTACATCGCTGCCGCCTTCCCCTCTGCCTGTGGCAAGACCAACCTGGCCATGATGGAACCCACCCTCGCTGGCTGGAAAGTCGAATGCGTCGGTGACGACATTGCATGGATGAAGTTCGGCGAAAACGGACAACTCTACGCAATCAACCCTGAAGCTGGTTTCTTCGGCGTCGCTCCGGGCACCAACTATGCCACCAACCCCAACGCCATGGAATCCCTCAAGGAAAACGCCATCTTCACCAACGTTGCACTCACCGATGACGGCGATGTGTGGTGGGAAGAAATTGACGGCGAAGTCCCGGCCCACCTCATCGACTGGAACGGCAACGACTGGACCCCCGATGGTGGCAAGAAAGCTGCTCACCCCAACGCACGTTTCACCGCCAAAGCTTCACAATGCCCCGTGATCGCTCCCAATTGGGAAGATCCCGCAGGCGTTCCCATCGACGCCATCCTCTTCGGTGGTCGTCGCGCTTCAACCCAGCCTTTGGCCATGGAAGCCACCGACTGGGAACACGGCACCTTCCTGGGCTCCGTGATGGCTTCCGAAAAGACCGCAGCTGCTGCTGGTGGTCTTGGCCAACTCCGCTTTGACCCCATGGCCATGCTGCCCTTCTGCGGCTACAACATGGCTGAATACTTCGGCCACTGGCTTGAAATGGGTAAAAAAGAAGGCGCCAAGATGCCCAAGGTCTTCTATGTGAACTGGTTCCGCAAGAGCCCCGAAGGCAAATGGCTGTGGCCTGGCTTCGGCGAAAACGGCCGCATCCTCAAGTGGGTTTGCGAACGTGTTGATGGCAAGGGCGAAGTCGTCGAAACACCCATCGGCAACCTTCCCACCGCCGACAGCATCGACCTCTCAGGAATCGATGTCCCCGCAGAAGACATGGCTGAACTGCTCAAGGTTGACGCCAACGAATGGCTGCAGGTTATTCCTTCCATGGAAGAACACTATGCCAAGTTCGGTGCCAAGCTTCCCGCAGAACTCAAGGCTCAACTCGACGCCCTCAAGGCCCGTCTTGAAGCCGCCAAGTAAACAATTTGAAGCATTAAGCTTCGACAATTAACTGAACCACTACCGGCTGAAGCCGGTAGGTTAGGGGAAGTTTCGTGAGCTACGGACTGAAGTCCTATCCTCACGAGAGAACGAACACA
>MDTD01174547.1_pt1 | contig 10946 bp, 9 predicted proteins | sample 811221 | NCBI WGS metagenome assembly MDTD01 (sample SAMN05326646, study PRJNA326480) | marine metagenome | isolation source: seawater | place: Pacific Ocean: South West | collected 2011
AAAAACCAGCCCACGGCCTAAACGAAGTAACGGTCTGGTACCACCACCACCACCGATGGTTCCGGCACCAGCCTACAACGCGCCACCACCATCAACCATAAAACTTGAAGCAAAAGCGCAGCTCAAGAAACCAAAGAAAGAGAAGAAGAAAGAGCCGCCGAAGAAGACGAAACCGAAACCCAAGGTTCCAGACGAACCCGACTTTATCCTCGACTGGGCTTCCAAAAAGAACTAAAAACCCTGGAGTTAGAGAGCCCTGAGGAAGCTGATCCGCTAAAGGCCTTTGCTGGCAGCACTCTTCTTGTTTAAGCGCTTAGCTCCGACAGATCTTGTAGAGCGGGTCTGACTTCTTCTTCCCGGTTTAATCTCCGGCAATCGCTTGAGCTGCTCCTTAGTAAGTACGGATCGGATGCCTAGAAAGTCATTAACCATTATGTCGTCAGCCTGGCTTCTAAGGGAATTGTAGCTGGCCTGCTGATCTAATATCTGTTTCTTGGTGGCACCAGGATCAAAAAGCATTTCCTTTAATCTGCTTCTCTTCGCCCTCAGGTCCTTGTTGACTCGACGAGCACGCACAGAATTCTCTTGCCTCATCTGTTGTATTTTGGATTTCTGTTCATCGCTGAGGTTTAGCACATCCAGGCGAATAGGCTTTCTTCCAAACCACTGCCGGCCCCCTTGCATGGAGCCACGTCTGCCTCGACCGCTCGCTCCGGGCCCGGGCCGCCTGGGTCGGCTCTCCGGCCCCAGATTCATCCCTGGCTGCTGACCTCCCCGCTGACGCATCTGCTGTATAAACTGCCGGCGTTCATCTCTAGACATGCCTTGCAGTCTCTCTTTCAGTCTCTGCTGTTGCTCCGGGGGGAGATTCTGGAATCTTCTCCTCATGCCTCCACCGCGCATACCATCGCCACCAGGACCACCAACGACGCCACCATCATCAGGCATATACTTTTGAAAACGTTGAGACATCGGACCCCGGGGTGGACCGGACTCACTCTGCATCAAATTTGATTCCCCCACGCCGGTGCCACCGGGTCCATCTTGCGCAGATGCCACTGGTGAAGCCAGTCCCATAGCAAACAAACTGAAAGCCAGGGCAGCCCATCGATATTTCTTCCATCTAGAGCTTGATAGCATAAAGTCCATCCTCGTCGGTTCCAATGCCCATTTGAGAAAACAGTCCATCAGGTTCATCGCCTTCATAAGCTACCACTGCCTCATTAGAATGCAACTCGTCTTGAGAGATCTGATTCTTTGCATAAGAACCAGAAACAGCCGTCGAGGCACTTTGAGGAATGTTGGCCACCATGTTTGTTGATTCAGGCTTGGTCTGAACAGCGGTCTCCACAGGTCTCTTTTTATCAACGGCGACAACTGGAGCCGGTGTCTGGCTGTCGGGGGAAGCCACCACCGAAGGTGTCGCCTTCGCCATCTTCGAATTCATGTCAGAGTTTATGCCAGAATCTTTGTTAGCTTCTTGTTTCCCCGATTCCTTTTCAGCGACAATCTCCTTATCTTGGACGACGGATTCGCCGGGTTCCGACAACTCTGCCACTCTCTCGTCGATGTTATCGCCAGGTTTATCAGCACTTCTAGAGATCTCAGAGTTAGCCGGATTTTTAGTCTCCTTAGTGACCAAAACTGAGTTCGAATCATTTCCACCGAGCAAGTGGGGAAGAGAAACAGCCAAAGCCACTAGACAAGCAGCAGCCGCCGCCACGTAAGCAAAGGTAAAATTCTTCCGCGGTGCCTTGTTAATCGAGACAACATTAGACTCTTCCACAGAATTTTTAGAAGGTTCAAACACAACTGCTGCCAAATCATCGGCAAAATCTTTTCGCAACTCTTGCCGTGGAATAGACTTGAGCAGACTTGATACGGAGCTTATCTCCGCCAGCGCGGTGCTACAACCCGAACACTCGCCCAGGTGGCTTTGAATCAACTCCCGCTCTTCGCCGGATAGCTCATTATCGTGGAAGCTATCGAGAAGCTCTCTTGCTTTATCGCAATCTATGTCTTTGTGTCCGCTCATTTTCCTATTACCTGAGTTTCAATTTCTGATTACCTGACGAGTAGTAAGGCTGAAGGTGTTCCTTCAATTTCATCCTGCCATAATGAAGCCTTGATCGCACCGTGCCGACGCTGGCTCCTGTAATATCCGCTATATCTTTGTAAGAGAATCCTTCTATGTCATGCAAGATCAGGACAGCTCGCTGGTTTTCAGGCAAGCGAGTGAGGCAATCCTGAACGATCCTTGACTCTTCTTCCATATCCAAGAGCTTGCCGGGATCCGGTCTGTCGTCTGCAAACTGCTGAACGGTGCCACCACCATCTTCTCCATCTTCAGAAGAGAGAGTCGACATGGGATTAAACGAAAAGAATTTGAATCCTCGCTTTTTCTTTCTGCTTCTCAATCTGTCCACGGACTGATTATGGGAAATTCGAAACAACCATGCGGCAAAAGTCGACTGATTTCGAAATTTGTCCATGCTTTGATGCATTTTTACGAAAGTGTCCTGCACAACTTCCTCAGCCTCTTCCCTGTTGCCAAGCATGCGGTACGCCGCGTTATAAATTCGACTTTGGTATCGGCGCACCAAGGACTTGAACAAACTCTTATCCTTAGACTGTCGAAACTTCTCGACAAGGGCCTCATCATTAAGGTCCAATTTCATCTCCAACCCTTGCGGTTTGGTTACACTGTCTTAGACGATAAATTCCAGGAATGAGTTCAATGAAAAACAGGTTATTAACTATTTTTAATCAAACCCCGCAACTATCGAGCAATGTAGCAGCTGAGTTCTACGTTGACAACATTGTGCACCTTACGGCATTGATTGTAACTGTGGGTTTCTACAGTACTACATTTTTAGCAGGCGCCGAAGCGCTGGCGAGCCCAACCAATACTAAATCTGCCGCGGTGAACGCTTCTAAGAAGAAAGTGGAAGACCTTCCAAATTTCCACCAGGTTCATCCTTTCCTATACAGAAGTGGTGAGCCCACAGAAGCCGGATTGAACAAGCTGAAAGAGATGGGAGTAAAAACCGTAATCGACTTACGAGCCCCGACCAAACCGGCGAAACAAGAAGCCAAGTACTGCGAATCTATAGGGCTGAAGTACATGAACATGCCCATGAGCGATAAAGCGCCGACCAAGAAGCAGGTTTCGACCCTGCTCGAAACCATCGACGCAGCCAAGAAAACCGGAGAGCCGGTCATAGTCCACTGCCAGCATGGATCCGACAGGACCGGATGCATGATAGGAATTTGGCGTGTACAGCGTGACGGCTGGGATTTCGACAAGACCTACAAAGAGATGCGCAAATATTGGTTTGGTCCAAAATACACAATGCTTAGAAACGCAGTTAAAGAGAGGGCTTCAAATTAATTGCCCTGAGGCACCATCTTTATCTTCTGTTGAATCTCAAGCATCTTTTTGCCGGCAAGTTTAGACCAGGGGTAGTACTTTTTGATCTCCTTCAAAGTGCTCAAAGCCCTGGGATAATTCATAAACTTGTCGGCGAGCTTGTATTGATACCAGAGCGCCTGCCAATTGGACGGCTCGGCGAACAAGGCTTTCTCAATATATTTCTGCATCTCTGCCAGTCGGCCTGCCCGATATAGATGAATGGCGTAGTCCACGTTCACCTGGGGATCCTGGGGAGCGAGAAGCAATGCCTGGTTTATTGTTTGCCCGGACTCAACCACCTGGCCGTGGTCACTATATAGAAGACTCCAATCGGCAAGTATTCGACCGCGAACATCTGAGGCACCACATTCGAGGGCAAGATTCTGGGCTTTAATGAAGTACTCGTAAGAGGATTTAGTATGCTCAGGTCTAGAGAGATCCTTTGCCATCATTCGTCTCAGATTACCTAACCTTCCCCAGAGAATAGCCTGACTGCGTACATCTTTATTGCTTGTTGCAACCAGCAAAGCTTTCTGGTAAGAATCCTCGGCAGCGCGATAATCCCTGTGAATAACCAGCTTATCATCGCCTGTAATCAGTGCCCGGGTAATCTGCTCTTTGATTTTAACAACAGGATTGGACGCAAGAAGAAGTCTCTGGAACTTGTAGTCCATTATCAGGACATAGTTTTTCAAAAATGGATTGCCGAGTATGCCGATACTGTCGCTTTTGAAAAATCCGCCCTTCTCTTCAACAACTTTTCCATCGGAGGTGCTTGTTGCAGATGCACCGGATTTAGAACCAGGTGCCTCATTGAAGAATGTGAAATTCACCTTACGAGCCACTTGCCGCCCAAACTGGACAGATCCAACTACAACACTACCCAGCTTCAGTTTCGAGCCATCCAGACCAGTGCCTTCGGTAGAATAGCTAGCCTGACCGGCCCCACTACCCAGTTGCTTCCGTGCCACCGTTCTAGGCAAATTGTTGAAAGCTGCACCGGTATCAATAAGAACAGGCAACTTCTGGCGACCATCCAGTGTGATATTCACCACAGGAGCGTTAGGTTGCAAAAATGGGACGGAGTCAGCACTGGCCGGACGCTTGAAAGTATCCTGGTCATAGAAAGTAATTACCGACGTTCCATAATCAATGCGTACCACAAACTTTTTGATCAAATTGGTTCCGATTATTCCAGCCAGGGGTCGGCCTAACTGTTGGGACTGATAGGCAAGACTCGTTATGCGAGCTTCTAGATCATTGAGAATGAGCTTGTCCATCTCAAATCGCTTCAAGGAGGTCATGTCAACGCCGACCTTTCCGGCAAGCGAAGTAACTTTCTGTTTTCCTTGTTTAGCGAGAAAATGTTCTGCCGCTACCCGTCTATCTATTATGGTATCGGAAGCTCCGGTATCGAACAGGAAGGTCAGCTCTTCACCGCCGTTTATTCTCGCTTTCACGAGAATTTCATTCTGGACGAAGGAGAAACGCACGTTGACGGGGTTGGACAGCCTTATCTTTCCAGCCGATTGTGGTCTATCGAACAAAGATTCTGAAACAGACTCACTCAACATCACACTGCTGATAGACAGCTCCGAGGCAAGTCGACCATTGATATATCTGGTCTGCTTAAAGGGAAACATTGTGCCACCGCTTGGTCTGTACTGAGAATACTCAACGGTAACTGTTCGCTTATTTTCCTGGCTCACGCCTCTGGTCTCGTATTTGATACCAACTATCAAATAATTTCTTCTATCAATAAAAAGAGTGCAGTCACGATCGTCTTTATTAGTGACTAAAACGGAGTAGACCGGAACCTGGCGAAATGTTGTTTTGCCAAGCAGGGTAAATTTGAACTGATTCTCTTTGCCCCAGTAGGTTAGCAGGTCCGGTTGACACTCATTGTCATCATTGAGTTGAGCGAGACGCACCGGATTTAGATCAGAGACAGTATTGCTGACCGAACGCCAGCCGGAGAGTCCGTTAAATGCCAGGACTCTCTTGATCGGTGTTCCTGCTGCCTGGGCAGGAGGCGCCTCCAGATCGACTCGCCAGCGTTTCCCCTTGCGAAACTTACGATACGCGTAGAAAACTTTCTGCCCCGCACCATTCGGAGGGATCAACTTTCCATAAATCTGGGCGTTTTTAGAAAGGGCAGAGAGAGCCTCCTCTCCACCATAGGCCTCCAGGCATTTATCTATCACTTCGCCAAGATTAAGCACCACGCCACCGGCGGAAGGATCACTCTCATCAGAATTGAGATTCAAGTCATTGCTTGCAGATGGGGCGGAGGCGCCTGTCGTGCCTTCAGAACCATCGGGAGCCGCAGGTTCACTGGAACTGCCCGTTTCATTCTCAGAGCCGTCTCCCACCAACTCGGACATCTGTTTTTCCTGGTCCGCGTTTCCGATAGAAGAAATAGCAGGCTCGTTCTCCTGGGCCTGAGTAGAAGGCAGCGGTGCCCAAACAAGACCCAGGGTCAGAGCAAGGCTGCAACAAATTTTGGGAAAGTTTTTCACTTACTGCTTACTGCGCTTTTACTCAAAGGACTATCGATGGGTGATCCGGTTCCGGTCAAAACAAGCTCATCCATTTCCTGGCGAAGTTTATGCGTTTTGAGAACCTGCACAATCAAATCTTCCACCTGGCTCAGAGCAACCTGATTTGGTCCGTCACTTTTAGCTGACTGAGGTTCCGGATGAACCTCCATAAACATTCCATCAATGCCTACCGCAGCCGCAGCTCTAGCTAGATGCGGAACATATTGCCTTTGCCCGGAAGAGACGCTTCCTCCCCCTCCTGGCAGTTGAACCGAATGGGTTGCATCAAAGATAACCGGATAACCGGTCTCTTTCATTATCGGCAATGAGCGCATATCAACCACAAGGTTATTATAACCAAATGAGGTACCACGCTCAGTAAGGAGAATATTTTCGTTTCCGGAGTCGGACACTTTCTTAACCGCATGGACCATGTCCTGGGGAGCGACAAACTGTCCTTTCTTTATATTCACCGCGGCTCCAGTCTTAGCGGCAGCCACCAGCAGATCAGTCTGTCGACACAAGAATGCCGGAATCTGCAAAATATCTAAAACACCACCGGCAGCAGCGCATTGCTCTGGATCATGAACATCGCTGAGGATCTCCACACCCAATTGCCTCTTCACATCCCCGAGCATCTCCAGACCTTTTTCCAGACCCGGACCTCGATAAGAATTGACCGATGTTCGGTTTGCTTTATCAAAAGAAGACTTGAAGACAAGGGAAAATCCATGCTTCTTAGCCAGAGACTTCAACTCTTTTGCAGTGTTGATGGTGATATCCCAACTCTCGATTACGCATGGTCCAGCGATAATCAGAAAGGGATGATTCGGTCCCACTTTGATAGAACCTGCTTGCACTCCCATTAGCAACTCCTCCGGCTTCGATAATATGGATCAATCTGTGTCAATATACTAATACTCTATTGCAGTTTAATAATGATAACCGTTGAAGATTTAGAAATCTCAATTCAGTCCAGGGGGGAAGAAACGCTTATTCGGCTCCTCGTCAAACCAGGGGCAAGCCGGGAGGCGGTCCTGGATGTATTCGAGGACAGGCTGAGGGTTTCTTTGAAGGAACGAGCCCTGGAAGGCCGAGCCAATCAAGCCCTGGTGAGCTTCCTTGCCAAATTGCTGAAGCTCAGTAAATCGTCTGTAACTTTATTAAAAGGGGAACGCTCCAGACAAAAACTGGTCAAAGTTCCCCTGGCGAAATCAGAAGTGGTGCGGTTGATAATCGACTCGACCAGAGAAAAACAAAAAGGTTAACGGGTCTTGAAATCAAGACAGTCACAATAGTGACAACCTGCAATCTTCAGCTATTAGCCGTTATTGATGTGGCGTACCAGACGATAAACGGTGTGACCCGATCGCTGACTAACCGGCATAACCAGCCCTTCTTTAATCGCCTGGGCCAGCATCGGTCGCAGGACTCTGATTCGCTTGATCTTTCTAGGTCCTCCGGCCATCTCCGGAAGCGTCATTCCAAGCGGATTTTTATCCAACAACTTAATCACTTTGTTGTCGGTCTTCTCTTCGCTGGTAGCCTGGACCGGCTTCCTCTTGACGGGACTGCGCTTAACCATTCCCCGCATCTGCTCTACATTCTTATCTTTGCTGGACGACTCCGCCATCGACAACATCTACCTCGCTCAGAACAAGCTCCGAAACCTGGTTATCAAAACCCGACTCCCAATACCTTGATAGGATACCGCACTCTTCATAAGGTCATCTTCCGTAATTTTTCGGCAATTCGGCAATTCATTCTAAGATTAGTAAATGATGCCGAGTACTCCTAGGACAAATGCCATATTTAATTGATATATTCCGAAGAATCAACAAATCAAATCTAAATCGACGGCATCCAAAAATAAAAGATTTAGTTTAGCCCGTCCCTTTCTACACCATAGGTCCTCCCTTGAGCGTTGGTTCTTTCGTTTTCGTACTCCATAGCCATCTGCCCTTCTACAGAAAAGCAGGTATGTGGCCATTCGGGGAAGAGAGCGTCTATGAATGCATGGCGGAAACCTATGTCCCGCTCCTGAACGCCATCAGTGATCTGGAAGCGGAAGGCATCAAGGCTAATTTGACCCTGGGCATCACCCCCATTCTTGCAGAACAGCTGAGCGATGAGCATATGAAAGAAGGTTTCATCGCCTACTGCAAACGCAGAGTAGAAGCGGCAAAAATGGATGAGGCGAGATTCAATCCGCGAGGTGAATCCCCCAACGCAGAGATGATGCACTTATCTCGTTTCTACCAGGACTGGTATGCGAAGGCGTCTGACTCCTTCGAGAACCGATGGTCCCGAGACATCATCGGAGCCCTGAGAGATTTCCAGAATAGGGGTCTCATAGAGATCACCACCTCCTGTGCCACCCATTGCCTCTCTCCCCTACTGCAAGAAGATAGCTCTCTGGCCCTTCAGTTCCAGGCCGGATTGAACAACTATAAGAAGCATTTCGGCACCGTCCCCAGAGGATTCTGGCTGCCTGAATGCGCCTATCGCCCGGCGGAAGGGGAAAGAAAAGGTATAGGACATTATCTCAATTCGGCTGGTGTCAAATATTTCTTCACCGAATCCTTCGTTGTCAAAGGCGGAGAGACCATAGAGCTTCGCAAAGTTTTCGGTCCTTACGGCTCCATCGATTACGAACCGGCTCCGGAGAGACCGGAAACCGGTTATGACACCTTCGAGGCTTTCTGGCTAAAAGATTACCCGATAGCGGTGATGGGTCGCCATGAAGAAGCAGGATACCAGGTCTGGTCCCAGGACCATGGCTACCCGGGTGACGGAAACTACAGAGAATTCCACAAGAAAGACGACCGTTCCGGCTTGAATTACTGGAAGCTTACCTCCAAAGAGACCAGTCTCGGGGATAAGCATCTATACAGCCCGGAAATAGCAAGCGAAAGAATCAAAGAGAACTCGGACCACTATGTGGGTCTCATACAAAAGCACCTGCACAACCACTTCAGAAAGACAGGCAATCCCGGCTTGATGGTGGTGGCATTCGACACTGAATTGTTCGGACACTGGTGGTTCGAAGGCGTTGATTTCATCAAACAGGTAATCTCCAAACTGAACAAATACACGAAGATAGGAGTTGTTCAAGCAAGCGACTACCTTGAAAAGAATGAACCGAGTCACGTTATGGAGTTGCCTCCATCGTCCTGGGGCTCCGGCGGTGAGTGGGAAGTCTGGCTGAACGGAGAGACAGAGTGGATGTGGGAACATATTCATAAAGCGGAAAGCGACTTCAATGAAGCCCTCAAAAAACACGGAAATGAGAGCGAAGAAAAATCGAGAGTATTGAAACAGGCAGCCAGAGAACTGCTTCTTGTCCAATCCAGTGACTGGCCGTTCCTGGTCACCACCGGTCAAGCCAAGCAGTACGCGATTGACAGATTCAATAAACACCTGGAGAAGTTCAATACACTGCTTGAGATGCTGGAAAAGAACGAAATATCTATAGTAATCCTGGAAGAGATCGAAGCAGTGGACAACTGCTTCCCAGAGCTAAACCCTCTGGAAATAGCCGTCAAATCAGATCCAGAAAAGTTTGCAGCCGGCACTAAATAAGGTGCCTTAAGTTAGACGCCCCTTAGAATAAGGAAACCCACAGTTTTGGCCATAGACTTAAACAAACCGAAAACGGAGATCAATACAAAAGTGGCAAGGACAAAAATTGTCGCGACAATTGGTCCGGCTTGCCGAGACCTTCCGACTCTTGAAAAATTAATTGAGGAAGGTATGGATGTGGCAAGAATCAATTGATCCCATGCAGAACATGATTTCATCCGCTCCCTGGTAAAAGATCTTCGCCTTTTGAGCACCAACCTGAACCAGGCAGTCGGAATTTTGCTCGATCTTTCCGGCCCTAAAATCAGAACAGGGAAGCTCAAAAACAATGAAGCCGTTGAGCTTGTTAAGGGCGAGACCTTCACTCTGACCAACAGAAAGATAGAAGGCGACAAGAGTATCGTCTACACAAAATACGAAGACCTGCCCAGAGAAGTCTCCACCGGAGACACTATTCTTCTCGATGACGGATTGATCGAACTGAGAGTCTTAGAAGCCGATGGTGTTGACGCCAAATGCGAAATCATTTCCGGCGGCATATTAAAGAACAATCAGGGAATCAACATTCCAGGGGTGCGCCTTTCAATTCCCGCTCTGACACAAAAGGACAGAGAGGATCTCAAAGTAGGTCTGGAATGCGAAGTTGATTTCGTTGCCTTGAGCTTTGTCCGAGACAAGCAAGACATACTGGATCTGAGAGAGGCCATTGGAGACCACTGGCCACCACCGGTGGTAATCGCCAAACTGGAAAAGCCAGAAGCGATGGAAAGCCTGGACGATATTCTTGATGTCACCGACGGTGTCATGATCGCCAGAGGAGACCTGGGTGTGGAGATGCCGCCGGAAGCCGTTCCGCCTGCACAGAAGCTGATCACAAGGAAAGCAAACGCTAAAGGGAAACCGGTAATTACCGCCACCCAGATGCTTGATTCGATGATCAACAACCCCAGACCGACAAGAGCGGAAGCATCCGATGTGGCAAACGCCATACTCGACGGAACCGATGCGGTGATGCTGTCCGAGGAGACCGCCACAGGGAGCTATCCTGTTAGAGCCGTGCAGATGATGGAGAGAATCGCCCATTCCACCGAAGCAAGCCTTGACACCAAGGAGCTTAGAGAACACGATGTTCAATCAACCGCTTACGCCATTGCCCACGCGGCATGCGAGATGGCAGTGGATACCGGAGCGAAGCTAATCGCTACTTTCACAAAAAGTGGTTCTACAGCGAGACTTATATCTCAGCTCAGACCGCACGCTCCAGTGATAGCACTCACCCAGCACATTCATGTGTATAACCAACTCACGCTTCTCTGGGGCACCACGCCTCTGATGCTAACCGAGGTCAGTGATTCGATCTCCACCCTGAGCATGGTAGAGCAGATTCTGCTAAGTAAAAACCTGGTGGCACC
>MDTD01082545.1_pt1 | contig 10944 bp, 11 predicted proteins | sample 811221 | NCBI WGS metagenome assembly MDTD01 (sample SAMN05326646, study PRJNA326480) | marine metagenome | isolation source: seawater | place: Pacific Ocean: South West | collected 2011
TGCACAGACGTAAACGTAAATAATGTTACAAAAAATATTTATCCAAAATATTACAGCCCAGAACATTTCGTCAAACTAGGTAGGAAAAGAATTGAACGATTAATCAAAAAGATTGGAATATTTCGCATAAAAGCTAAAAGTATTTTTTATTTATCTAAAACTTTAATTCAAAAATACAATGGTAAAGTTCCTAAAACATATGAAGAATTAGAGAAATTACCTGGTGTTGGGCATAAAACGGCAAGTGTTGTTATGTCTCAAGGATTCGGTTATCCAGCTTTCCCTGTAGACACACATATTCATAGATTAGCGCAAAGATGGGGACTAACAAATGGAAAGAGTGTTATTCAAACTGAAAAAGATCTTAAAAATATTTTTCCTAAAAAATTTTGGAATAAGCTACATCTACAAATAATTTGGTATGGCAGAGAATATTGTAAGGCTAGAGAGTGCTATGGAATTACTTGTAAAATTTGCAAAAGCTGTTATCCCAATAGAAAAAAACCAATTAAAACTAAAAAGGCTTAAATGAAAATCTTAGGAATTGGCAACGCCATTGTAGATATAATCTGTAAAGTTGAAAATAAATTTCTTATGGAAAATAACTTAACGAAAAGCACAATGAAACTAGTTAATGAAAATGAATTCAAGAAATTGTTATCAAATCTTAAAATTGAGGAAACAGTTGCAGGTGGTTCAGTAGCAAATTCGATTGTGGGATTGGCACAATTGGGAAATAAAGTAGGTTTCATTGGTAAAATAAATAATGATGATTTAGGTGAAAAATATGAAACGGGTTTAAAAAAAGAAAAAGTAGATTTTTTTTATAAAAAAAAGTCAGAATTAATTCCAACTGGCTCTTGTTTAATATTAATAACGCCAGACTCTGAGAGAACAATGTGTACTTTTCTCGGAGTAGCTGGAAAGATAAGTGAGGATGATGTTGACACAAATGCCGTGAAAAATAGTGAAATTTTATTCCTTGAAGGTTATTTGTGGGATGAAGGTGAGCCTAAAAAAGCGTTCGACAAAGCTATAAAATATTCTAACAAGATTGCAATGACATTATCTGATCTTTTTTGTGTGGAAAGACATAAACCACACTTTCTCAATCTGGTTAGAAATAAACTCGATATAACATTTGCAAACGAACAAGAAATTACATCTTTAATTGATGCAAAAAAATTTAATGAGGTTATTGAGTTTGCAAAAGGTTTAAAAAAATTAATTATAATAACCCGAGGAGACCTAGGATCTATTGTAATAAAAGGAGATGAAGTACAAGAGTTTGGTGTTGAAAAAAATTTAAAAATCAAAGATTTAACAGGTGCAGGTGATCTTTTTGCTGCTGGTTTTTTACATGGTCTTGTTAATAATTTATCATTAAAAGAAAGTTTAAAAAAAGGAACTGAGATGTCATCAAAAATAATTCAAATTATTGGTGCGAGACTCTAAATTATTTTTTTTTCCTCTTAAAACTACCTTTACCCTTTTTAGGTTTTACAACTCTTTTCCTATATTTTGGAGAGAATAGGTCAAACGCAATTTTATTTCTTTTTCTCAAATTGAATATCCTTCGTTGTTATTTATTATAAGATTGTCATCTAAAAATTTCTCTTTTATTTTTTTTCTTAATCTATAAACATGAGTCTCTACTGTATGAGTATCTGCCTCATCTGAATATTTCCAAACCTCTTTCAAGATAAAACTTTTTGATAAAGATTTTTTTTGATTATGCAACAGTTCGAGAAGTTGAATTTCTCTCTCTGTTAATACAACAAAATTCATTCCTTTTTTTAGTTTTTTTTCATTTTTATCTAAAATATATTCTTTGATGTTTACAGATGAATTCTTATTGAATTTAAGACTACTTATCATCAATGTTATTTTTTTATTTAATTCTGACAAATCAAATGGGCAAGTTAATTTTTCATTATAATTAAGTTTGGAATTTAGTTTTGAATGTTCAATGAGCAAAATATTTTTATCGTTTAGCTTTTTAATCTCTTCTTTTTTCTCAGAAATTTCAAAAATGTCACTATCAATTAAAACGATACTATTATCTGAAATTTTTTTAACATCTAAATTTTTATTAACGAAATTGAAGCTTAAATCAAAATAATCTTTAACTTCATTTAAAGATTTGTTAAAATTTTCTGTTCCGAATATAATTACATTTGGTTTCATAAATTTAATGCATATAAAATTAAAAAATAAAAAACTCTATTTTGAAGATTATAAATTAAAATGTGCCATAGGTAAAAGAGGAATTACAAGTAAAAAGAGGGAAGGAGATCAAAAAACTCCTAGAGGATCCTTCAAATTTATTTCATTATTTTATCGAAAGGATAGAGTAAAAAAAATTAAGTCAAATTTAAAAAAATTTGTAATAAGAAAAAATATGGGCTGGTGTGATGACGTTAATTCAAAACATTATAATACACTTATTAAATTTCCTTTTAAATTCAGCGCAGAAAAACTTTATTTAAAAAAGAAAATCTATGACATAATTTTGGTTTTAAATTTTAATTTAAGACCAGTTATCAGAAATAAAGGTAGTGCAATTTTTTTACATATTTCACATAAAAACTATAAGCCTACAAAAGGTTGCGTTGCTGTAAATTTACGTAACATGAAGTTATTATTAAAAAAAATAAACAGAAAAACTACTTTAACAATTATTTAAACTCTTGAACCAAATATCAAACTTCCTATTCTTAAAAACGTAGCATTATATTTTAAAGCAATTTTAAAATCTGCAGACATTCCCATACTCAATTCATTTAGGCCTAGGCTTTCATTTGCCTTACGAAGATAGTCAAAATAAATTTTTTCATTTCCATCATTTGGTGGAATAGCCATAAGACCTAAAACATTAAGTTTTTTTTCTTCGGTACAAAATTTGAAAAAATCCTTTAGAAATTTTTTTGAAATACCACTTTTTTGATTTTCATCACCGACATTAACTTGGATAAAATATTTAATTTTTTTTCCTTTAGAATTTTCCTCCTCACTTAGAACGTTTGCTAATTTTTCATTATCCAGAGAATGAATATAATCGAATATTTCGAATGCCTTTTTTGCTTTATTAGACTGTAATTTACCAATCATATGCAATTTTACTTTTGAAAATTTATTTTTTAATGCTGGCCATTTAGTTTGAGCTTCTTGCACCTTATTCTCACCAAAATGAATATTTCCTTTTTCTAATAAAGGTAAAATTCTTTCTTCGGGAAATGTTTTAGAAACTGAAATAATCTTTACATTATCATGGTTATTATTTTTTATATACTCTTGTATAGAGGAATAATTATTTGTTACACTCATTTTATATGATCCTTAAAGAAAAATATTTCTTTATTAATAATATACAAAATTTAGACTTTGAATATATAAAAAAAACAAAGGCTAACTTAATACTTCAAAGCAACAATATTAAGAAAAATAAAGATTTTTATAAATTTATTAGTAAATGTAGAAACAAATTGATAAATATTTTTATAGCCAATGATACAAATTTACTCCATAAGGTGAAGTCAAACAACTTTTACGTATCTTCATATAACAAAAAAAAATATTTTTATCTAAAAAGGTATAATTCCAAAATAAAAATAATTGGTAGTGCACACAATCTTAGAGAAATGCGAGAAAAATTTAACCAAGGTTGTGATAAAATAGTATTTTCAAGACTATTTCAAACCTATAAAAAAGGCTTTTATGACGTTATAAAATTTAATTTAATTACGCACCAAAACAAAAGACAAATTGTGGCGCTAGGCGGAATAAATAATCTTAATTATAAAAAATTACAAATGGTAAACTGTATTGGTTTTGCTCTGTTAAAAGAATTGAAAAATAAACCAGATTTTTTAATTAGATAAAAAAAAAGCCGGTTATTTCTAACCGGCTTTTTAATTTTATAAATTTATGTAATTAGAACGCCATTGCAAGTGAGAATATTGTTTGATTCTCATCAACACCAGCTGTGTAGTCTGAATCGCTAGACTCAGCCATTGCAACACCTAATGTCGCTCCACCGATTACGTAAGCAGCTTGTATGTGGTCAATAGTTGACTCTACATCTGTTCTCGTACCAGCAGTTGCTCCTGCAGCTACAGCAGTTCTTGTACTTTTTGTAGATTTCTCTACACCGTAAGAAACTGATAAAGCTTCATTTACTGCGAACTGAATTCCGTAAGAATCAGTTTCGTAGTATGTAACTTCACTACCTTTAGCTACAATTGGAGTAGCACCTTCTCTGCCGTATCCAACTGTGATTGGTCCCATTACGTATTTAGCATAAGCTCCACCAGACTCTTGGTCATATCTTGCACCAACTGTTGGAGATGCGTTAAAGTATGATGCTCCGATAGATAAACCATCTATTGGAGATGCATCAACTCTGTACATAACTGCATCAGAACCTACAGCGTTTGTCTCGATAGCACCTGAAGTCTTTGTAGAGTCTCCAGCTGAACTTGACAAGTTAGGAACGTATGCAACTTTTGCTGTAATACCGAATGGCAACATATCTGCTGCTGTGTGGTATTGTAAGTTACTGTATGAGTCTACGTCGTAGTTAAATACTACTGTCATTGGAGCTGAATAGTCAGATCCTGGACCCATTACACCTGCACCGTAAGCGGCTTCTGTTGATAATCCACCTTCTGAGATGTACATACCAACTAGACCGTATGGAGTAGTTAACTCCAATCTTGTGTCATCGTTTACTGTGCTAGCGTCGTCTAATTGAGCTTGCCACTTCCAAGACATACCATTATCTAGTTCGCCTGTAGCAGTGAAGTCCAATTCATTAGAAACCCCTAAACCTTTCGAGTTACTTTGCTCAGCACCACCTATTTTGTAAGTTGCAGTTGCTCCACCTGTAACAGATAGATCACCAGCAAATGCTGACATTGTAAAAGAAACAGTTGAAAGAATTACTAATAATACTTTAGCTATATTTTTCATGTTTTTCCTTTTGTTAATATTAAATTTAATATTAGCTGCATTTTTAAAGGTTTTTGTTTAACTAGACATTGATAATTTTGATAATTTAAGCTTTTTTTGGCTATTGTTGTATTTTTGCATCACTATATTTTCCCTTACTTTATTGAGTTTTTAGTGATATTTCATAGGTTTGATTAGTACAACCATTTAAATATATGTCTAAAGCTATTAAAATATTAAGAATTCTTTGTTGTTTTTTTATTGTTTTTTCAATTCTTAGTTCGTGTGGGATTTATAGGCCTGTAGATGCCCGTAAACAACCTCAACAAGCGAAAGATAAAGCACGGAAAAATATTGAGGAAGGTAGAGGAGTTTCTCTCAAAGGAATGATGGGAAATAAAGCTACTAATTATGAATTTAGTAGTTCAAATCCAATGTGGAGAGCTTCTTTAGAAATTATAGATTTTTTACCTCTTACAACAGTGGATTACTCTGGAGGAATTATAATAACAGATTGGTACAACGATAGTCAAAGTCCAGATGAGTCAATTAAAATTACAATAAGATTTTTATCAAATGAAGTTAAAAGCAATAGTTTAAAAATTATAGTGCATAGCAAAAATTGTTCAGCAAATAAAAACTGCAGAATAACAACTAGCAATTCTGTAATTAAAGATGAACTTAGAGCGTCTATAATTAAAAGGGCAGCTAGATTAAAAAAAGAAACAAAAAAAAGATAAATCAAGTTTAAAATGGAGCGATTAAATTTTCAATTAATTGAAAAAAAATGGCAGTCAATTTTTGAAAAGAATAAACTATACCAAGACAATAAAGAAAAAAAATTCTACTGTCTAGAAATGTTCCCGTATCCCTCAGGTAAAATTCACATGGGCCATGTTAGAAATTATACGATAGGTGATGTGGTAGCCAGATTTAAATATTTAAACGGCTTTAATGTATTACATCCAATGGGATGGGACTCGTTTGGTTTGCCTGCAGAAAATGCTGCTAAAGAAAATAATTTACATCCTAAAGAATGGACCAATAAAAATATCTCAGAAATGAAAAGACAACTAAAAATGTTAGGGCTTTCAATTGATTGGGAAAGAGAAATATCAACCTGTGATGAAGATTATTACAAACATCAACAAGAAATTTTCATTGATTTCTACAATAAAGGTTTTGTGTCAAGAAAGGAAAATTATGTTAATTGGGATCCAATTGAGCAAACTGTTTTAGCTAATGAGCAAGTAGTAAATGGTAGGGGCTGGAGATCTGGAGCTGTTGTGGAGAGAAAGAAACTTTCACAATGGTTTTTTAACATTACTAAATTTTCAGATGAATTATTAGATAATCTGAAGAAATTAAATAACTGGCCCGAAAAAGTAAAGCTCATGCAGCAAAATTGGATAGGAAAATCAGTTGGATGTGAAATAAATTTCGAAATTTCCAAAAAAAAAGATAAACTTAAAATTTTTACTACTAGACCAGATACTATATTTGGAGCGACTTTTTTAGCTATTTCAGCTGACCATCCTATTTGTAATTCGTTCGAAAAAGAGCCAAATTTCATTAAATTTAAAAATGAATGTATGAAGGTTGGTACCACAGAAGAAGCTCTGGCAAACGCAGAAAAAATTGGGTTCAAAACAAATTTAAAGGCTAAACATCCCTTTATCAAAGGAAAAGAAATTCCGATTTTTGTAGCAAATTTTATATTAATGGATTATGGGACCGGCGCAATATTTGGGTGTCCAGCACATGATCAACGAGATTTAGATTTTGCAAAAAAATACAATTTAGAAATTATCGAAGTGGTTACTGATAATAAAAACGCAAAAAAAGATTTTTCAAAATTATCTGAGCCTTTTGTTGGTGATGGTCATCTAATAAATTCAGATTTTTTAAACAATTTAAATGTTAATGAAGCTAAGAAAAAAATTATAAACGAAATTGAAAGTAAAAAAATGGGCAATAAGAAAATCACTTTTAGACTTAAAGATTGGGGAATATCTAGGCAAAGATATTGGGGATGTCCTATTCCAATGATTTATTTAGAAGATGGGAGTATTGTACCAGTTGATAAAACTGAGCTACCGGTTAAATTACCAGACGATGTAGATTTAAAAAAAAGTGGAAATCCATTAGAAAACCACCCGACTTGGAAAAAAACTGTGCAAAAAGGCACTGGAAAACCTGCAACAAGAGAGACTGACACTCTTGATACTTTCGTAGACTCATCATGGTATTTTTTAAGATTTTGTTCACCTAAATTTAATCAGTCACCTTTCAAAATAAAAGAATTAAATTATTGGATGCCTGTAGATCAATATATTGGCGGTGTGGAACATGCTATACTTCATCTTCTTTATTCGAGATTTTTCATGAAAGCTATCAAAAAAAATATGCCAACAGTAAAGGATGAAGAACCTTTTAAAGGTCTTTTCACGCAAGGAATGGTTTGCCATGAAACTTATAAGGATTCAAAGAACACATGGTTAAATCCAGACGAAATAGAAAAAACTAAAGACGGAAGTTGTGTAAAAATTTCAAATGGAGAAAAAGTTTTAGTAGGCCCATCTGAAGCGATGTCAAAGTCTAAGAAAAACGTTGTGGATCCAGAAAAAATGATAAAAGCATATGGGGCAGATGCTGTTAGATGGTTCATTCTATCAGATAGTCCTCCAGAAAAAGATGTTCAATGGTCTCAGCAAGGCGTTAATGCAGCTTACAAATTTCTCCAGAAGATTTATAACTTAAATAGTTTAATTCAAAACAGAGAGGAAAATGAAACAAGAAATGAAGAGGAATTTAAATCAAATTTCAATAATTATATTTTCAAAATAACAAATCTAATTGAAAATTTTCAATTAAATGTCGCTGTAGCGAATATTTACGAAATTTATAACTTATTTTACTCTAATTTAAGATTAAAGGTGAGTAACAAATGTTTAAAAGAAAATTTTATAAAATTTTTGAAAATTCTAATACCTTTTACCCCTTTTTTAGCTCATGAATGTCTTGACCAATTAGGTGTAAAATCAATGAATGATTGGCCGAAAATAGAGCAAGATTTAATCAACAAACAAAAAGTTAAAATAGCCATTCAAATTAATGGAAAAACAAGAGAAATTATTCAAGTTACAAAAGATTTAGATGAAAAAAGTGTCATAAATGAAACGAAAAAAAATGATAAGATTAACAGAAATTTAATGAATAAAAAAATCACAAGAACAATTTTTGTGAAAAATAAAATAATAAATTATCTTGTTAAAAATTAAAATGATAAATAAATTTAAATTTACAATAATATTTACTTTTGTATTAGCTTTAACATCTTGTGGATATCAAAAGGTTATTCAAAACGATGAGCCCCTTGTCTATATAAATGAATTTAATGTTGAAAGTAGTAATAAGAGATTAGCTTATTTGATTAAAAACGAAATTTTACTTGTCTCAAAAAAAAATGCCAAAAATAAAATTAATTTAAATCTTAAACTAAAGAAAAATAAAATTGGAAAAATAAAAGACAAATCTGGGAAAATAACAAGATATACTATCGAACTAAGTGCAGATTTATCAATTAAGAAATTAGATGATCTGAGCTTAATAAGTAAGTCATTTAACAAATCAGGTGACTACAATATTGCAGGCAACCACTTTGATACATTAAATAGGGAGAATAAAATAGTAAAGAATATCGCTGAGGAATTAACAGAAGAAATATCAAGATATTTAATATTATATTTCAAGAATTAAGTGATTTTAAAAAGTTATATTATTGAAAAAAATATTAGTGAGCTTACAAAGTATCGGTCTGCACTATTATATGGTGAAAACGATGGAATAAAAGATGAGGTAAAAGCAAAGCTTAAATTACTACATAAAGATTCAGAAATAATTAATATTTTTCAGGATGAAATAATAAAAGATAAGAATTGTCTTTTTGATAATGCTTTCAATTCATCTTTATTTAATGAAAAAAAAATTATTTTTATTCAAGAGGCATCTGACAAAATTCTCAAAGAGATAAGCGAAGTTTTAGAAAAAGACAATAATGACACTAAAATCTACATTTTTTCATCTCTTCTTGACAAAAAATCTAAACTCAGAAGTTTATTTGATAAAGAAAAAAATTTAGCCTCTTTGCCGTGCTATCAAGATACAGATAAAACTTTAATCTTGTATGTGTATGAAAAATTGAAAGATTTTAAAGGAATTAATCAGGAAATTGTTAATCTTATAATTTCACACTCAAACCATGAGAGGAAAATTATTAAAAATGAAATAGATAAAATTAAAAGTTGTTTTATAGACAAAACAGTAAAAAAAGAGGAATTAGTAGAATTATTAAACATAAAGATAAATGATGATTTTAATAAATTAAGAGATTATGCCCTTTTAGGAGACATAAAAAACTTTGATAAACTAATGAAAGTAACTGAATTTTTGCAGGATGAAAGTTTTCTAAACCTTAACATTATAAGCTTTAGAATCTCAAAACTTATCGAAATTCAAAGAAAAAACATCGGGATTAATGACATTGAAAAAACCGTTGAAACTATGACCCCTAAGATTTTTTGGAAAGAAAAACCAATAATAATTCAACAATTAAGAAAATGGACAATGAAAAATCTTTTATCAATTTCAAATGATTTAGCCAACACGGAGATATTAATGAAAAAAAATTCAGAGATTAAAAATGAAATTTTAATTAAAAAGCTTTTAGTAAATACAATTGAAAAAGCCGTTAATTCTTAGTTTTTAATAAACTCGAAACTAAATCAAATTGATCAAGATTTTTATACTCTATAATAATTTTACCAGTGTTGTTTTTTTTATTTAGAATATTTACTTTAAGACCTATTGACTCTTCAATTTGTTTTTGTGCGGATAAGATATTTGAGTCAATTTTTGCTCGAGCGTCATCTTTTTTATATTTAAGATCTTTATCCCTTCGCACTAAATTTTCAATCGAACGTGCGCTTAATTTTTCTTTATAAATCTGATTTGCCAATTCTATTGAATTAGCTCTTCCAATTAAAGGCCGTACCTGTCCGGCCGTCAGTTTTCCGTCTTCAACCATCTTTGTGACTTCTTTGGGCAACGAAAGTAATCTTAAAGTGTTGCTGATATGACTTCTACTCTTCCCCACAAATTTTGAAAGTTTTTCATGATCATAATTAAATTCATTTACTAGTTTTTCGTAAGCTTTTGCCTCTTCTATAGAATTTAAATCTTCTCGCTGAATATTTTCTACTATAGCAACTTCTAAAGATTGACTGTCGTTTAAATCTAAAATAACAACTGGTACTTCATTTAAGCCTGCTTGCTGTGCAGCCAACCATCTTCTTTCACCTGCTATGATTTCAAACTTAGTATTTTCACTGTTAGTGGGACGCACAACAATAGGTTGAATAAGCCCATTTTCAGCTATAGATGAAGATAATTCAGATATCTTTTCTTTATCAAAAATCATTCTTGGCTGAAATTTATTTCGACTAAGATCACTAATAGGAACTAATTTATTAGATGAAGAAATCTTAACATCTTCCTGGGTATCCTCTAAAACCAGGGGGTCTCCGAATAAAGATTTAAGTCCTCTTCCTAAACCTCGTTTTTTTTTATCTTCAGCCACTTACACCCCTCCTACTTCTTGATTTAAAAACTCTTCTGCTAAGCTAAGGTAAGAACGACTACCTAAACATAATTTGTCATAAACAATACATGGTAAGCCATGTGAGGGCGCCTCTGAAAGCCTAACATTTCTGGGAATTACTGTTTGAAAAACTTTATCTTTGAAATATTTTCTAGCTTCATCATTTACCTGTGATGAAAGTTTATTTCTTTTATCAACCATTGTAAGTAATATTCCTCTGATTTTTAAAGATGGGTTTAAATTAATTTTTACTCTATCAATCGTCTTAACCAATTGAGATACGCCCTCAAGAGCAAAAAACTCTGCTTGTAAAGGCACTAAAAGCTCATCGGCAA
>MDTD01101767.1_pt1 | contig 10944 bp, 10 predicted proteins | sample 811221 | NCBI WGS metagenome assembly MDTD01 (sample SAMN05326646, study PRJNA326480) | marine metagenome | isolation source: seawater | place: Pacific Ocean: South West | collected 2011
GCGTGTCGATGAACACGCCCAGCATGGCGATCTCGCCCTGCTTGACCGGATTCTTGGTCTGCGCGGCCGCGTGGGCGATCGGGGCGGAACCCTGACCGGCCTCGTTGGAGAACAGGCCACGCGCCACACCGGCCCGCACCGCCGCGAGCACGCCATAGCCGGCAAGACCGCCGGCGGCCTGGCCGAAGCCGAAGGCCTGGCCGAAGATCTGGCCGAAGGCGCCCGGGATATGGTCGATATGGGTGATCAGCACGAAGAGGGCACACAGCACATAGGCCACGGCCATCACCGGCACGATCTTGCCGGCCAGATTGCCGATCGACTTGATGCCGCCGATGATCACCAGGAAGACCAGCGCGGCCAGCACGATGCCGACCATCCAGTTCTGCAGCTCGAAACCGAGCGAGGTGCCCGCTTCCAGCGCCGACTGGGTGACCGAGTTTGCCTGGATCATGCCGCCCGTCGCAAAGGCTGACAGCACGGTACCGATGCAGAACAGGACGGCGAGCCAGCCCCAGTTCTTTCCGAGGCCGTTCTTGATGTAATACATCGGCCCGCCGTGGAACTGGCCGTCCGGGTGACGCTCGCGAAAACGTACGGCAAGGCTGGATTCGGCGTAGGCCGCAGCCATGCCGAACAGGGCCGTCACCCACATCCAGAAGATGGCGCCGGGACCGCCCAGCGTGATGGCGGTCGCGACACCGGCAAGATTGCCCGTGCCGACCTGGCCGGACAGCGCCGTCGACAGCGCGTTCCAGGGCGTGATCTCGCCTTCGCCCGTCGATTTGCGGCCGCTCCACAGCTCGCCGAAAGCCGGGAAAACCCGCAGCAGCGGACGGAAGCCCAGCCGCAGCATGAAGAAAAGGCCCGTGCCCAGAAGGGCGATGGTGATGATGCCGACAGGCAGGATGCGCGTATCGCCCCAGGTCCCGCCCCACAGGAAGTCACTGAAGGTCGTGACCCCGTCGAAAAATATGTCCATGTCTCTCCCCCGAAACCGGTTCGCGGCCACCTTAGGGACTGCAGCCGGTTTTGGGGAGGTGCTTTGTGCAAAAGGTCCGCGGTACCCGGACGATCAGGGGGCGGGAGACGTGCTTTCAGCACGCACTTCAATGGCGAAGACGCCCCAGACCCAGTCATCGTCGGGCATGCCGGTGAGCGCCTGATCCTGCGCGCGGGGCCAGACAATCATGGCCGGCCCGAAACCGCCCAAGGGTATCGGATCGCCGTCCACGCGGATCGCGAGGATCACGTCATGCACATCCAGTGTCATGCGCGCCAGGGATCGCTGGTATCCATCCAGCGCCGTGACGACGATTTCCTCTTCGCGCGGCCGGACCAGACCCAGCACGTCGCGCAGCAGGGGTCCCGAGAAGTGCCGCACCGGCCCGCCGGCCGGATAGTCGGTATCGATCCGGTGCTGTTCCAGCGCGGCCAGCTGGGGCCAGCTCAGCTCGGCGGCAGCCTCGAAGACAAGGCCATACCGGGCAAAAAGCGGCTCGACGTCCGGATCCATGGCGGCCCGTGTCGGCTCGGCTTCGATCTCACCGAAAACCGTGATCACCGGCAGGTCGCCAACGGTTCGCGATTCGGGGCCGCAGGCCGCCAGCAAAAGGAAGGCCGCAAGACCGGCGATCGTCTTTTTCATGGTGTGCCCCCAGAGCCTTGGACCATTTTAGGCCGATCACGGGGAATTGAGCCAGCGAATACTAGTGGAAAGTGCCGCAAAGGGTGACCACACGCCCGCCGGTACCGATCTTGAAGCGCGCAATCCCGGCACCCGAGACGGTGTTCACACCGCCCAGATCAAGCTGCACGACGCCGCGCTGGCGCAACAGATCCATCGCCTGCCAGAGCATGAGGTTGTGGGCGCCCGATGCCCGGCCGGACGGATCGGTCCAGCCGATATGGTAGGTCGCGGCACAGCCATGGACGAGGAACAGCATGCCCGCAGTCTTCTTGCGCCCTTCATCAGCCCGCAGGACCAGCACGCTGTTGCGGTCACCGCGGGCGTCGGCATAGGCCGGCACCAGCGCGGCCGGCGTCGCGCGGTATCCGCGGCCGGCGCGCTGGCCCTCTTCGGTCTCCAGCAGCCAGCGATACTGGGCGAGCTTGGTGCCGTTCTGCTGGATCTTGAGCGCGGATTTCTCCGCCGCATTCAGCCGGTTGCGCCATTTCTGGTCGAGCCCGGCGCGCAAGGCTTCCAGATCCTGTGTCAGATCGAGCAGCACGGTGGAATAGCCTGTCATCACCCGGCTGCGGCCGGCCATCCCGTCGGCGCTTTCGGTATCCGGCGAGACCAGGGTGAGGCGCGGCCAGCCGAGCCCCAGCCCCTTGCGAAGAGCGCGGATCGCCGCGGCCTTGGCCGCCGGATCGACGTCTTCCAGCCAGACCGGGCCGCGCGTGCACAGGGCCATCTGCACGACACCGCCGATCCGGCGCGTGGTGAATTGCGCCAGTCCCACCAGCGTATTGCCGTCCAGGATGCCGACGCGCCTGACCTCACCGCCCAGGGCCGTCACCGCCTCGCCATAGCTCCAGTCCTGCTGCAGCGCAGCCGGACGGCTCATCAGGGCGATGTCCCAGGTGATCCGGTCGATGTCGGGGTCGAGTCGCATGGGCAAAGCGTTAGGGAATCACGGTTAACAGGAACTGATCCGAACTGCCCGCGGGAGACTGACCGTGTTTTCCAGAAAAGCCCAGAGCGTGATGGGACACCGCATCACCGAACCGCGCCCGACCCTGATGGCGGTCTGGCTGGTGTTTCTCTATGTCGGCGTCCCGCTCTTGGTAGTAACGGGCCTGCTCGACCTGGCCATGCAGGTCTTCTTCGGTGTGTGCACCGGGCTGTGGTGCCTGGCCTGAAACGGCCCGCATACCCAGGCCTGGCGGTTTAATCGGCGGGTGCGCCGGGTTTTCGCAGGCTCAGCGCCACGCGAACCGGTCCGGCCAGCATCGCAAAGGTCTCGGCAACCCTCGACAGCGTGTGACGATCTCCAGGTGGGGCGAACAGGTCGGGATCAGGCGAGGCTGCCATCCTCGATATCGCCGTCACCGTCCATGTCGTCGGAAGAGCGGCGTCCGCCCAGATCGTCGCCATCGGAATCGTCGCGCCGGCGGCGGGCATCCTGCTGCTGGGCATAGCCGGTCAGGCCGACACCCCAGTCCTTGTCGATCCCGTCGACGCCCCGGTTGCGGAAACGCATTTTCGGCCCCGGACGGACGAGCCAGGCATAGACCCACAAGGCGGCCAGCGCGCTGACGGCGATCAGCCCGGCAGCGAAACCGGCACCCAGCTGACCCTGCGGCTGCAGGAAGACACCGAAAAACCAGGCGAGGAATACGAAGACCGGCGCGGCGACAAGGATTGCGAAAAAGCGGCGGACTGGATGAGTGCGCATGTCGACCTCCCTTCGGTCCATCGCGGACCCGGCTTCAACCTTGCGCCGCAATCATGCCGGAAAAGGGGCAATCGCCAGGGGACTGGCCCCGGCCGCATCCCGCCTCAGGCGCTTTCGCGACGATAGGTCAGCGCCAGGAAGACGTCTTCCAGATCGGCTTCCTCGGTGCGCAGATCGTCGATCCGGGCGCCGGAGGCGCGGAATTTCTCGATCATCTCCGCGACGGATTGCTCGCCATAGCGATAGGTGATGGCCAGCGCCCCGTCCTCGCGGATTTCCGCATCGTATTCCGCCAGTTCGGCCGGCACGGCGGTCAGGGGCTCGACCGGATCGATCACCAGCGTCTTGGAATCCATGCGCTTGAGCAGGGTTTCCTTGGGCTCGCAGGCGATCACCTCGCCCTGGTCGATAATGGCGATCTCGTCGCACAGCTCCTGGGCCTCTTCCAGATAGTGCGTGGTGAGAACGATCGTCGTGCCGCGTGCATGCAGTTCGCGCACATAGGCCCAGAGCTGGCGGCGCAGCTCGATATCCACACCCGCCGTCGGCTCGTCGAGCACCAGGACCGGTGGCGTGTGCACCATCGCCTTGGCCACGAGGAGGCGACGTTTCATGCCGCCGGACAATTGCCGCACATAGGCATCGCGCTTGTCGGACAACCCCACCGCTTCGAGCAGTTCGTCGGTGCGCCGCTCTTCCTTGGGAACGCCGTAGAAACCAGCCATCAGCTCCAGCGTCTCGTAGGGCGTGAAGAAGACGTCCATATTGATTTCCTGCGGCACCACGCCGATCGCGGCGCGCGCGGCGCGGCTGTCGCGATCGATGTCGATACCCCAGGTCTTTGCCGTGCCAGACGTCTTGTTCACCAGGCCGGCAAAGATATTGATGAAGGTCGACTTGCCGGCACCATTGGGGCCCAGCAGACCGAAGATCGAGCCCCGGCGCACCCTCAGGTCGACGCCCTTGAGTGCTTCCTTCGGCGGGGCATTCTTCGAGCCTGCATAGGTCTTGCGCAGATCGGTGGCCTCGAGGGCGTATTCGGGCAGGGAAGAACTGTCGGACATGTCGCCTCGGAATTGACGGAACGGGGTCAAGCGCCATAACTAGGCGTCATACCTAGGGATCGTCCCGCTGTCTGTCCATGAGGGCTTTTCAATGGCCGACGCCAGCAACGCCTTTCCGCCGCCGGAAGTCATCGTCACCGAAGACCATCGCATTGCCTGCGACGGGGGCGGCGGTGCGCTCGGCCATCCGAAAATCTACCTGGAAATGGGCGAGGACGACTTTGTCGAGTGCGGATACTGCGACCGCCGCTTCGTGAAGAAGGGTTCGGCGCAGGATCCGACCGCCTGACCGGGCGGTCATAACCCGCAAGGGCCGCAAGACGCCGATCACACAGGACGACTGGGGAGGCGTCTTTGGGTCAAACCGCCAGCCAGCGCATCGGGCTGATCACCGGCCTCGTGCTGGCGGTCCTCCTGCAATTCATTCCGGTTCCGGACGGGCTGAGCCGTGAAGCCTGGCTGCTGGCCTCGCTTGCCCTGCTGATGGCGAGCTGGTGGGCGAGCGAAGCCATCCCGATCGCCGCCACGGCCCTCATTCCCATCGCCCTCTTCCCGCTCTTGGGCATCACCTCCACCGGCGCGGCGACCGCCCCCTATGCCAGTCCGATCGTCATGTTGCTGCTCGGCGGCTTCATCATCGCCCTGTCGATCGAGCGCTGGAACCTGCACACCCGGATCGCGCTCAATGTCGTCGCCCGTTTCGGCGGCCAGCCGGCCGCGCTGATCGCCGGCTTCATGCTGGCCTCGGCGCTCCTGTCAATGTGGATTTCCAACACGGCCACGACGCTGATGATGATCCCCATCGCCCTGCGTGTCGCGGCCGAGGTGGAACGCGAAGGCGTGACCACGAAATTCTTCGCCCCGGCCCTCGCCCTGGGCATCGCCTACGCCACCTCCATCGGCGGCATGGCGACCCCGGTCGGTACGCCGACCAATTTGATCGGACTGGGCTTCTTGCAGAACGAGTTCGGCCGCACACTGGATTTTGCCAGCTGGATGGGTGTCGGTCTGCCCGTTGTCGCGCTGATCATCCCCGCCGCCTGGTTCGTGCTGACGCGCTGGGCCTTTTCCCTCAAGGGCGAACGCGCCAGCGGCGCGGCGCACGATCTGGTGTTGGAGGAGCTGGGCAAGCTGGGCCGCATGACAATGCCGGAACTGCGGGTCGCCGCCCTGTTCGGCACGGTCGCCATCCTGTGGATGGGCGCCACCCTGCCCGGCTTCCTGGTCTCGTGGATCCCGGGCATTCCCGCCGGCGAATGGAGCTGGGGCTGGAATCCCCTGCTCGGCTGGATCGGCGATACGCTGGGCCTGCCCGTCGATATCCGCCTGGGCAATACCCAGATCGCGGTGATGGGCGCGCTGGCCGCCTTCCTCATCCCGTCCGGCTGCCCGACCGAGGGCCGCGACACCGCCCTGATGGCCTGGGAAGATACGGCCCGCCTGCCCTGGAATGTCATCATCCTGTTCGGCGGCGGCCTCTCCCTGGCGGCTGCACTGACCGCCACCGGCCTCGCCGACTGGCTGGGCGGGCAGATGCATTTCCTCACCGACCTGCCCACCCCGCTGCTGATCCTGGTCATCGTCGCGGTGATCGTCTTCCTGACCGAGCTGACCTCCAATGTCGCCACGGTGACCGGCTTCATGCCCGTGCTGGGCATTATCGCGGTGGAAGCCGGCGTGCCCGCCGAACAGCTCATCGCCCCGGTCGCCATCGCCGGCTCGGCCGCTTTCATGCTGCCGGTCGCTACAGCGCCCAACGCCATCGTCTATGCGTCGGGCGCGGTCACCCAGGGCCAGATGATCAAGGCCGGCTTCCGGCTCAACCTGCTCGCTGTGCTAGCGATCGCGGGCGTCGGCTCGGTCGCGGCGATGCTGGGCTTCGGGGGCTAAAGGCTGTCGGGCAGGCTGCGGCTGCCGTGCACAATCGAGCGCGCACCGTCTGCCACATCCGGTCGGGCTGTCCCCGCTTCCGGGAAGGCCGGGATTTCAAGGCATCCGTCAATGATTTCATCGACAAAGCTTTCCGCCCGGTCCGGGTTATCAAGAGCGATGTAGTCTAGGATCTCGCCCATATCCGCCTCGGCGGCTGGTGCGAGAACAACAATCACGACGACTTCGAACCGGCAGCAATCTCCCGGATTCGCGCTTTCAGGCTGGCGCGCACCTCCTCAGCCGGAATGCCGGGTCCGCTTTCCATGCCGATCCGCACCGCCTCGCGCAGCTCTTCCAGCTCGGTGAGGTAGCGCGCCTCGCTCTCCTCCACCATGCGAAGGCCATGGCGCAGCACCTCGCTCTTCGAGTTGAAGCGGCCGGAGGCGATGAGGTCTTCCATCATCTTTTCATAGCGTTCGCCGAGAGAGTAGGAGCTGGGCATGGCGGTCTCGTCGTGACTGGATAATTATTATCATAACACAAGCGCCGCCCTGTGCGCAGACATCCCCACCGCACTCCACCGATGACCTCCTGGCCGCACCGCGTTAACCTCGCGGCGACCCAAGCGAGAGAGAGCCCCATGGCCATCAAGAAGCCCCTCGACGAGACCTCCCACCTCTACCTGATCGACGGGTCGGGCTATATCTTCCGCGCCTATCACGCCCTGCCGCCGCTGACGCGGTCGGACGGCACGCCGGTGGGCGCAGTGCAGGGTTTCTGCAACATGCTGTGGAAGCTGCTGGAAGACCTCAATTCCGGCGAGAAGCCGACCCACCTAGCCGTAATTTTCGACCATTCCGGCAAGTCCTTCCGCAACGAAATCTACGACCAGTACAAGGCCAACCGCCCGCCCGCGCCGGAGGACCTGGTGCCGCAATTCTCGCTGATCCGCGACGCCACGCGCGCCTTCGGCACGCCGTGCATCGAGCTGGAGAATTACGAGGCCGACGACATCATCGCCACCTATGCCCGCCAGGCCGAGGCGAAGGGCGCCCAGGTGACCATCGTTTCTTCCGACAAGGACCTGATGCAGTTGGTCAACGACAAGGTCGGGATGTTCGATGAAATGAAGAACCGCCGAATCGGACACGACGAGGTCGTCGAACGGTTCGGCGTCGGTCCGGAGAAAGTCGTTGAGGTTCAGGCGCTTGCGGGAGATTCGGTCGACAATGTCCCGGGTGTACCCGGCATCGGCGTCAAGACGGCGGCCCAACTGATCAACGAGTACGGCGATCTCGAGACACTGCTCTCCCGCGCGGAAGAGATCAAACAGCCGAAGCGGCGCGAGAACCTCATAGAACATTCGGACAAGGCGCGCATTTCGCTCCAGCTGGTCACGTTGAAGGACGATGTCCCGGTCGACTTGCCGATCGATGAACTCGATGTGCCTCCACACGACCTGGAGAAGCTTGTTCCGTGGCTGGCGACCCAGGGATTCGATGCGATCCTCGCGGAGTTGCGTAGCACGCTTGATAATGAGCAAACGGAAGCCTTCGACGAGATTTTCGCAAGCGCCTTCGGTACCTTGCCTGCCGACAAGCGCGACCGGGCGTTGCGCAAGACACTGGCCGCAATCGAAGCGGGGGGAAGTGTTTCGTCGCTCCCATCAGACACGCAGCCGGATGAGACCGCCTACGAACTCGTCGTGGATGAAACGGCGCTCGAAAGGTGGATCGCTCAGGCACGCAAGGTAGGATTCGTCGCCGTCGATACGGAAACAACGTCGCTGGACGCCATGCAGGCCGAACTGGTCGGTCTGTCGCTCTCGGTGCAGGCTGGACGCGCCTGCTATGTGCCGTTGGCGCACAAGGCACCGAACGGCCAAGGCGCGCTCGACCTCGGCGACGGGGGTGAGGCAAGCGAGGAAGCGCCCGCGCAATTGTCGCGCGAGAAAGCTCTCGATCTCCTGGTACCGCTGTTGGAAGACCTCTCCATTCTGAAGATCGGCCAGAATATCAAGTACGACGCCCTCGTGCTATCGCGCTATGGCGTCAATGTCGCGCCGATTGACGATACGATGCTGCTCTCCTTCGTCTTGGATGGCGGCCGGCACGGTCATGGCATGGACGTTCTGGCGGAAACCCACCTCAACATTACGACCGTTAAGTACAAGGACGTCGTCGGGACGGGAAAGAAGCAGGTCACCTTCGACTATGTCCCGCTAGAAGCCGCACGGGATTACGCAGCGGAAGATGCCGACGTGACGCTGCGCCTCCACCAGACACTGAAACCGCGCCTTGTGCAGGAACGCATGACTACCGTGTACGAGACCATCGAGCGTCCGCTCGTCCCGGTCGTGGCTGCGATGGAGAAAGAAGGGATCGGTGTCGATCCGGAGAAGTTGCTCGGATTAAGTCGCGATTTCACCCAGCGCTTGGCCGGTCTCGAAGCCGAAGTGCACGAGCTCGCTGGCGAGGAGTTTAATGTCGGTTCGCCGAAACAGCTCGGCGAAATCCTGTTCGAGAAGATGAGCCTGCCCGGCGGAAAAAAGAACAAGAGCGGCGGCTACGGTACTGACGCGATGGTTCTCGAAGATCTCGCCGCAGCCGGACACGACCTGCCTAAACGGGTTCTCGAGTGGCGCCAAATAGCCAAACTCAAGAGCACTTATTCGGACGCCCTCTTAGAACAGATCAACCCTGCGACCGGCCGCATCCATACCTCTTATGCCATGTCGGGTGCACAGACCGGTCGCCTGTCCTCCACCGATCCGAACCTACAGAACATCCCGGTGCGGACCGAGGAAGGCCGCAAGATCCGGGGTGCATTCGTCGCGCGCGATGGCTGGAAACTGCTTTCCCTAGACTACAGCCAGATCGAATTGCGGGTACTGGCGCATATGGCAGGCATTGATGCATTAGTGGATGCCTTTCGTGACGGGCAAGACATCCATGCGATGACCGCAAGCCAAGTCTTTGGCGTCCCCGTCGATGGCATGGACCCGATGGTCCGACGCCAGGCCAAGGCGATTAATTTCGGCATTATATACGGGATCAGCGCCTTTGGCCTCGCACGCCAACTCAGCATTCCGCGCGGCGACGCAAAGAATTACATCGACGCCTATTTCGAACGCTACCCCGGAATCCGCAATTACATGGATGGCGCGGTCGAGCAATGTCGCAAAGAAGGGTTGGTCGAGACGTTGTTTGGCCGACGTATCCACCTCGATCAGATTAACGCCAAGAACCCGATGCAGCGGAACTATGCCGAACGGCAGGCCATCAATGCGCCAATCCAAGGATCGGCCGCGGACATCATCAAGCGCGCAATGATTCATGTCCCAAAGGCCATCACTGCCGCCGGACTAGACGCCCGCATGCTCCTTCAGGTACACGACGAACTGTTGTTAGAAGCGCCGGAAGACCAGGTTGAGAAAACGACCGACGTCGTGAAGGAAACGATGCAGGCCGCGACCTATCCGGCCATCGAGTTGAAGGTCCCGCTGGTAGTTGACGCGGGCGTTGGCGACGATTGGGCGACCGCACACTGACGCTCTAGTTCTATCACGACCCCCCTACGGACCTTACCTTTCAAGAGGACTACACAACGCGATGCTGATCGACAATCAGACCCTGCGCCGGGTGACAGGCGCCATTCTGGAAGCCGGGGGCAGCACGCCCGAAGAAGCGAAGATCGTCACCGATCACCTTGTCGAAGCGCACCTCAAAGGACACCCAAGCCATGGTATCGGCATGATACCGCGCTATTACGAGGCATTGCACCGCGACGAACTTCGTCCCAATAAAACCGTTTCCGTGGTCACCGAAAGCGGGCCTCTACTGATCGTTGACGGCAACCGTGGCTACGGTCAGGCGGTTGCAAAGCAGGCGACCGAGATGGCGATTGCGAAAGCGCAGACGGACGGCTTTGCAATACTCGGGCTTCGGAATTCCTGTCATATCGGGCGCGTCGGCACATATGGCGAGATGTGCGCGGAAGCGGGTTTTGCCTCTATTCACTTTGTCAACGTCATTGGCCGGACCGCCATCGTGGCGCCCTACGGCGGCACAGATTCACGCCTCTCCACCAATCCCATGGTCTTTTCCGTTCCGGCGACCGACGAGAATCCACCCTTCGTGCTCGACATGGCGACGAGCCGCATCGCCATGGGCAAGGCGCGCGTCGCGATGATGCGGGAGGAGAAACTGCCGCTAGGCTATGTGATCGGCCCGGACGGCCAGCCGTCGCAGGACCCAAGCGTCATGTGGGCGGACCCACACGGCGCATTGATGCCGCTCGGCGAGCACAAGGGCTATGGCCTGGCCATGGTATGCGAGTTCTTCGCCGGGATGTTGACTGGCGGCGGGACGTTGCAGCCGGAGAACCAGACGTCGGATACGACGACCAACAACATGCTGGCGATCATGATGGATCCGAACCGCTTCGTCGAAAGCAATTATATGAAGCATGAAGTCGACGCGATGATCGCTTATGCCAAGGGGTCGCCCCCGGCGGACCCCAACGAACCGGTACTGGTCGCCGGCGAACCGGAACGCCTAAAGCGCGCCGCGATGCTGCAGTACGGAATCTACATTGAAGAGAATACC
>MDTD01034077.1_pt1 | contig 10943 bp, 4 predicted proteins | sample 811221 | NCBI WGS metagenome assembly MDTD01 (sample SAMN05326646, study PRJNA326480) | marine metagenome | isolation source: seawater | place: Pacific Ocean: South West | collected 2011
CAGATTGATAGTAGTAGATACCCAAACCATAGGGTCTATTGGGAAGACAACTCGCAATATAATCCACCAGTACTTTGAGAGTCTCTTCGAGCGGTTTTTTGTTTAGGATCTGATAATTAATGACACGGATGAAATGCAGTTGTCGAAATTGTAAACCAAGTTCACTTTTCATAAGCTGAAACGAGTTTTCTAAGGTTTTAATTTCATCTCCTAAATTGGGCTTTTGAAAGTTTAACCTTTGCGAAAGAAGCGCATCCATTTTTATCGATTTAATTTTAGCAACCAAATTCTGAATGGGATGAGGAAGTATTTTGAAACTCGTAAATATAATGAGACACAGAATCAATAAGCTCATGCATAAAGTTAAAATTATGAGCCAATTAGCCAACTTAACTTCTTTGAATAGAAGTTCAGAATCAACTCCGAAAAAGACTTTATAATTCAATAGGTTTTTCTGTTTAATATAATGAATATCTGAAAATACGTCCTCATTCAAATTAATTTGGCTGAATTTTAAAACTACATCCAGATGCTTACTTCTCCATTCCTCCCTAGAAAGCGAAATAAGGTCTTTTAAGCCCAATACTGAGACACCTTGATGTCTTTTTAATAGCACATTAATTTTGGCTTTCAACTCGTCTATTAGCTTAAAATATTGAGGATGTACTGTATCCGGTAGTTTTTCATCTCTAAGAATCGATGAGACATGCGATATATAGTTAGCTGCTAAGTCCTTTTGCTTAAAGAGAATATAATTAAATACTTTTGGCTCTTTGACTTTGCCTGAGACGAAATCAAAAATTTTAGCAGCTTTCTCATGGGACCAAATAAGTTCATAATCTAAAGCAGAGAATGAATAATCGGGGTGCCAATTTAGGTCTCTGTAACCACCAAGAATGTTAATTCGAGCACTTGGTTTGAACATAGAATTACCCAAACCATTGTTACCACCCATCCATAAAAAATAGGAATTCTTTAGCATAAAATGACTAAATATATTCCACGGATAAATACCATGAATTTTATCAAGTTTACTAAGTAAAATTGGATTAAATATTTCGATTGGATGATTAAATTTAGTCCAGTTCGAAATTCCCTCATTGAACTCTATTTTATCTATAATTTTTGTAAGGCTTGGACTGGAACAGTCTTGGAAGTGATATTGGGGATGATCCAGCAGTTGTATCCTATCCGATTTAGTAAATTCAAGGGCGCGTGGATTTTTTAATGACTGACACAATTTTTTTAATTTTTGAGGGAAAGATGAAGTCTCTCGGCTGAGTCTAATTTTTGACATTAGGACACAATCTGATCCATACAAAGATTTACAATTATTGAGATTGAGCCACTGTCCTAGTGTTTCGCTATTAAAACGACTACCTTCAACTGGTATTTCTATTGCTAGCTGTCTAGCTAGATGTTGAATTTTTGGTTTATAAAATTCATAGTATAAGTTATCTAAATTTGCCACCACAGATTGTTGCATTTCTGAATAGCGACGTTGTACCAATAATTGACTTGATTCGTGCCAGACAAATAAGGCTTGAATCATAAATAGTATTGGTGCCGAAACAACCAAAATAAAAAACATACTAGTCAATAGCTTCAGTGACACTTTAGAGAACAAATTAACTCTCCCGACGAAGACTAATCATGGTAATGTCATCGTTTGATTCAAGACCTCTTGTATACTCTCCAAGACTTGATTTAATCGCATTCAAAGTCTCCTCTGAATTACTTTTTGAATATTCGGTAAGTATCGTTAAAAGCCGTTCTTTGCCATAAAGTTCTTGATACAAGTCCTCAGCTTCAGTGACACCATCTGTATATAAAAACATTCTCTCACCCGGATTTATTTGGGTTTTACCTAATTCGTAATCAAATTCCGACATGATTCCTAGAGGAATTCCCCTCGCACTTAGCTCCTCAAATTGACCCTCGTTTTTACATAAAAGCATTTGATTATGACCAGCTGATGCATATTGAATATCGAATGTCTTTAAGTCTACTCTAGCAAGAAAAAGGGTTAAGAACATATGGCTTGCTTGGTATTCGCAGAGGGTTCTATTGAGAGATTTTAATATTAAATTAGGATGTTTTGTTTCTTCTGCCATCGGACGTAATAAACTGAGACAGGTAGCAGCATACAGCGACGGGCCTACGCCTTTACCGGCAGCATCTCCAATTGCAACAAATAGACAATTTGTATCGTAATCCTGCCAGGCCAATAAAGTATCACCGGCAAGTCCTCTAGCTGGCATATAAACCTGAGCGTAATCGATGGAGTTATCTGAGACGTCGGCAGACTGCAGACGTTTTTGCAATTCAGAACCTACTTGCTGTTCCTCCTGTAGCTCATTAATTTCTTTACGAATTAAAGAAGGTACAATTTGAATGAGAACTTCTTCCAAACGACCCGATTCGATTAATTCAGAATCCGAAGGTTCAAAAAGTCTGATGAGTGCTCCAATGCCAATTTGTTCGTCTAGATTCAAATGAATTTGGAATCCATTTGAATAGGAATCACTTGAAGGGAGTTTTTTAATACCAGTAGGTATTGATGTATTTAATTGTATTTCTTGTAACATTTGCCTCTTTAAGGTTTTGGCAAGACTCGTATCCTCATTAGCAAATGTTGAATAATCTGTACCACGTCGACTAATCCCTTTTTGGTATAGTCCTAAGCAAACCGCCTTACAGTTAAGAAAAATTGAGATCTCTCGTGCAAGTGCGGAATTCATCTTGCGAGCTTCGGTTTCTGTACAGGTTGATAATAACTTTTTGGATAGTTGCATTGCTTTATAGTCTAAATTGACCCGATTCTGCAAATCATCAAACTCTGTGTGTAACGACTCTAGTTCTTGATTTAGTGCTGATGGATAATCTCTTAGAGCAACGGTATTTCCAGGCTTTATTTTCAGAACAGCACCACTTAATTTTGTTACTGGTAGCACTAACTTTTTATGGAGTAATGTGTAAAAATAAGAACTAACTAATCCTAAAAATATTATTAACAGCGAAAATATGCTGATATCTTGAGTTCTAAGTGTTTCGAGAAATTTAGCATTCTTGATTATGAGAAAGGCACTACTTGGTAGTTGCTGCATAGAAACCATACTGCCTATGACTGATTCTGAGTCAAATTTTCCTCTAAAGTCTATGTTCTGCTCGCTGCTGTGAGCCAATTCGTGAAGTAATAAAATAGGGCCTTTAAGGTCTAGTTTCGATTTATATGAGGCATCGATCTTGACTCCAAAACCACCTTTATCATTATAAATATGATCGATATGTTGTGGATTAAGTAGTTTAATTTTTAGCCTCTCTTTGCGCGTTGTAAGAGGTTTATTTGTATCAAATGTTTGAATACCAAGCGGATCAAAAAATACAACTTTACAATCTTTCTCAATTGAATCTAATTGAGATTTGAAGTTTTTTAGATGTGACTTCCAGCCCGTACGATTCAAAGTATCTAAACGAGAAAAAACCTTATCTAAATCTGAATTAAGCCAAGTTTCCAGAAATCTATTACGGGCTTTCTGCATAAATATAATCGATACCGCAATGCAATCTGGAATTTCCTCCTCAGAATTTCCTGAGATGAAATCATGCAGTCCAAAGTTACTAGGTATGGTATTCCAACTGATTTCAAACTCAAGACCTTCAATCGAGATTGGAAAACGTTGGCCTCGAGAATTTGGTAAAGAATCACCAAAGTACTTCATGAGCTGTTTCATTCGAGCACTACTTATTTTATCTGGCTGCGAAATAAATTCATATAAATTCTGAATGATTCCAATAAGCTGGTCCCATAACCACTGACTGGACTCTGAACCATAGTGAATAAGAGGTTGAATTCGAAGATCTTTAAATTTTTTGGATAGCTTTTCTTGATTGGAACTTTGTAGATTTTGAGCAGTATGTACCTTTCCATCAAGCAAATTTTTTTCTAATGCAAACACTTGAATTATAGATGGCGAAGCGGCCTCCCATTCTGACTCGTCAGATGGTGAGAGTAACTTTTTTATAACAGTTTTATGCAGTAGGGATTTCAAGCCAATATTTTTACCCAAGAAATTTGCTCGTCGTGCTGGGCTCCATGTCTTAAATTCTCTTTCGTAAAATCGTCCATTAAAAGAGAAACCGTTGGTCCAAAACGATGGCTCTGAGTTTACTCGACTAAAGCTTCTCCCTTTTCTTGTTTGCCGCTCGTCAATTTTATCTAGACCCTTGATGCAATCGACACTCAACAGGTGTATCCCATCGAGATATAAAGTAAATAATTTCTCAAAGGATTTACCGAGCTGATGGTAACGTTGCCGTTCTTTATAAAGCTCCAAATCCTGTCTGTTATTTAGCCAATCTTCTAGATTAGTAAATATTGCAATGCAGGGTATCGTGAAACAAGCAATTAGAAGAAAAATGAACTTTAATCGGATTCCCATTAACCAATAGCCTGCACCCTATCTATAACTGAGCGAAAATGTGCTACCTCAGTATCAGGCAGAACAACTAGATACCTCGTCTGATCTCGTAAATGGTATTTTCCATCACTGAGTCCAACAGCTATGTATTGATCTTTCTCAACTTCCAGCCTCTTTTTCATGCGGCTTACTGCTACCCGAATCGTGGGCTCATCTACCTCTGCATTATAATTCTGATTATGAATGCCAGTGAAGAGTTGCTCGAGACTATATCTTTGACCTCTGGCAAACACTAGAATAAGAAATATTAGCTGCGATACTCGGCTTTTGTCCAAACCGGTTTCACCAAGAGCCCTTTCGTGAAACAATAGACGATTAAAATCAAAGTATAAATCAAATTCTCCCATTGTGGATGATAATTCTCTCAATTTAGCTTTAGATACAGTATTCCATTGACCATTTACACAAACGCAACATCCGAACTGTAATTCCAGACGCTGCATATGAACTTTTAATGACTGGTAAGAAATAGGCGATTGTTGAACAATTGGGATCATATCAAAATTTGTTACATCCCATGGATTTACAATTTTCTGCAACAGGTAACCCGCATAAAAACTTCGAAAAATATGACTTGGGTGAACCTTTGATTCAATAGATGATAAAACACTGAGATGATTTTGAGCTTCATCAGTATTGCCCTCTATACAGGCAGACACAAACTGGTTAAAACCAGTCTCGAATTTGTACTCATAAGAAAATGCAGAATGGTTAAACTCTGCCATACGTTTACCGTAATCTGCAAAACGGTCTGTGTGTTCAGATTCATTTAAGACCAAACCGTAAAATTTAAGAATGATTAAGTTTAACGGATCATCCTCTGATAAAACGTCTTTCGCAAACGCTGTAAGATAGTCGCAAAGCATTAAACAATGCGAATTACGATTTTGGAAAAATGCAAGCATCATTTCCCAGCAAAGAAGGTGACATTGCAAACCTCCATCACCATCCAAAGTTTCAGCTACTAGCTCAGCCAAATGCTCCTCAGCTTGAGTATATCTTTTACGTTGTATCAATACTTCTATTCTCAAGAGTTGAAGTTGTAAAAAATAGTCTTCGGTGAACTCAAAATCTTCGAATAAAATTTGATCACCAAGTTCTTGAACCGCACCTTGATCTTGTTGATAAATAGCTTTTATCCACGAATGACGCAGGCTATGAATGGCTGGTAAATTGCTGCTTATCTCAGTAGAAGAATTTTTTCCAGAGGCTAAATTTAATACCGAATTAGTAAAACTTGAGTAGTCTTTGCCTAGGGATTTTTGCGTATTTTCAAAAACCTCTGAAAAAACTAAACCGAGTTGCCAACAATCATAAGCTTTGGCGATTCCAGCTTCCTCCGCGTCCATAGATGAGAATTTTCGACGTGCCCATTTTTCTGAACTTATTAAATTACCTCTCCATTTCTTTGAACCGGGAGGACGCAAAGTTCCACATAGACTCTCTGGATTATTTTGATCTCTTAATAAACAATTTTCATAAAGAATCTCTGAAAATGACAAAAAATCTTTCAGAATATCTTCCGGCTTGCTATGAATCCCTAAATCATTCAAATACTCTATATACTGCTTGTCCTGAAATAATAAACCTCTATGACCCTGACAATTTTCAAGTCGCTCAAGTGCACTGTTCTCATCGAGTATCTTTTGACCTTTTGCCTTGAGACTACTATTAATTCCTTTTATAAATTCATGTCTTTGGTAATACGGGACTCCACTTAACCAGGTAATCTGGCTATCAACATATGGATCAAAAAATTCAGATAGACTGCGATTACTAATCAATAATACTCTGACTCTTTTCCAAGTATAGTTAAGGATAAACTGAATTTGGTCTGAGGTAAGATTTTCTGCTTGATCAAGAATCACCAAATGAGATTTATTAGAACAAACAAGTTTGTGGAATTCTGGCTGCAATTTGATACTCTTCGTTGCTGTTTCAGGTAAACTAGCCTGCAGACTAGCACTCGACTTTTGAAGTATGAAATGGAAAATACTAAGATTACCCTGCAACTGTTCCTCTAATAAATGCCTAGTAAGATTTCTTACAAACAAAGATTTACCAATGCCTCGCTCTCCCAGTAACAAACCAAATGTGGTACTTCCCAGCATGAAAGATTGTAGACGATTGATTTCATGAAAATGATAAGAAACTAATGAGTATGCATCCATAGTATATTCCGTTTTATTAATTCTTTTTGATCATCATAACTCAGTACCAATGCGAACTGCCACACCAGCGATTCTCGAAACCACAGGGGTAGGGTCAATTAACCTTCCTCGATAGTCAATTTCAAGATGAAGATGATCACCTGAACCTATACCTGTATGACCCATATGGCCTACAATTTGTCCTTTCTTCACTCGCATTCCAACTCGAGTTTTTCCAGCAGAACCCTTCATATCGCGTAAATGCGCGTAAAATGATGTATAACCATTGTCATATCGAATTTCGATTCCCTTACCGTAGCCTTGAAACCATGAAGCTCTAGTAACAACTCCGTTGGACATTGCTTTAATTGGAGGATTACCATATTCAGCAATATCGATTCCCTTATGCTTTTTCCAAGTTCCATAGATAGGATGCTTTCTCATTCCGTATAGAGAAGTAACCAAACCTTTGGTTGGCAGAATCATACCTGTTTTATTAGATTTAGGTTTTTTTTCTACTATCGGTTTTGGATTCGGAAATTCCTTCTGATAGCGATTTTTAGATGCAATCGCCCACTTATTATTTTCTGGATGAGAATCTGTAAACTTGTTTTTAGCGTTGATAGCTTCCTCTAATAATTTTCTAGCAGAGTCACGGTTTTTATTACGGTATTCCGCCGAGTTGGATTTTTGTGAAAAAAGAAAGTGTTGTTTTGCCATAAAATAACTCAACTTAGCAGAACGCTTCCCAATTTTTTTACGGGCTTCGTATAGAACTTTTAATCCCCATTCGATTCTATTATCTTTATTAGCTTCAAGGGCAGAAACAATCGAAGAATCGACCGTTACAGCATCAGATGTGTCGTATGTTAACAATCTCCGATTACTAGATGACTCACTATTATTTTTTGATTCTAGAAACACACCTTTTAGTAACGAAGATCTTCTAGAATAGTAATTATTCATAGGGTAGCTTGTAAGGCTTTTATCTTCTCTGCCCATCGAGCGACCTAAAAATATATTCATTTCCTTCAGAAACTCTTTTTTGCGAGAGGCATATTGACGCATTTGACTCATTCTAGAATATTGCATAGCAATTTCATAATTTAGCCGAGCACTTCTAAATTGATGCTTCCGAGCGTACTTAAATAATATTACCAAAGTCCACTCGTAGGCCTTTTGTTTATTTGATTCCCCAGCTTCATGAAGTACCTTATCAATCTCTCTAGAGTGCCATGTTTCAACCCTCGGGATTGAGGTAAATTCCTGAGCCTTTTTAATCCATTTTTTAGATTTTACATACTTATCAGGATCTGCTGAAGCGGCTTTTCGTAAATAAATCATTGCTTGATCAAGTGATGCTAATCTTTTATTCACAGGTTTACCTGTATCAATCGCTTCAATTTTCTTCTTCGCTATTTCAACCCATAATCTTGGAAGTTGATCCTTTGCAATAGAGGTCAGACTAAGCATTTGCTCTAGAGACTGATTAGATTCTAATGCCTTCGCCTCCTGTAAAGCCTGTTCAAAATTTGTAGACCTGTTTAACACAGGTGCATGCCTAGATGATAATGATTGATTAAGCTCTAAATTGAGCCCTTCCATTGAAGCCATTAAAATCTGATCACATGAAAGAGTTTGGACTATTATAAAAATGAACAAGAATTTCACTTTTTACTCCTTTGTTTGCAGAACAAGTATGTTTTTGAAAATAAGATTCTATGGAGTCTAGGCATGAAAGTTTATTAAGTTTGGGATGTTTATCAATTCGCTTGGTGTTCTCTCTAAAAACATTACGAACAAATAAAACTAGCAAAAGACTACACTAAGAAAAGTTATCGCTAATAATAATATTTGATTATGAAGTTTTTCATAACACTGGCATTTATCATTAATTTATCTCTTCCGTTTTGCAATGAGTTGAATCCAGATCAATTACAGTTTTATTTGAATATGAGCGGTGAAGGCAATGATCGCAGAATTCATGATAATTATCTGCGTAGTATTGAGATGTCATGGCAAATTCATACTCCATACCATCGACATTTATTTTTAGCCTCGGGGATGGATTGTTTTACTAAATTAAATCAGCTATCAAAAAAGAAAACGACCAATGCTAGAGGTCGTACTATCAAGCTTTCAAAAGTCGCTACGAAAGAGCAGATACTAGCGTTTAGGAGTTTACATACCGCTGAACTTGCTGTTTACACTATAGATGATAGCGAAATTGATTACATGTTCAAACGCTTTCGATATTACGAGTATGAATGGACCCAAAAAAATAATCCGTACAAATTATATTCAATTAACGAAGATCGAAAATTCTTATCACTGATAATTAGCGGAATGTTTTATTACGGCTTATTACCTGAACAATATTTATTAGAAAAACCGCGGAACAGGGGGCAAATTAAGTCTTGGAATAATAAGAAAATGACTCCTCAAGAACTTGATAACTATAAAAAGACGAGTCTTGTGGAATTAAAAAGACGAATTCATTTAATATTTCATGAATTAATGCCATTTTTGGAGAAATGGGGTGTTTTAGTTGAGAAGAAAAATAATGATTTTGAGGCTCTAGCATTCAAAAAGACGATTACCGAAAGCTCCAGAAAATCTGCAATTGTAATAGCACAAGCATTACCTGATATTGCCTACAGAGTATTGGGGAAGCAAATGCCAAGTTGGTTATACAATGCATCTCAATCATTCTATGTAACGCAATTAGGAAGATTGGCTTTGGGCAGCCAAGGTATTGCTACGACATTGGCTGCAAGCTCCATACAGCTATTCAGAAATGGAATTGAAAAATCTCATAGAATGAATTTAGATTCGGCCTATATGACTCTAGAGTCAAAGGTAAAAGATTCATTTATAGATTGGCGCAGAAACGGTATACCCCAGGTATCAACTACTTCTAAAATTCAAGGTTTAAGGTTGGCTTTGAAAGCTGTAGCGATTGGCTCACTAACTTGGATAGCAATTGATTTTGCATTAAAAGCAGGGCGATCACTAGTGCAGGGACAGCAAAAAGTAAGTATGAAAATTGCTGGAGAAAAATATAACTATGAATCCAGATACCAAAGGATGCAAACAAGTAATAATTGGGCTCTGGATGAACGCCGTTCTAGATCGTATGCGTTTGAAGATACTTTCGCGGATTGGAGAGAAAATCTACTTGTCAATACGGCTTCAATAACCGCAAGTGTGACAACCTTCTCTATAGGCAGTCCATTAGTGCTTGGCGCGGCAGCTGCTGCCGGTCTACCGACTGCAGGGGTAGGTGGTGCTCTAGTTGCGGCTTCAGGATATCTTGTAGTTGGAACGGCCGCCATGTATGCAGCACATAATACTGGAAAAGCTGTATCCCCCTTACAAAAAAATTTTAATAAGGCAATTAATAATGGTGAATTGGAAGCCAAGTTAAGAATAATTTCATCACAGCTATCTAATCCATTAGACAAATCCTTATTCAGAAAACGAGTCAAAGACCTCAAAGATCACTATCTAAATGGAAATCCAATTAGATATTTGGCATTTAGTAATGATCCATCAAACATAAAATTAATTGCTGATAAGAACAATCTCATAAGATTTGTTGAGAAGCATTCGAACGGTAATTTCATGCGCTCAGTAAATACAAATGTTATTAATGCTTTGAGAAGAGACTCAGCTACGATTGTGGAAGCTCATATCCGATATGATTTTCTAGATCGTAAGGGCAATCATTGGGCATGGGACGGTTACTCGAATAAAATAGTCAATCTTGGACTGATGAGACTTAATCATCACAGTATTGAGTTTGTTGGTAAAAATAATTATAACTTCCATTTCGAAAATGATGTCTTGAAAGCAAATCGTTCGGACAGCGATATCAGAGTATTATCTAATGGAATACTAATGGTCAAGGATGCTGTCAATAATAAATGGTGTATAAGGGGTAACGTAGCTAATACGGATATTTATCTAAGATCAGGACAATCAGGTAGATATTCATGGGATAAAGCTAAGAATGGATTTGTTAAAGTGCTTAGCGGTAAAATCTTAAAAAAGTATTCTTTGCAAAATTCTCACGTAAAAAGTTCTGTATCAGATGTATCTGACGGATCAAACAATGGTTCTCAATTGGCTTCGTATTCTATTAAAGGTGAATTTTTTGAGGGTTTCGAAAACTAATAGGAGTGCGTTATGAGACAAACAATTCTTATTTTAATTGTAATAGCAAGTACTTTTAATTTAACCGGTTGTGGCGATGGTGCTCCTGATATTGCACAGATTGGACAGGCGGTATCACAGATCGCTGGATTGGTAG
>MDTD01093342.1_pt1 | contig 10943 bp, 9 predicted proteins | sample 811221 | NCBI WGS metagenome assembly MDTD01 (sample SAMN05326646, study PRJNA326480) | marine metagenome | isolation source: seawater | place: Pacific Ocean: South West | collected 2011
AGCCATTCATCGTAAATCTGATTTTTGTAGACAGCACAGTCAGCAATCGTCCTAACACCAATTTTTTCTCCGGTTCTTTTACCGAAGTTTCCCTCTCCAAGGTGTGTCATGGTGGAGAAGATTCGATGAGAAGAGTAGAAATAGTCCGGTTGGTCTTCGGACCAGATTACATCTTCACCGAGCAGTTGTCGGTCTGGAAACTGATTCAACGTCTCCAGGGTGGATTGAATTACTGCTTCAACATTCGAAGTAATGCCAGCCGGTGTTTCTACCCGACAATCTGCAGTGTAATATTTGCGAATGTCTTCGACATGTCTCTCTTCCCAGATTCTCTTGGTGATCCGCAGAATAAAATCAGTTATATCGGCAAATTCCAACTCTGTTGCTGACATCAGTGCCCTTCCTCAAAGTTCAAGCAGTTTAGTAGATCAATTCCCATTTGCCCAAACAGATGGATCATATCCACAAAGACCCAGTTTTCGACATACTTCCCAGATTTACTTCTCCAGAAATCGATGCCATTGAAGCAGATATCCTTGCCACTTGCAGGATATCCAAGGTACGACCCAGTATGTTTGGCTTTGACACCTGTCCAACCAGAACTAGCAACGTAGTTTCCTTCAGCAAAAAGTGAGTCCAAGTCGCAAACCTTTCGATCCGGAAAAGCAATCAGCCAGGGTTTTTGATGGTCCTCCTCAAATGCTTTTAGACTTAGACAACCACCGATCCCTCCTGGGCCGTACCATTTGACATCTTGATGGAAAAAGTCAGCAACCCCCATACTGTTGAGGTTATGTTGGTCATAAAGGTTTAGACCCTCAAACAGGAAATCTCGAATCAATTGCTGACTCGCCCCGGTAACAGCTTGTTCCTGCTTGTCCAGTAGCACCCCGTCTTGAGTCATCGGTGCTGGATAAATCCCTGGAACCCCCTTGCAGGGTGGCAAAATGGGATTCCCGATCTGTTCGAAGAAATCAACAAGATCCAGCATCAGGTAAGTCTCAACAATCCTTGCTTCTTCAAATCGACAGAATTCTGCCCAACGGATCTGGATAGGTTGTTGGTTGGCAGGAATTCTTAGAAGGCTAATTTGCCAATCTTGCTGAAACAAACCCTTGAAAACACCAGTTCCTCCAACCCAGTAACAATTATCTGGACTGCCATCGGCTTTGCCATTGGAAATGCCACCAATAAAAATATAAGTCAGCCGCTGAAGATGTGAGAATGCTTTGTAGAGTGGAAGCCAAAATTCATCAATCTGTGCTTCAGGAGAAGACAATTGGTTGAGCGGTGCAAAACCAAACCAATTGGCATCTTGATTCTGGTATCGCAGCAGATGCTTTCGAATATTGGCAGGATTTTGCCGGGATGCCTGATGCCAATAGTCCCAAACTAACTGTTTATGCTGCTGATTTAGCTCACATTTGAATTTAAATATACTCATTCATTATGTGTTTCTAGAGGATTCTCAAAAAACTCAGGAGATTTAGAACCGATGAATTTAAGGACTTTTTCAAGATCATAACCAGCTTGTTCAAGGACCCCCAAAATATCGATCAACACAAGATTTTCAGCGAGTTTTCTTTCCCCGGTAGACTCATCTGTGGCAATCCTCCAAAAATCCATATAACGAATACGAATCTTTTCGCCAGTCGGGGGAATCCCTAACCAAGAATTGGCAAATGTAGTATCTTGATAACCAGCACCAGCCACCCAATCACCATCGGCAACACGTACCAAATCAGCAGCATGCTTATCCGGAAAAGCCTGGATAAAATCACGACGGTAGCCCTCCTCAAACTCCTGCAATCCATGTTTGGTTCCTACTCCCGCGGGTCCTTCCCAAACCATATCCTCGAACCAATACTTCTTCATCAGGCCAAGTAAATTCTTGTTCATGGCTCCGTACATATCTTCGATTAATCGTTTGTTGTCATTTTCTTCCACTGGATAATCCTACACTGAAGATTTTATCTAACCCTTGACGGCTCCTTGAGTCAGGCCAGAAACAAGTTGCTTTTGAAAGACCATTACCAACACAAAAATTGGTGCAGTTATCGACACCGCGGCAGCGACAGCTTCGACTTGGTCTGTCGAGGTTGTTTCTCGGTTGAAGTACCCCGAGATTGCTGGAACCATAGTCTGGTTTTGGGCATCTAGCAACAGAGCCGCAACCAAGTAGTCGTTGTAAGCCAGTAAAAAGCTGAAAAGTCCAGCTGTCAGGACTCCTGGCCACATGACTGGAATAATCACCCGTACAAAGGCTTCTCCATGAGAGCAGCCATCAATACGGGCAGCTTCATCCAGTTCCCGAGGAATGTTTTGAAAGAAGGAACGGAGCATCCAGATCGTGAAAGGCTGGTTGATCGATGCAAGAACCACAATGATTGCCCAAGGTTGGCCATACAAGGTAGGAGCCACTTCCCCAAAAAAAGGGCTTAACCATTCGGCTGAATTGATGAACCATGGTAAGTAGCCAGAAACAAGTACTGAGTGAGGTAGAGCCCGAAAAACTAGAGCGATCATGAGAATCCAGAATGCCCAGCCTGAACCCGAGCGAGCGAGCCCATAGCCTGCCAATGTTCCAACAGTAAGCGAAATACTTACGACTCCAGCGGTTACAAGCAATGAATTAAAGAATTGCTTATAGAATTCCTGTTCGATCCAAACTGATTGAAAATGCTCCGTGGTCATTCCCACCAAGGGGGTCGTAAAGAAAAAATCTACCCCAAACAATCGCTGCACACTTGTGCTTAGCTCTGCGAAAACGAAAACAGCAAAGAGCCATCCGATGGAAATTCCAAGGTATAACAAATTTTTGGGGCCCAGATTTTTTTTGACCTGCCAGTGTTTAATCCCAAGAAAGGCCACAGATATCCAAAGAATAACCATTAACAGGTCAAAAAAGTTTACAGAAGCACCAGCAGCTTTTGTTCCCGGGCCAAAAATCACCACAAGTGGATTGGCAGAGAAAGCATCCAGAGGATACTTCAAGCTCATCAATGTAATCCAAAGTAAGGGAAACAAAGCGATCAAGCACCAAATACTAAGAAATCCGTTACTGAGTAGCTTAAGTGATCTTGATAGTTGGAAACTCCTCGGCATATCTGGATACTCAGACATTGCTAGCCTGATCGGCGCAACTTGTGTTCACGCCAACTACGACTTAACGGGAAGAACAACAAAAAAATGATACCGATCATGGTTAGCATGGAAGACGCTGAGGCTCTGCTAATCAGGCGATTTCCAGTGTCATCTGGAGTGAGAAGATCGTAGGTAAGCCATTGGAGGGATATGACATGTGCTTCACTCCGGAACCCGATGACTTCTTCAAAAACTCGATACGAGTCCATGAGGTGAATGATGCTAACAAACAGAATTAAAGGACTGAGATGAGGAAGGATGACAAGTTGAAGTCTTTGCCAGCGGGTTGCACCATCAACGATAGCGCTTTCCAAGGAGTCTCTATTGACAGTCTGGAGTCCAGCATAAAAAACGATGAAGGCGAAGGGTGCTACATGCCAAACCCGATAACTCATCATCAAAATTTCGATTGTCCAACCCTGCGCAAACAGGGCTATTTCGCGTTTTAATAGCCACTCTAGCAAGATGGATAGAATACCATCTCCAACAAAGAGCCATCTGATCGACAGTGCCCCAATGACGGGTGTAATCACAAAAGGAAGTAACGAAACGAAGATAATGGGTCCTCGAAGTGATTGCAGCGCTTGGTTAATACAAAGCGCAATCATTAAACCTAGGACAAGAACAATTGGAAGAGTGATGAGAGTGAAAGTTAAGGTGAAACGTAAAGCTTTATAAAAGTCAATATTGGTTAATCCAAGCCAATTCCTTTCTGAGATGTGTTTAAATATTAACTCAGGTTTTAAAAGGGCTCTGTAACTTTCAAAGCCTGAAAATTTTGTTTCTGTGATTATTTTTCCATTTTCATCAAGTTTTGGTTGGGTCTGGGTTTCTTTTGTGCACTTTTGCGATAAAAAACCAGGAGTACAGACTTCTGTTTCCACCTGAATATATACAGGTTGAGTTACATGTAGACTCTGCCAAACTACGCTGAATAGGGGCCCCGCAATAAACAGGGCCATCAGAAACAAAGATGGACCGACGAAACCAATAAAAGTCCGATTCTTCATGAAATCGAGCTCTTTAGAGCAGACCTTTCTCTTTGGCAGCAGTCTTGTATTCAGCCTCAATATCCTTAAGTGTTTGATCTGCAGTCTCTTTTCCTGTCAAAAAATCTGCAATATTGTTTCCCAAAGCAGTATGCATTAGTCCCATTTCCATACCATTAGGGTATGGTACCGCGCCGTTTTCTGCTGTTTCAGCTGCTCCCTTCGCCATGGGACCTGGTTCGTAACCGTTGATCAACCATACGGCAAGATCATTGTTTTCACTAACCATTTCCTTGTCAATACCCTCCATCAAAAGTTGAAAGGCCTCATCAGCTTGTTGGTCAGTCATGTTTTTCGCAAGGACAACACCGTCCCACCAGAGGGTTGATGCTGGCAAAGCCCCAGTTACAGGGTAAGGGGCTGCTGCCATCTTAACTTTCCCGACTACCTGACTTTCTTTTTGATCATCCATTGCCGCTGCTCGTGTAGCCCATAAATTAGCCATTGCAATTTTACCTTGTTGGAATTGCTGCTGTACATAAGTAGAGTCTGCAACTAAGTATTCTGGATCCATGTAGTGAGTGAGATTACGCATCATTTCGAGTGTGCGTATCCCCATAACATTATTTACATTTGGTTGGGTTCCCTTAAAAAACTGTCCTCCCATGCCCAAATACATATTTACAAACTCTTCAGCTAGGTTCCATCCAGCTTTGTATGTCCCGCCAAAAGCATAGTCTACCTGACCAGAAGCTGCTATTTTGTCGACTGCTGAGAGTAGTTCATAATAAGTTTGGGGTACAGTTATCCCTAATGAGTTCAGAACATCCTCGCGATACATCAAATGTTGATTATTCACACTCATTGCGATTGCCATAATTTGGCCATTGATGCGAATCAATTGATTGGGTTGAAGATCTTGGCCATATTTGGCAACTAGATCATCGAGTGCCCTTATTGTACCCGCTGAAAGCAAAGGTTGAATTGTTGAATTAGAAATTCCACCAAGTTGGTATAAAGAAGGATTTGCTGCGAATGCATCTGGTTGTTTTTTACGGAATTCTGCGTCAAGTTCAGCCTCAAAATTACCGCATTCCCCCATAGCATCTGAAACTGCCTTCCAGGCAGCATAGCTATTGGCCAAAAGAGTTAACTTGCTGGAAGGTGTGAAGTTACATGCGGCAAAACTTACTGCTGAACTAGTAAACAGTGCAGTCAATGCTGATGCAATGATCAGAAATTTTTTCATCATATTTCCTTTTGAGATAACAGGATAGCTCAGTTAAACTCAATTCGCTCTCCTGAGTTGATTTTAAAAAGATGGCAAGCGTTTAAGTTTAATGAAAGCTTAAGCGTCTGGCCTATCTTGCTTCGAAAATTTTTGGGCATTTTGACGCAAACCAAATTGTCTCCAATTCGCAGTGTAATCAGTGTTGCGTCTCCTAGCAATTCTATTGCGAAGACGGCTCCACTGAGTTGACCACCTTTAGAGACGATTACAGCATCTTCTGCGCGAAAACCAAGAACAATCGGACCTTCAGGACCATTGATCCTTATACATGAATTCATTTTGCAAACAAAATTTCCATCTTTAATTTGTCCTGGGATCAGATTCATCGGAGGACTTCCAATAAAACCTGCAACAAAAGTGTTTCGAGGTTGATCATAAATTTCCAATGGTGAACCAACTTGTTGAATTTCCCCCTGGTTCATGACGACAACACGGTCAGCTAAAGTCATTGCTTCTGTTTGGTCGTGAGTTACGTAAACCGTGGTTACCTGTAACTCATATTGGAGATTTTTAATCTGAGCCCTGGTCGAGATCCTGAGCTTTGCATCCAGATTGGAGAGTGGTTCATCCATTAGAAAGACGTTGGGTTCTCGAACAATTGCGCGAGCCAGAGCAACTCGTTGTCGTTGCCCACCAGATAGTTCTGCTGGGCGTCGATCCAGCAAGTCGTTGAGTTCTACCATACCAGCAGCCTTTCGAACACGCTGATCCTGCTCTGCCTTCAACACCTTTCTGACCTTGAGAGGAAAGCTGATGTTGTCGTAGACATTCAGATTTGGGTACAAACCGTAGTTCTGGAATACCATCGACACATCACGATCCTTGGGCTCCAAATCATTGACCTTTCTATTTCCAATGAAAATTTCTCCTGAAGTCGGATCTTCTAACCCAGCGATCATCCGCATTGTCGTCGTTTTGCCACAACCCGAAGGTCCCAGCAGAACCAAGAATTCCCTGTCGAAGATCTCCAGTTGGAAATCCCTGACAGCGACAAAATTCCCCCAGCACTTCCAAATATTTCGTAGTTCAAGGTCAGCCATGAAACTTGCCTAAGTCCAGACGATAAAACTTCGCTGCCGATCGCCAAGCGATATTTTCTTGCTCATCTTTGGAAAGGGGAGCTAACCAAGTCTGAAGTTGTTTTACACAATGTCCATAACTCTGCATTAGTCGATCAACAGGGAAATTGCTCCCCCACATCAAGCGCTCTGCCCCAAAAGTCTTATATAATTTTTGAAAAATTCCTTCTGTATTTTCAGCATCCCAATAACTGTTGTACATCCCAAAGCCTGAAAGCTTGACATAAACGTTCTGCAGTTGAGAAAGCTGTTCCATCCCCGCTCCCCAAAGTTCAAGACCATGATCAGTTTGGTCATAGGGACAACCGGCATGATCCAGAACAACTTTTGTTTCCAGATGTTTTTCCAAAAATTTAGCAGCACCTTCCATTTGCTCAGGATAGAGTTGCAGATCGAAACTGAGGTTAAATTCCTGCAAAAGGGCAAACCCATTTTGCCACGCGGACTTTTCAAGTAGATCCTCTGATGTGAAAGAAAGATCTGGGCGATCAGCCAGCTTCCCAATGATTTGACGAACACCACGGAATCGAGGGGATTCGGCATGCTGTTCCAAAATTCTGTGCAAATCAGCACTTTCCAAGTCAGCGAATCCCACAATAGCAGAAGGGATGGTGGATTTGAGGCTTTCCAACCAAAAAGTTTCTGCTACTGGATCTGGCAGCGCTCCGTCTGCCTGAACATGCACGGACGAAATAAGTTCAACGTCGTTAGCTTCTCCAGCATCGTCAAGGTAATTTTTTGGAAGATAATTTCGTTGAATCGCCGTGGGATCTCCGAATGGCTTAGATTTGCCAAGCTGACGCAACCACACATAAGGCAGCGCCTGTGGTTCCCATAGATGGTGATGAGAGTCAATGAGTTTTATTATTGAATGCTTAGACATTTCTGGTTTCAGAAGTTGAAATTACATACCCTGATGATAGCCCAGAAGGTAATTTTGTTGAGAAACGGACTACTAAATCTCCACGAACTAACTCTTGCTTTGAGACTATGGTATTTTGATTTATACGATCAAGAAGATCATTAACCGCAGAATCAATCATTCTTTCAATGGGTTGCCTGATCGTAGTTAGATTGTAGCTAGGCCAAGCAGCCATTGGAATATCGTCAAAACCAATCACAGATACTTCTTCAGGCACTTTTTTCTGCTCAGCATGGCGAAGTGCATCCAAAACACCAATTGCCATGATGTCATTTGCACAAAAAACTGCGTCAGGTGATTTTGGTAGTCTCATTAATTTTCTAGCTGCGTCAAATGCCCCCTGATAGCTAAATTTTCCCATTTCGATATAGGGTTCCAGGCCATGTTTTTTCAATTCTTCTCTGAATCCTCTCTCCCGCTCAAGACTTGTGGATGTATCACGACTTCCAGCTACGAAAGCTACTTGATGATGTCCAGATTCCATTAAAAGCCTTGCGGCCATTCTGCCCCCCTCAATATTGTCGCAGCAAAAAGAGCTTGCATTAGTATCTGGAACAGAACGATTGAACAGCGTTACAGGAACTCCGAGCCGTGAGCATTCATGAGCCATTGCAGAACTGAGTGTCGCGGCTGTGAGTAGAATTCCATCAACACGATATTCTAGAAGCTGGGGGAGGATATCATCCAAGTTTTGATCACGTGTGACAACAAACAACATGACTCGCTGTCCTCTTTGTTGAAATCGATGACTAAGGGCATCCAATACTTCGGGGTAGAATGGGTTTGTTGTCACATTTGCGATCACGATTCCTATAATCTTGGAACGCTTGGTACTCAGACTTCGTGCGATCGCATTTGGTTGATAGCCAAGCTTCCTTGCAGCCTGAAGAACCTTTCTTTTGGTACTTTCGGCGATGCTTGCACCAGGAGTGAACGCTCTTGAAACAGCAGACTGAGAGACTCCCGCTAATTTTGCCACTTGTGTGGATGTAGCGTTCACTTTTCGTTCAGCCACAGATCATCCCATGTAGATGGTCAATGATTGTAACGACGTACTCGAATGTCTGCTTGCTCCTTATGGCCGGCAAAGTTTTCTAAAGCGCAAAGCCTTGAGCAGTATTCACCAATCAGAGTACTCGCTTCAGGTGTCTTCACCCACTGATAGGTACAGGTCTTGAGGAATTTACCAACCCACAATCCTCCAGTGTAACGAGCTGCCTTGTTTGTCGGGAGCGTGTGGTTGGTTCCAATAACTTTATCACCGTAGGCGACATTAGTTTCCTTGCCAAGGAATAGAGCTCCGTAGTTGGTCATTTTTTCCAAGAAAAAGTTGGGATTCCTTGTCATCACTTGCACGTGTTCTGAAGCAATTTCATCAGCTTTGGTGACCATTTCATCGTAACTCTCACAGACAATTACTTGTCCAAAGTCCCGCCATGCTTGACCGGCAATTTCGCCTGTTGGAAGAATCTTTACCTGTCGTTCGACCTCTTCCATGGTCTCTTTGGCTAGTTTCTCTGAATTGGTGAGAAGAATTGCTGGAGAGTTTACACCATGCTCAGCTTGACCGAGCAGGTCTGCAGCACAAAGCTCTCCATCACAACTTTCATCTGCAATGATCAGTGTTTCTGTGGGACCAGCGAAAAGATCAATGCCAACTCTACCGTAAAGTTGCCTCTTCGCTTCTGCCACAAAAACATTCCCAGGCCCTACTAACATATCGACGGCTTTAATGGATTCTGTTCCCAAAGCCATCGAACCCACTGCCTGTATCCCCCCAAGACAATAAATTTCATCAGCTCCACCTAAGTGCATTGCGGCGATGATGGCTGGATGCGGTCGGCCTTCAAAAGGTGGTGCACATGCAATAATTCTTGGAACTTCAGCAACTTTTGCTGTGACTACGCTCATATGAGCCGAGGCCACCATTGGATATTTCCCACCCGGAACATAACAGCCGACACTGTTCACAGGTAGGTTTTTATGGCCAAGAATCACCCCTCGGAGCGTTTCTACTTCTACATCTTGTAAAGCTGAGCGCTGAATCTGGGCAAAATTACGAATCTGTGTCTGGGCAAAGCGAATATCATCTAAGGTAGATTCGGGTACCTCCCCTAAAGCAGCTTGAATTTCATCCGGACTGAGGCAAAATTTTGGACGAGTCCATCCATCAAACTTCTGAGCTAGTTCCTGAACAGCAGCATCCCCGCGCGACTCTATCTCTGCGAGGATCTGCTCCACAGTATGACGAACTTTTGATTGATCAGCCTTCGCATCTGCTGAACTTCTCCCTTCTTTCAGATACTGAATCATCGTAATTCTCTAAACTTAGATTTAAATTTATTGCATAGGTATGCAATTTTATATTGTACGAATAAAAGCTGAATTAAACCAAAAATCAAGTATAGAAAAAATCGCTTGACCTTCAACAAGGAGATTGGCACTAGTGTGCATGTTTGCATACGCATTCATCATTTTTTTGTTCTCATACATTTGTGGAGGTGAAAATGTGGAAAACTTTTTGTGCCCTTTTGTGTGGCTCCTTAATGGCTGCGAATGCTTTTGCGGGTGAAAATATTCTTCCTTATGGGCTTAAATCTGGAAAACCTTACGCTGGCACAACTTTAAACATTCTTTCGGTTGTTACTCCACAGTTCAAAGCCTACGAGTTGCGCGATGAAGAGTTCGAAAGCTTGACAGGTATTACTGTTGATTGGACTCATATCCCATTTGTCTCCCTTCAGGAGAAGGTGGCAAGTGTCGGAGTAGCTGCTGATGGTAATTTTGATGTGGTGAACTATTTAGATTCGTGGGGTCCCGCAAACGCCTATTGGCTTCAACCAATCGATGGATGGTTAGAGCAAGACGGCATAAGCATGGATCGCTATCCGGAGGCATTTAAAAAGAGTGCTATGTTCAAGGGAGAAACTCTAGGATTCCCATTGCGTGCTCATCCACAGTTGATGTTCTATCGAAAGGATCTGTTCGATAAGCATGGATTGAGTGAACCAAAAACATGGTCAGATGTCGTCAGCGCTGGAAAAATGATCAAGGAGAAAGAGGGAATTGGTGGACTAGCCTGTTACTATGGGGCTGATGGCAACAGGCAAAACCTTTTTATTTGGTTGAACTATCTATGGGCAGCAGGAGGGGATGTTTTCGACAGTCAAATGAAGCCCGCCTGGACTACGCCTGCAGCGATTCAAGCCACCAAAGACTACATCGAAATGCATACATCTAACGATATTTGTGGTGAAGGGGCTGTTTCAAACGTGGAACAGGATGCAAGAATCCAATTTTCGCAAGGAAAAGCTGCAATGATCCCAGTCTGGTGGTGGGCGTACAGCGGATTCTACAACCCCAATCAGTCTACACTAACCAAGGAGCAGGTTGCTTTCACCGGAATGCCATCTTACAAGGGAGAAACTGTAACCTACGCGATCAGCATGCCCTTCAGTATTTCAAAGCACTCCAAGAATCAGGAGGCGAGCTGGGAGTTCTTGAAGTGGCTCTCCAAT
>MDTD01122084.1_pt1 | contig 10943 bp, 3 predicted proteins | sample 811221 | NCBI WGS metagenome assembly MDTD01 (sample SAMN05326646, study PRJNA326480) | marine metagenome | isolation source: seawater | place: Pacific Ocean: South West | collected 2011
CCACCAGTTGCAGAACGCATGTTTCTGTTAAAGACGTTTGTGTACTCATCTATTGCAAGGTCAAGTGCAACAATCATGTCGTTTGCCTTGCCAATCAATAGGCTTTCTACTTGAGGGTCATCGACTTTTAGGTAAGCCTGATTCTGTAGAATCCCAGCTTCTATCTCAAAAGACGAACCCAATGAGCCTGAACCAGCTACATCTTGCATTCCAGATACAGCAAAGTCCTTGTCAATAACTCTTTCCATAGCCATGAAATCGCTATCAATCATTGCTAACTGCTGGTCTTCTATGGTTGACATGTCGTCAGCCCTTGACTCAGCAATAAGTCTTTTCAGTTCTTCGGCGTTAGACATAGCTCTTTCGTCGTGAACTATTCTGTGAATAGCATTGCTTGCACTAAGCATTTTCCCACGAGCTAAACGAGCATTCATAAAATAATATGGGTGCATTGTTTTGCCATTAGGCAACGTTATCTGAGGCTTGTTCTTATTGATAGCTGGTCGTCCTTTGCTGTAGCTATCAAGCAGAGTTATTCTCTTTGCTCCACTCTTGTGAGTTCTTGAGCCAACTTGACCGCCATACTTTCCGTAAACAACAGCCGCAACTTCTTTTAAAACGTCTTGAAGTGGTCCAGTATTTTTGTCTGTTCCTATCAACAGTGCATTGTCGCTCAATGCTTTTTCTAGTTTTATCTGCAATCCTCTCAAGTCATGCAGTTCTTGAGCCGCAATACCAACAGCCCCGCTCTTTTCAAGGTCTATACTCTTTAGTCGTGTCATCAATTCATCGAACTGATTAACCAAAGCTCTGCCTTCTGTAACTGTACCAGTTGCCTTTTGCGGGTCAGGTAAGATTCTTTCAAACAACGGAATCAAGTCAGGGTCAACAGGCTCTTCCATTTTAAGAACTTTAGCTATTAACTGTTTGATTTTGTTAGCTACGTTCTCAAACAAAGTTTGAGTAGCACCTGGCTGTCTCTTCATTACATACAAAGAAAACTGATTTGCGAAGAACTCTGCTGGGCTAAGAACTTCTGAAGTTGAAAACCCAGGTAGTTTCTTCTTTAGTAGACCGATGTCCATGCCATCGTTTTGAGTCATATACTTTCTAGCAATGCCCCAGAACTCTAGCTTTTCCGCACTGGTAAGCATGTTGGCGTATGCCCAGTGTGCCATCTCATGGCTAAACTGGATGGCATCTGGAACCATCTCAGCTTCGCTTCCAACCTTTACGCTGTTTGCGTCTTTAGCCCTTCTGTTTGTCAAGTTTACAGGCTTGTAACCATACTTTGTAAACTTCTCAAACGTAGGCATCATGCTATCTGGAGAAGCAAGCAACCTATTTTGCGAGCCAGCTATTTCATTAAACAGGGTTAGTATTTGAGCCATATCAGCTTCAGACTTTTTGCTGATAAGAGACTTTAGCTGTTTGTAACTGTTGTTCCTTGTTTCGTTAGGTAGCTTTACTCCATTAGGAACGAGCTTGTTTATGGTTTCGTAAGCACCCTCTAGGTTTGAAACCAAGTAATCAAATGCTTGTATGTTCTTTATTCTGTCCCATGAGGTGTCTTCTAAGTCTTGTGCAAACCTTACTAAGTCACCAACAGTCTTCATCGAACCATTTTCGATTCGCTTTGTTTTTAATTTTGGTGATACACTTTCTCGTGTAAGAGCTATGTTATCAAGCTCAGACAACGTAGGGGATTTATTTACCCTGGCTCTTGGGCTTAGACCTGTAGGGTTGTCTGGTTTTGCGACAACGCCTACGTCTTTTCCTTTAATAAGAGTACCCGAAAGATTTACATAGTGATGCTCTGGGTCTAAGGGTTTAAAGTTTTTCTGTGTTTCAACAGTGCTGTTCTTATTTATTGCACCAGTCTTCTGATTTATCTTGTTGGTTTGACCAATAACATACTGTTCCTTGTTTAGCTTTCCAGCTACTTCTCCAAGGGTTTGATTGTCGCCTTGATATAGAAGTCTTAGCTTTCCATACTTCGGATGCTTTGGGTCTACAATCTGTATTGCCAAAACAAAGTCGTCTGCTAAATCAAACTCAGAAGGAACAATGTCTAGTGTAGGGTCTGTTTGAGCTACGTCTTCTGGGCTTGCATCAACCACAACGTCGTCAGTTGATGTAACTTCAGGAGAGTCTTTCTTTCCTCCGTATCTGTTTGTGTTGTGCCAGTCAGTAACAACCATTGGACCTTGAGACTTAACACCCTCAAGCTGTACGTCTTTGCCGTCGAACACTTCATCAAGCTCTTTCTTAAACATCTTAGCCATGTCTAAGTACATATCGTTCTTTGACTTGGTTGTTGATGTTGTAACTACAGAGCCATCTTGCTTTATAATCTGAGCTTGGAAGCTACCTTTGCCCCCGTTGTTGTGTTGAACAGTTCCAACTTTCTTTCCGTTGATAAAGATTTCAGCTTTGTTTTTGCCAATACTTTTGTACTTAACATCGTTGTGAAGGTCGTAAACCCTTTCGCCTATTTGAATAAGTTTCGGGTTCATCTTAGTACCCGATGGCTTTGTGGTTGGCTTTACAGCGTTTTTACTTCCATTATCAACAATCTCTTTTGCAACATTTTTAACTTCTGCTTCAGGTATGTTGGCATCCATTGAGAACTGTTTTAGTGCGGCAAGTTGTGAGTTAATCATGTCCTCACTCAAACCACTGTTCATAATGACTTGCTCTAGTTGAGCAACGTCGTCCATATCTGGTCTCTGTCCAGTGACATCTTCAATGGCATCTAAGAGAGCGTCGTCGTCTAAGTCTAACGGCTTGCCGTCATTGCCTTGTGACTGCCTCTTCTCCATTCTCATTTGTGCTAGGTTTCTTTTGGCAACGCTCATGTCTTGGTCTTTGAGCCTCTGCCTTTCTGCTGGAGTTAACTGCTTTGTTAGAGTCCCAATCTCTTTCTTTAGCTCATCAATTCTATTAGTAACGTCTACCAAATCTTGGCTTGGACCCTTTTGTGCTAAAGCATACTTCTTTGCAAACAAAGGTTGAAGCTCTGCCTGGGCATCATACATTCTGCCCAAAGTAGAGGTACGTCGTGTTTCTACGACGTTCGCATTTTTTTCTTGTACTGTTGATTTTGTAAGAGGAACTAACAGTTCTCTTACTTCTGCAACTAGAGAAGCATCGTCCATTTCAAGAATTGGCACGAACCTTTTTACTTCAGTGTCAATTCTAGCCCTTTTGCTGAGTCTTGTTCCAGCAGACTTGTCTTCATCTAGTCTATTTAAGATTCCTCTTAGAAGAACTCTGTTATCATCTAACTCTTTTTCTGCTTTTTCATATCTAGTCTGAAGTTTGTCACGTTGTGGGCTAGTTTCAGATACAGTATCTAAAACATCCAGAGCTTCCTGTTCATTTAGTATTCTTTGTATTTTACCCTGTGCACGTTTTAGTCCTTTGATTGTGTCTTCAATCAAAACAACATCTTGATATTCTTTGTACTTATCAGTGCCTTTTCTTTGTTCAGCTAGTTTGATGCTTCTGTCTCGTTTGATTTGGTCAAAAACCATAGCTTGAGACTTACTGGTCTGTAGCAATGCTTTGTTTTGAACCATCTGAGCCGCCGCACCTCCAGTGTAAACTCTCTTTACACCACCTTCAGTGGTTGTGACTGTGTCAAATGTTTTTGAATCAAAGAAGTCCTTGTCGGGTGATGTGCTTCTTAGAATAGATTGTATTCTGCCAACCTCTTTGTTGGTTATGTCTCTGCCAGAACCTTGCTTTCCGTTACCAGTTGTAAAGTGCCCAAGTCTGTTTATTGAACGACCCATGTAGTCGCCGCCAACAATCTGCTCTTCGTCAACAGATACGTCGGTCATAGTCTTCGTCGTAAGACCTTTTACGCTGTAGCTTTTTCCGTGATTGGAAACTCTTTTGAATGTTTCTGTTCGTGCAAAGCTGTCCCAAACTTGTTCGATGACTCCATCAAACAGCTTCTTAGCCTGTCCTTCGCTAACCTTTTGACTCTTTACGAAAGCCGCTAAAGCTCTACGTTGAAACTCATTCCAAGCACCGACTAGGTTTGGGTTCTGCTTTTCAAGTCTTGCCAACTGCTCATCTACATATTCTTTGGCATCATACTTGATAGGATTCATGCTCTGCATTTCGCTTGCATAACCTGAGTCAATGTATGCCTCTATGTCGTCAACCAACGATGTGTCACCGAATAGACTTCTGATTGCAGTTTTTAATTCTGTAGGATTTGCTAGACCATCTATCTCAAAATGTGTCATGGCAATAATGCCATCCATCTGAGATGCTTTCCAATCTTGGAAGTGTTGGAATGCGTGTGGTTGCAGTCTTTCTGGAATGCTTGATGTAATTAAAGCATCAACAATAGCGTCATCTAAAAGGTGAACTGGAATAGTTTGCCCACCCCTCATGCCAATTCTAATCATGCCGTTAAATGCTTGGCGACCTTGGTAGGCTTCCATAATGTCTTTTAGTATGGCAAGCCTTCCAGCCCTAGCTTCTGAGCTATTGCCTTTTGGCATGTTGGCTGAGATTTCTTTTACTTTAGATGCGTCATACCCTAACTGTGTAAGAAGAGTTCTTACGTTCGTCTTAGTGGCTTTGAAATTATTAAGTTCTTGTTCAAGTGCTTGGTCAGCAGAAAGGAATCTTTCCCTAAATTCAGATAACTCAGCTTGAACTTCAGCCTCTATCTCAGCTTCTATGTTTGCGTCAATATCGTCTGATGCTTCAGTCAATGATTTGTTAAGCTGGCTCCTGACATCTTCGTTTGTAGCATCTAAGTTCTGAGCGAGTTGTTCTTCAAGTTCTTTTAACTCGACCTTTGAGTCACGACGTTCGTTATCTAAGTCAGCAATCTTTTTGTTAGCCGCATCAATCTCTTCTGGAGTGATGGCTTTTGCTAGCTCTTGCTTTGCGAATCGCTTGTCATGCTCAAGACTACCCTTACGTCGTGAGAGTCGTTGCTTGAGTTCTGCGACACGTTGTTCTTTTTGTGCTCGTGTGCCTTCGACCCTAGCGTCTCCTTCGCTGGCTACCCCAGCCTCGTCGGTAACTCTTTCAACAGCCGCACCTTCAGCTATTCGTGTTCCGTCGTCACGAGTTACAGTTCCGCCAGCAACTTCTGTTGTGAATCCTTCGCCTTGAACAGTTCTGCCAATCTCTGCATTTACGTCGGCAGAGGCGTTGGGGTCTCTGTTGTCTGGGAGAAGTGCTTGTCCAGCACGTTGATTTTCAATCTGCACTGGGTCAGTAATGCCACTCTCTAAGTAGTTTACTTCTGCATCAGTAACAGTGTTGGCAATAAAGGTATCAAGGTCTTCGTGAATTACAGGAGTGCCTTTTGCAATAAGGTCTCTCCCTAGTTTAGTTATACTTTTGTGCCTTCTGTCCCCATTTTCGATAAGGTCATCAATCTTTTTTATTTCAGGGCTAGGGTCAGCACCTCCAGCACCTTCTTCATTTAGCTTGCCTATTAAGACAGACCTTCTTTTCTCAAGGGCTGGGCGTAATGTTTTATGCCATTCTTGAACCCATTTTATTTTTGAGATTTGCTTGTTGCCGTTGATTATGTCTTTGTTCATTTGTAGGTCAGCTTGAGTTCTGCTGAGTTCGTTGCCTACTTGTCCCTGACCTTTTGGAAGCCTACCCTCTGCGTCTGGCGGACCTTGAAGTTCGAGTGGACGATTCTGGTTTGCGTCCAAAACGTCTTGAATCTCGTCTTGGTATTGTTTCTTTAAGGTATCTAATATCTGATTGTCATCTAAGTTCTCTCCCCAAGGCACAAGAGCTTGGTCGTCATCCACGGCTCCGTCTGCATTAGGGTCTACTTTGACACTTGGTTGAGGGCGTAGTGTGTCTTGTAATGTTTCTGAGTCACGAATAACCCTATCAATTTGACCTCGACCAATAGATGACCTTGTAAGTTTTTGGGCTTCTTCTACACTGATGCCCATCTCGTTTGCGATTGCCTCTAGGTTTTCGCCAGACATGTCCTCTGCTGTAGCTTGATAACCCTTTGCTTTGTTGATGGGTCCGCCTCTGTCTCCCATAGCCCGACTATCGTCGAAGTTTAAGGCTCCAAATTTTAGGTTTCTTATTGGAGTAACTGCACCAGCCGCACCAAAACCCGCACCCATACCACCGCCAGTTAACGCACCAAATGCTGTTGAACCCGCTAGTCGTCCATAGCTAAACTCGTCTTGTAGCCCTATCTCTATATTTCTATGTTGTATTCCAATATCAGCAATACCTTCGGCAATACCTCCAGCAACTGCTTCGCCTTTAGCACCGCCAAGAGCACCAGCCGCTATTCCTTTTCTCATTAGCTGACCTTTAGTAAGCCCCTTTGCACCAGCAACAGCGGCTCTAGCGGCGGCTCCACCTGACCCAAAACCAATAAGGTTTAGTGGGTCTAGCAACATTGGTAGAGCTACGTCTGCTAACGTATTTCCTACACCACCTGTAAAGTTTGGCAGTGCGTCATAAACTTTTTGAAGTCTTGCTAGTCTTTTTACTTGATGGTCTGACTGATTATGTGCGTCATAAACGTCTTGCCCAACACCAACAGTGTTGAAGTTTCTATAACGTCTATCGCTTAAAAAATGTTCAATAGCTTCTTTTGAGTTGGAAAATGATATTCCATCTTTTTCGCCATAGTAATCATATATGTCTCCGATGAACCGATTGTCATCAAGAAGAGACGTGGCTTCTTCTTCATTTATTGATTGCGTGTAATCGTTTTGTGTATATGGCGAATCATTGCCAGAATAGGTCGATGGACCTGATGTAAAGTCTGTAAAACGTCCCATTGGATACTCCAGTTTTCCAAAGTTATTATTCTATAATATACTCTGGAATATCCTTAGTCGTCCCCCTTAATTTTCCCAGAAAGGTGCTACGTCTTCTAGCGAAGCCGCATCTCTCCACGTTAATTTTTTGTAGGTAATTTTGCCAGCATCAGCTTTGTGGTCTTTGTCCAGACCTATGCCGTCGTAGTTGTTTGAAACACAAGTTGGGTCTACGTCGTTAAGCCAATGTTGTACGGATAAGAACACGCCACCAGCGGGTCCGAAACATCCTCCGTGTTTGTCATTTGGCTTGACTCTAATCATGCTACCCCTGAGAGGGCTTAAAGTATTGACTGGTTCTTTGACTTCTTTTTCTTGCATCATCCACTTACCACTGTGGCTGAACATTATTTGACCCCCGACGTAGACTTCATAGCTATCTACATCTGGATGAGTGTGCTCTGGTATTATAAAGTTCGGAGGTATTACCCACATCTGTACTTGAAATTTGTCTTGGAGGAACATTCTTACACTCCAAGCACCAGACTTACATGTCACCGCATTCTCAAGAGGAACAAAGTGAAGTAAACTACAGTTGTTTTTGTACCATCTTGCGAACGCTTCTAGTTCGTCGTGCTCTTGCATGTTAGTTGTTTCTATCCATTAAGGAGAATATACCGCCTCTTTCAAGAGCATAACCATTTCTTACAGTTTTGTAGTAATCAATCTGGCTAAGAATAGTTTGTGCAAATTCAAACTCATTTTGTACTGGACGACCCACTGAGCGTCTGTTCACAAAGTAAGGAGGCATTTGTACGTTTCCAGTCTTAAATGCGTTGTACATATTCTTAATTGTTTCTGCCATTTCTCGGTTTGTTGTGTTTTTGTCAACCTGACCTTGCATTGATGGTGGCATGAACTGAGCAAATTGCTGACCGCCATTGAGCAAGTCTTTTCCAACTTGTGCTGGGTCATTGATTATTGTGCTAAACGTATTGGCAAGACTAGAGGTTCCTCCCTGACCAGTTGGAACCGCAGATACAATATCTCCTTCTGGAGTAATTTTTACCCTGTCGCCTTTTTTAACTGCTTGGTCTGAGTCTTTGTATTTAACAGCCTCTGTGGTATATCCGTTTCCGTCGGGGTTAAGAACCTTTTTCTCAAGGTCAACCAGCATTACAACTATGCCTTGTTTGCGGTCTTGTGTGCCTCCGACTTTGTAAGATTGAGGTGGTAGTACGCTTCCTCTAATCTTTCCAGACCTCAAGTCAGCCATTTCAGCATCTCTGATTTTCTCTAGGTTTTTCTTTAGCTCATCTATTTCAGCTTCTATTGTGCCACTATCAACTCTAAATGCACCCTTACTCTTCTTATATTGATTGATAATAGCATCAATATTTTGATTAGCTTTCTCTTCAATGTGAGCCATAATCCTTTTGAAACGAGGAGCATCAGGGTCTTCGTTAATAAACATCTTCTGTCTTTCAACAACGATAAACTGCTTAAAGTCTTTTGTGTAGTCTTTGATGTCTGTATCTGTTTCTTGTTGAAAGTCAGAGCCTGGCTTGAATCCTACACCGACCAAACTCTTTTGGATTAACATCTCTTTGAAATTTGCCGAACTCTTGAAGAAAGGACTGATAGCATTAGTAATTTGTTGTATTTGTTGAGCATCAGATGTAGCTGACTTTACTGCATCAACTCCAAACAATCTTTCTATCTCAATTCTAATTTGAACAGGATTTACGTTAGGGTCTAATACGTTGCCTTGGTTAATAAGTGTGGATAGTGCTATATAGCCACTACTGTTTTCATCAAATCCGTTAGCTTGAGCATTAACACCTTTGTTCATCTGAGCAATTATTTTGTCTGCTTTTTGTGTGGCTAGGTCATATTGCTTCTGCCAGTTAGTACCATAGTTGTTTCTATTATGAATCTGGGCTATGTGTGCAAACTTCTTGTACTCTTGGTCATCGACACTTGTAGCCTCTGGAAGTCTGTACTTCCTTCTAAGCTGGTTATAAATATCAAGAGCATCTTTTGTCATGTAGCCATTAGTTCTGGCTAGCTCTATGAAACGTGAGTCTGTAACTATTTCGTCGTTAAAAGATTTTAAGTCCGCTTCAGCTTTCGCTTCATTTGCATTCATAATTTTTGTTTTTAGTATGGCTCTTATTTGGTTTCCTAAAGCCGCATACTTTTCTGTACCCATAGCTTTCTCAGAAACTTTCGCTTGCTCCAAAATAGATTGCATAGCATTTTCAAGCTCGCTGGTTGTCCCATCTGCACCTGTGGCTGTGCTAAAGAACCTAATGTTGCTAGGGCTAAAATTGTTTGCTAACTCAATGGCTTTTGAGTTTACCTCAGTGTTAAAAACATTCTGTTTGGTCTTCATTATGTTTGTAACGGCTTGCTTCTTCCATTGTGACAAACCATTAAGATTCATAATGTCATTGGCTTCATCTATTGTATGCACGTCTTTTAGAAACGTGTCGTGAAATGATTGTGCCTCTTTCAACCTTCCGTTTGTTATTGCTTCTACAAAACGACCTTCGTTCTGTGACCATATCTCTTCGCCAAGTTCTTTGTTGTCGTTAAACAACTTCATAAACTTTGCTTTGCTTTCAGCCATTTTAGTTGGGTCAGCATCTAAGTTGTCACTAACAAAGGTGTCAAAAAGCTCATACGTCTTTTTACGAGCTTCAGCAAAATCGGAATCTTCTTTGGTTCGTGTTAGCAAAGACTGTTCATTGGTTCTCTTTGCCATGTCATCAAGCAAGTGACCTGGTCCCATGCTTTGAAGCATAAAGTTATCACCACCAGCCAAAGACATTCTGTAGTTTTGAAAGTCTTGAGCAGTAACTTGGTCACCATTTTTAACACGCATCTCACGATATTTCTCAAACGCCTCTCGGTTCTCCTTGCGTTTTCGGTCAATTCGGTCTTCTTCTTTTCGGAAGGACTCTGAGAATGCTGATGTAATTCTTGCCATTACTTTACCTTTTTAGGTCTGCCTCTTTTACGCTTCACCGAGACCGCTGAGATTTCTGTTTCGTCTTTGTAAATCTTTGATTTGGTCTTCAAGGTCTTTGATTTTTTGCCCGTCAGGGTTCGTGTACGCTGAACCAGGTCTGCCCAACATGTACGACAGGTTTGGAGCAACGTCTTTACCAAGCCCAGCAAGTTGTTCACCAGCCACTTTATTGGTGTCAGTGACATTTGCTTGAGCACCCGAAACACGGGAATCCTGACTTTCTTGAGCACTACCATACAGTGTGCCAGCATTTGTCGGCATCGCACTCTGAAGTCCACTGATACCAGCACCCAACGTGTCCTCAATTTCGCCCAACCTGTTCTCACGCCCTTTGTAAAGGACATCGAGGTTAGACCCCAATCTTGAAATAGCCGCATTATAAGCCTCCTGGTCAATTTTGCGTAGCTGTTCGGCACTGGTCTCGCCGAGTTCTCTTTGCGTATCTCTGAACCTGTCTGACCTATCCATGCCTTTAGCTATTGCATCAGCGAAACCTTGAGAAGAAACTCTGTCCATAGTGTCAAAGTAATCATCTCTCATCATTCCCCTGATTTGTTCATAGTTTTGAGTTATATCGTCTTGTGTAGCAACTGGTGCTTGTCCCATAGCTTCTCTTGCTTGGTTCAATGCTTGCTCTAATTGCTGTGTTCTGCTGACAATTCCTTGCCTGATACTGGTCTCTTCGCCAGCACGTCGTCTAGCCATATCAAGCTGTTCTGCCATGATACGTTGTTGTTGTGCTTGTTGACGACGAAGTATCTCTTCATCTCGTTCTAATTGCTTTTGAGTCTGGTAGTAATCAAATATTCTACCACCAGTTTGTATTCCTAAAGCCGCTCTTGATGGGTCTCCGCTTGCAGTCGGTCCATAAAAAGAAGCAAGTCCCCTAGAAAATACATCTCCAAATTTTGCCATTGACTAACCCCTATAAGAACTTCCTTCCAAATCCACTTCGCTCACTAATCAAGTTACGAGACAGTGGTCCACGAGCAGTGTAAACAGCCCTTGGGTCATTAGGAGAGAAAGCAATAACTTGTTGTTGTCCAGCAGTAGGCAAGACGTAGTTTACGTCGGGAACCACTGCTTGCTGTGGTGTCAATGGTGGTACATTAGGGTCAGGC
>MDTD01149936.1_pt1 | contig 10943 bp, 6 predicted proteins | sample 811221 | NCBI WGS metagenome assembly MDTD01 (sample SAMN05326646, study PRJNA326480) | marine metagenome | isolation source: seawater | place: Pacific Ocean: South West | collected 2011
CGCTATTTCCCGGACCCGGATGAACATCTGCGCTGGCTTCAGAAAAATGATGTAAAAGTCAGTCTTAACCTGCATCCCGCCGACGGCGTCGCAAAAATAGAAGATCAATTCCCGGCCATGTGCGAAGCAATGGATCTGGATCCGGAGAAGGTAGACAAGGTAGAGTTCAATATTACCGATCCGAAATATATGGACAATTATTTCAAAATACTGCATCACCCGGAAGAGCGGCGCGGGGTTGATTTCTGGTGGATGGACTGGCAGCAGGGCGAGTCAACCGCCATGGCTGGACTTGATACCCTGCCATGGATCAATCAGCTCCACTGGGAGGATATGGAAAACAGAGAGGATCGCGGCGGCAAACGCCCTTTGATCTTCAGCCGTTACGGCGGTTATGGCGCAGGACGCTATAATATCGGGTTCTCCGGTGATACCTATTCAACCTGGGAATCACTGGCTTTTCAGCCATACTTCACCGCCACCGCATCCAATGTCCTTTACGGTTACTGGAGTCATGATATAGGCGGCCACATGCCGGGACAGATCGAACCGGAACTGTTTACCCGCTGGATCCAGTACGGTATTTATTCTCCGATATTGCGTACTCATACCTCAAAGGAACCGTTGGCTGAACGCCGCGTCTGGGAATATCCGGCACCGTACAGCGACATTATGATAGAGACGATCAGACAGCGTTACCGCATGGTTCCTTACATCTATTCAGAAAACCGTAAGGCCTTCGATACCGGCGTCAGCCTGTGTCGCCCGATGTATTACGAATGGCCGGAAGCAGATGAAGCATATGAGTTTAAAGACCAGTATATGTTCGGGGAATGTATGCTTGCCGCTCCGGTTATCAAGCCGCGCAGTACTGAAAACGAAATGGCGGAAGTAACAGTCTGGCTGCCTGAAGGCGACTGGTTCGACATCGCCAGAGGCTGCAGGGAAAATGGCAACCAGGTCATAAAGCGCAATTACATGATCAACGAGATTCCGGTTTTTGTTCGCCCGGGAGCGGTAATTCCCGCCCAAAACGGCGCAGACCGTCTTGAGGATAAAAGCTATAGGAATCTCAGTGTCAGCATTTATCCGGGTGAATGCGGTTCATATAAGCTCTATGAGGATGACGGCGCGACCATGGAATACCTTGACGACAAGGCCGCGGTCATCAGTATGACCCACTCAACCGCCGGTAAAATAAAAACTATCAAGGTTGTCCGAGAAAGCGGCATGTTCGAAGGTTACGAATCTAAACGTTCACTGGAAGTCAAACTTGAGGCCAGTATTCCGCCTGCGTCAATTATGGCTGGCGACCGCAAACTGGATTTCACCTACAGGCCTGAAGAGTGTGGAGATTGCTGGAGCTATGACGGGGCAAATGCTGTCGTTGTAATTAAAATTACAGAATTCGATCTTGACGCGGGAATCGAAATAAAGGCGGAATACCCGGAAAATGCCGACATGAATGCCGCAAACGGCTTGAAAGGCTGTTTCAACCGTCTGGCCCGGGCCAATCAGGTAGCTGTGCAGTTGACCTCATTCCGGATTATGCATTCAGAAGAACGCCTGGCACAGGAAGCAGCCCATACCGCTGTCAGAATCTCAATGTGGCCGGACAGGTTCTACAGTGAACTGGACAAGCTCAAGTCAAATATTAAACGCCTTCCACAAGTGATTACCGAACTTACCTCATCGTCATTACAACATCGTTATGACCTGAGTATTCCGCCGCGGTTCAAGAATTGCGCCCTGGCAATCGCAATTCTGGATGACATCAATCTGGACTGAGCTATATTCGCACCCCCCTGCCCCGATAGAGCATTGCCTGTCGGGGCTTTTTGGGGCATTACACCGCAGGAGATTATGTTTCTATAGCAGTGCGGCTTTCGACGAAAGCACCAACGCAAAAATACGCCGCCACTCTTATCAAGAGTTGGCGATACTGGCATTCAATTCAGTCTTGAGGAAAAGCGGCTCGCGAGGACGTTAGGCCTCTATGTAGACAAATTCAGTCAAGAGGTAGGAGTAGAAGGGCTCGCCTTATATCACTTGGGCTGATTTTTTGAGTCGCGGAGCTTAGCCTGAAATCAATTTGTCCCGGTATTTCTCCGGAGACTGTCCCATATGTTTTTTAAAAAGACGGGAAAAATACAAGCTGTCAGAGTAACCTGACCGCGCCGCGACCTCCTTTATGCTGATCTGGGAATTGCGCAGATACAAAGCCGCATTGTTTAAACGTAAAAGAATGACATAATCAACCGGACCTACCCCGAAATATTCTTTGAATTTGCGACTTAAATATACCGGCGCAAGATGTATTCTTGCAGCCAGTCCGGCAAGATTAAGTTTCTCTTTATAGTGATTTTCTATATAATGCTTCAGTTCCAAAAAAGACTCCGGTATGACCAGTGTTTTGTTTTCCAGCGGGCACATAAGTCGATTAAGCTCCAGCAGAATGCCTGTAATGAAGTGGATTAGTAAACGGCTGTCAGGACGGGACGTTGTGTATAATTCGTCATAAAACGTTTCCCAATATGCACGAATTAATCTTTCACCATTGAAGCGGACTGGAGAGTTAAGTTTTACCCCATATTCCATCATGGCTTGTTCTAAAGTTGAACCGGAAAACTGCAGCCATGAAATATGCCACTGAGTCCCGGGAGTGCCATATTTCACTATGCAACTTTCATTATCCCATACAAACAAAGTAAATGGGGATAGTTCAGTTTCGTCTCCATTGATATTTACTTTCACTTTGTCATGATTAAAGATTAACGAATAGTGTTTTCCGCTGTTGTAGATATTGGGGATAATCTGTTCAACTCCAACCCGGCAGTGACGGAGCCCGAAGCCGATCAGCTTAAAATCCGAATGGCTGTCTTCGCAAAGGCTTTTAGACAACGGAAAAGATGAAAAAACGGCTCTATTTTTCATAAAAGTAAAAATCGTCCATGATAAAGTAAACTTATTCCATTTATTTATACTTAACATAGTCATATAATATAAGATTGCAAAAAATTAAAAGTAAAAAAAGTCATAAACAGTTATTTATATGAAAAATATAGGTTTCACCGACATTCAGAATCTGGCACATCTGGAATCCTCCTATGCCCAGATAGATCCGTTTTATTCAAGGGACGAAATAACCACCGACTTGTCAGTGCCATGGTTTTACGGCAAACATGAACTGGATTGCTACAGGCTGGATCAAATGCGTTGCGCGGTACAGAACGCCAGACTCAAGGTTGGCTATCCGGGAACATTTAAAAATGCGGAAAACCTGGCATACTTTCGTTTTCGTGGCCAACTGCCTGAATCTTTATACTTCAGGGCCAGTGGTCGGGTTGCTGTTTCAATAGACGGGACTCCCGTTTACGAATCTAAAAACGAAACGGAACTGCATGCCATTACTCCAACTGGGAACGTCAACAGTGTATTGCTCATCGAGGTTTATGCGGAAAACGACTTACCGGCCTTATACGTTGAAAATAAGGAGCTGCATCCGGAGTGGTCAGATGATTTGCGTCACTGGTCTGACGCGGTTATAGAATATTCGGACAGCGAAGAAACTCCACCGCATAAAATGCCGGTGAAAGTTGAGAAGCTCAAACCGGAAAGCGTCAAAGACGGGGTCTATGACTTCGGGCGCGAGGTCTATGGACATGTTATTATCGAAAGCAAACAGGCCATTTATGCCGGGGAGTCATTGGACGAAGTCCGCAACTGCAATGAAAAACACATGGAACAATCCACCGATATAACAAAAAACAAGGATGGCTCCTGGCGTTCGATCAACCCTCTTGCCTTTCGTTATGTTCGTACTAACGGAGACGCAAAACTGCGGGCGGAAATCCCGGTCCAGCCATTCAGTTACCGCGGCGCCTTTGCCTGTTCGGACGAATGTCTTACCAGAATATGGGCACATAGCTCCTATACGCTTAAATTGTGTATGCAGGATTTTATATTGGACGGGGTTAAGCGTGACCGTCTGCCGTGGGTGGGGGATCTGGCCATGAGCATGATGGTTAACGCCAGTGTTTTTGGAAACGAAGACATTATACGTCGAACCCTGAACGTTCTTGGCCGAGCCGGTATCAGTAAATCTCATTTAAACGGCATTATTGATTATTCTTTATGGTGGATCATTTCTCATGAGCTGTATCAGCAATACTTCGATGACCAGGAGTATCTGCGGGGCGAATGGACTGGCATCGTCGCTGCAATGGAACATCTGCAGAAATGTTGTGACAAACATGGTTTGCTGCAAAAGACAGACGATGACTGGCTGTTTATCGACTGGGTCGATACCGATAAACTTACCGCGTTACAGATACTCTGGCAATGGGCGCTGCAGGCAGCGGCAAAACTGGCTCAGCGAGTTGACCGTAACGACTTGTCGGGCAACTGGCGGAAAATGGCGGAAAGCTTGGGGGCGCGTCTATTTAACACGTCGTGGGATCAGGATAAAAAGCTCTGGTACGGTATTCCAGACAATCATAAATCAGCTTATTCACGTCACGCGTTATTTCTGAGCATAATCTCCGGTCTCCTGCCGAAGAAGGAATATGAATCAGCCAAATCACACCTTCTAAGCCGCGAACTTCCGTCGGCCGGCACTCCGTATATGACCGGATTCGAACATATCGCATTGTCTCGTCTCGGAGCAGTGTCTGAAATGCTGGAGCGTACTCGACTTTATTGGGGCGGGATGCTCAAGCGTGGCGCTACCACATTCTGGGAGGCATATGATCCGGAAGAACAAGGAGAGGAATGCTGGAGCTTTTATGGCCGCCCCTTTGGCAAGAGCCTTTGCCATGCCTGGAGCGCTGGTCCGGCAGCTTTTCTATCTCAGGGGATAATCGGTTTGACTCCACTGGAAGATGGCTTCAGACGATTCTCTATTTCACCATGCCTTGACGGATTATCCTGGCTCGCATTTACTTTCCCAACGCCTCACGGGGATATCTCAATTGCGATCCATGATGGAGAGATACATATGCACATCCCGAATGGATTAGTTTGCGAGTACAATGACCTTGAACTTTCGGGAAGTTGCTCTGTTCAACTGAAAAACAACGATTAACCCAAGGCTAGAAGCTACTGCTTGACATGGGGCAATGAGACGCAGGACGAACCTTCGCATATATCCCCTGCCTCAACAGAGCATTACCTGTCGGGGCTTTTTTCTTGCCTTTTTGGCTTCTTTGATATATATTTATTAAAATCTACAATATGGAGGAGACAAATATGTATAGTGTAAAACCTGGAAGAGGTCCGTCAGCTATAGGGGCCGTAGCCGGGATATTTGCAGGATTATTCGGAGTAATCTGGACGATTGCCGCCGCCAGTATGGGAGCGCCCGGCTTTATGGTGGCATTCGGAGTCATCTTTATCATCATGGCTCTGGTTGGAGTAGGCTACAATATATTTAATGCAGCCAACAAGAACCGTATGAGTTCCTTTGACATTACGACACAAAACGAAGAATCCGACCCGATTGCAAAAGCCATGGGCTACGATTCCAATGAATATAACCGTAATCACCAGGCGGAGCCGGATAGCCCCAGAAAAATTCCAGGAGGTTTCTGTCCTTATTGCGGAGAGAAAGTAAAATCAGATTTCGACTTCTGCCCCAAATGCGGCAAAGATATATAATTGCTAAAAGTCCCTGCGTGGTTTACAGGGACATTCTCAAAAGCGGATTATTCGTAACGGAACAGTTTCCAGCTGCCGGTGGATGGAAATGAGACATCAAAGCGGCCTTCGCATATCTCCCCTGCCCCGGAGCCGGGTTTGATTTCGATTACGTTATACTTCTTGTTTTTATCAACCAGTTTAAGGTTAACTTTGCCGGATAGTTCAGCTTCTTTTTCACAATACAGGATAAAGTAACCGTTATCCTTTGCGGCATTATGCGACTGGAATCCGGTAATGGCGGAACCCGACGGTTCAGCTCCTATCGGGAAGATTTCGCCAGCGAATATATCTTCTGAATGCTGGTTGTATAATGCCATCATATCGGTATAAACCGCCTTGACTTCAGGCTGTAGACGGGACGGTGACATCCAGATCAACGGATTGGCAAACAGCGTAACCGCGGCCCAGTAATCACAGGCGTATTCGTCCGGAGTATGCAAGGCTCGCTCGGCATAGTACTCAGCATTGATCAACTGCGGATCACAGAACTCAATCTGCAACGATTGCGGACGCATGTATTTTGCCAGTTTCCAGAGATTCTGCAAGGTGGATTCCGGATGATACGGCATGCCGCGGAATTCATAACGGTTTTCAAGGAAGATATTGCCGTACTCGAGGAACATAAAATAGCCGGGACGCTGTCCATTGGTCGTATCCAGATTGAAGTAGATCTTTCCGTCTGATTTCTCACGCAGATACTTCAGCATCTTTTCCAGATTATCCTCGGCGTCTTTAGTACGGGTCCGGACGTAATCGATTTTAACGAACTTAAAACCGTATGCATTATGATATTCATAGATCAGGTCGGCAATCTCTTTCCAGTCATTATAGTGACGGTTGGCCGAAGGCGCGATCCAGAACGCAAGTTCCACATTGGAATCTTTAGCCGTCTTGATCAACGGGGTGAACCCGGACGGCAGCAGGTCGTCATTGATACCCCAGAACTCGCGGCTCGGACAGCGATTATTCTGTTCCAGTTCACGCAGACTGCGGCCATACTGCCAGCCGTCGTCGATCTGGTAATGGGTTGCGTTCAACTCGCCTGAAGCCTTCAACTCCTCTTTCAGGAAATTCTCATTAACCAGTTGAGGAAATTGACCGCAGCCCCACGGGTTGACGGTGATTGAACCTTTTCCGGCTTCACCTAGCGGGAAACGTATTTTTAAATAATCCTTCAATGCCGAAGCGCCCTCTGTTCCATCGTCTTCGAAAAGGCCAATTACATGGCGGTAGCTTTTCAGCTCGTTTTCTGATACATCCGGCGGTTCGATCCCCCAGCCGCAGGAGAATACTTTATCGCCATCGATACGGAAGTCATAAGTTTCAAAGTCACGTCTTTCTTCACTTGGCGGCGCTTCCTGCAGGATAAACAGTCCGGTTTCATCATTACCGCGGCAAAAGAGCAGGTTGCCGTTTACAGTGGGACTGCAGAATTCAAAGTTTTCATCAACAAGGTCATTGGTGTAATCGGTCCTGCCGGTGAACTTAACCGATTTTAAAGGCTGCATGTCTTTAAGGGCAAGAGAATCCGCCCTGCTCTCAAGTTTGAATATCGGAATATGATTATTAAAATTCTGTTCTTGGGCTCGTTTGCTCCAGTAAAGATTCGGAGTCGACAGACATTTTATTGTTGTAATGGTGGAAAATACTGGCAATTCCGGATAAATAATGCAGATACGCTCAAAAGTCAACTGCTGAACCGGCTCGTGAATCAGAATACGGACCTCGACTTTTTCCCCGTCGAACATCGAAGCCTCAATAGCGGAAACGCTGACCGACTCAATTCGATAATCAGTAACAGCGTCATAATCCGGCATATTCATCCCGATGAAAGAAAAATCACAAGCATCTGCGCTGTCTGCTATCAAACGGTTATTATTCTTGCAAAACAGTTCAGTCGTTACCGGAACGCCTGTCGATAAATCGAATGACCGTTTCAACGCGGCGTTTTCAATTACCAGGCTCTCGCCTGCACAGTTCACCGTAATATCGCGGTGGGAAAATTTAAGATCATGACTCATATTTCAATACTCCTGTTTGACTTTTTGTTTCATCAATATTAATTTATAATAGGTAAACAAATAAGACAAGAGCAAAAAAGTTGTGATAACTGTGTAATTATGTTGCAAAATCATACATTTGGACAAAGTATATATCCCACAGACGACAATCTGGTCGACTGCGGAGATATTCATGTCCGCAGGTTGGGGATATTGAACAGTTCCGGATTCTTTCGTTACGAAAAAATAAATATTGAGTATAATATCCATTTTGTTTTTTCCGGTCGCGGTACACTGATTATTGACGGAGTGAAGCATACTCCGGAAAAAGGCAATATATTCATGCTTTGTCCAAGAACCCATGTTCTGTATTATGATTCGTCCGACTCGCCCTGGCAATACTGCTGGGTGGCGCTGGGCATGAACGATGGTCACCCTGCCCTGTCGAGGCTTAGTCTAAGCAGAAGTTGCCCGGTGAAGAAGTATTCTTCTGAAGATCCGGTATGGAACATAGTCAGAGAAGGTCTGGCCAATTACCGCAGCGGCATATACTCGCCATTTTATCCGACCATGCTTGCAGTGAACATCCTTGACCGTCTGGCCACAAACGAAAAGGTTACAGTAAATCCAGCCGACCGGATAAAGAGGGTAATCGACTCTTCCGAGATAATTCCCACGGTGAAAGAAGTATCCAATAAACTGGAGATAGATCGAACTACCGTATTCAGGCTGTTCAAGCAGGAATACGGAATCAGTGTCAAGCAATATATCGACGACAGAAGATATGACCGGGTGTGCGAGCTGTTAAGGTCAACCGCTTATCCGATCAGGGATATATCCAGACTGTGCGGATTTGATAATCCGCACTACTTCAGCCGTGCCTTCCGCAAAAGATACGGAGTCAGTCCATCGCAGTGGCGTAACCGGGATGTTTGACTTATTTCTTTAAATCCAGTCTGACGTATTGACAATCCGGCGCGTCATATTTCTTGAGCATATCCGTCATCTTTGCAGCTAACTGTGCTTCAAGTTCCGGTTTATCAGTAATCGGCGATGCCTGCTCCGGGTCATTGACATAATCGTAAATCGGGTTATAGTCAACAGCGTCAACATGTTTATGCGATTTACTTGCCATTCTTAAATGCGGTATCCCCTGGCAATTATTCAGGAAAGTTCCGGTTTCAGCGCTTTTTAGCAAGTCTCGTGAAAGAAAGCCTGAAAAACCGCGAGGCATTAAAGTATGGTGATGGGTGATTGAGCCTTCCAGAGGCTGGCGGCAATAGGTATACTGCCCATCGAATATATTGATATCTTTACCGAAATACCCAAAGAGAACTGCATCGTTATGCGGCACATCCGCTTCAACCACTTTATTAAAAGGCTTGCCCTGACAGTTTTCCGGCAGTTCGGCATCATAATAGTTCATCAGTGTCGGCATAATATCTATAGTCGAAGTAAGTCCGCTGCGGCGCTCTCCGCCTTTTACACCGGGCGCGGCAATGATCATGGGAATATTGGCCAGGCGGGCATAGTCAAACATATAATTCTTTGCCCAGTAACCATGTTCGCCAAGCAGGTGTCCGTGGTCGGTTGACAGGATTACTACGGTGTCATCCCACATATTGTATTCGTCAAGCTTATCCAGCAGTTTGCCGAGATGGTGGTCGGCCATAGTCAAAGCTCCGGCGTAACGTTTCCTGATGTGAGCCACCGCTTCCGGGGTATCAAGTTCAGGATCAAGCGCACTGTAGTTCGGCCAGTTGTAATAAGGGCCGTCCCAGGTATCGTTGTACATATCCAGATATTTCTGCGGACAGTCAAAGGGTTCGTGCGGGTCAAACACTTCCAGGTGAAGATGCCAGTTGTCACAGGCGTGATTGTGTTCCACAAAATCAGCCGCCAGATGGAAGCAGCGCGGCGTCGGATATGACATGTCATCTTCCGGGTCCATAAAGGCACAGTTGTTCCAGTATGCGGTGCGAGCGGCACCTTTACCCCGGTAGCTTTTGGGCGGTTCAGGAGAATCAATCAGCGCGTGCCATTTGTCACCCTCCTGGCCGCGCTCAAACTCATAGCTGTCAAACAGGTCGTGATAACCTTCTCCGCCGCCATGGAAGTAATGGTAGTGGTCGGTGATCATATGACTGTAGGTGCTTTTCTGTTCACGAAGTTTTTCAGTCAAACAGTCGTCCCACGGTTCTATCGGTCCCCATGGCGCTTCAAGGAAGTTATAGCGACCGTTCATCATATCACGTCTGGCCGGCATACACGGCAGTGACGCTGACCAGTGATTATCGAACACAACTCCACGGGCCGCGAGGCGATCTATATTCGGGGTTTTGACAAAATCATTGCCGTAACAATTAAGATAATTACGGTTTAGCGAGTCCATTACAATAAATATTGTTCTCATAATAATTCTCCCTGTATTATTTCATGTTACGACAAAAACAAAGGCCGGAAACCATGGTCTCCGGCCGGATTGGAAACTATCGGATCAGCCTTTAACGGCTCCGGCTGCGATACCTTTAACAAACAACTTCATTGAGAAGAAGAAGATCAGGACCAGCGGAATCGCCGCAATTGAGAAACTGGCCATCATTTCCCCCCACTGTTTAACGTATTCACCATCGAGTTCCATCAGGGCGACCGGAATCAACTGCTTGGTGCGGTCGTTGATAAAGATCAAGGGGTGGATAAAGTTGTTCCAACAGGCAATAAAACGAAGAATAGCCAGGGTACTGAGGATGCTGCCCGACATTGGAACCACAACGTTCCAGATCTGCTGCCACGGTGTGGCGCCGTCGATCTGTGCCGCTTCAAAAAGGTCCTGCGGGATTTCCTCGATAAAGTTACGCAGAACGAACACGCAGAATACCTGCGCCGCCGGTCGCGTAAATCGTCGACAGGCCAAGCAGGGAGTTGAGCATGTTCAGGTCGCGCATAATAATAAACAATGGAACCAGGTTCATAATCGCCGGCATAAAGAGCAGACCGAGCAGACCGTACCAGATGACGTTCTTAAACGGGAAGTCGTACCTGGCGAAAACATAAGCTGCACAGAGCGCGCACAATAGAGTCAGAACAACACTGATAATGGCAACGAAAATACTGTTTCCAATGTATGGGGCAATAATAGTGAAGCCCTTGGTCCAGTTCTCAAAATGCATGGGAAATGTCAAACTGAAAGGTGATTTTACAAACTGTCCATTATCCTTGAAACTGATCATAAACATAATGTAAAGC
>MDTD01158131.1_pt1 | contig 10943 bp, 11 predicted proteins | sample 811221 | NCBI WGS metagenome assembly MDTD01 (sample SAMN05326646, study PRJNA326480) | marine metagenome | isolation source: seawater | place: Pacific Ocean: South West | collected 2011
GCGTCGGCTGAGAGCTGCCACTCCTCCCATCGTCGGCTACGTTCACGAGGAGAGGTTCCTTCTGAATCTTCGCACGGTCTTCCCCTCGCAGGATCAACATCTCGCTCAGGCTCTGCTTGAGCTTCTGCAATGAAATTCAGTCGTCTCGTCGCGGCACTCAGCTTTCTGCTTCTTACCTCCTGTAACGAATCGGCGAACAAGCAGCGTGCGGACATCCGCGCATCCTTCCTAGGATTCAGCCGGGCGTTCTATGCCGGAGAAGGCGAGCAGGCTCTCGCTTACATCAGCCGGAAAACCTTCGAATACTATGACCGTCTCCTGCCCCAGTTGCGTCATGCGGATGAGCGACGGCTGAGCTCCCTTCCTCCCTTCGCACTTTTCGCCTGCCTCTCTCTTCGTCACAGATACGAGCGGGAGGAACTCGTCACCATGGACAGCCGGACGATCATTCGGGAGGCCTTTGACTCCATGACTTTTCCGGGTGGCGCCCCCCACTTTCTGGACATCGGGGAGATTCTCATCAAAGAGCCCGGGAAGGAAGCTGTCGCCACTGTCTTTCTCGCTCCAGGCGAGAAACATGAAAACGCCCTCGTCTCCTTTATCTGGGAAAACGGAACCTGGAAAATGGATCTCACTTCCGTTTTCGGAGTGCTCTCAATCCAGTTGGAAGCCCACCTCGAGGACCCCTCCGCCAGCAGGGCCCAGAAAGCGCTGCATTATCTCCAAGTTCATGAGAATCAGCAGATCGGAGGAGAAATTCTCCTGCCTGTGATGCCATGAAGCCGCTTCCCAGCTCTTTCCAGAAAGGCCTTTACCCCGCCGAGGACCTCAATCCCCCTGAAATCTGCAAAAAATGGTAAAATCCCTTGAAATCCGACGGTTGGCGGATAGCCTCCGCGCCCCATGGCTCGCGCTGCAGGAAAAGCCAAAACCCGGAAAGCGGTCGCTAAACGCTTTAAAGTGACCGGTTCCGGTAAAATATTGCGGCGGAAACAAGGCAAGCGACACATTCTCCAGAAGAAGAATCGCAAGCGTAAGCGAAACCTCGGTAAAGCTGCACTTGTCTCCGAAGCAGATATCAAAAACGTGAAGGAAAATCTTCCCTTCTCCTGAGAAGCATTTCTCGCTCGCCGCCACGGAACAACAGACGCCATCCGGCGTCGCCTCTTACACAGCCTTCCCGCTCCCGCGGGATATGAGCGAATGAGACTGTGAGAGGGCTACTAAAACAGTTCGCTTCAGAAAGAAAAAGACATGCCACGCGCAACAAATGGTCCAGCAAGTCGGAAACGACGTAAAAGAGTGCTGCTTCGTGCCAAAGGATTCAGGGGTTTCCGGTCGAAACTCTACCGCTATGCCAAAGACGCGGTTTATAAGGCTCAGCAACACGAGTACTATGACCGCAAGAAGAAGAAAGGCCAGTTCCGGCGTCTCTGGATCCAGCGTATCAGCGCTGCTGTGCGCGAGCGAGGCCTGACCTATTCACGATTTATGGAGGGCCTCAACGCTGCCGGCGTAGAGGTTGACCGCAAGATCCTTGCTGATCTCTCGGTGAATGACCCGGCTGCGTTTGATGCCATTTTTGACAAGGCCAAGAAGGCCCTGGAAGGCAAGGCAGCCTGAGTCCAATCTGAAGCTGCAGTTTCCTACAGGGTCGCCGCGCGCGACCCTTTGCTGTTTATGGCAGGAGCCCACTCTTCCCCTGCAAATCCCGATGACCCCTCCATCAGAGCCGTGCCCATGTCTCCCGCATTCGACTACCCACGGGAAGAGAGTTGATGAATCCCGTCGGAGAGCAAACACTTGCCTTTAGTCATCCCAATGAAAGAAGAGATCGCCAACATTCAATCTGATGCCCTGACGGCTATTGAGACCGCCGCAGGCGAGCAGCAACTCGAGGAAGTCCGCATCGCGTTTCTGGGTAAAAAAGGACGCTTAACGGCAGCGTCTGCAGGAATGAAGGAACTCTCCAAGGAAGAAAAGCCCGCGATGGGACAATTACTAAACAGCGCCCGGGCCGTGATCACCAAGTCCCTTGAAACCAAGGACCGCCTGCTGCAGGAAAAGGCTGATGCAGCCTCTGTAGAGGGACTCGACCTTTCTCTCCCCGGAATACCGCTGCATCAGGGCAATCTTCATCCTCTTACGCAGATAAAGGATCAGGCGATCAAGGTTCTGAGACGCCTTGGTTTTTCTCTGGCCGAGGGCCCGGAGATTGAAACGGAGTTTCACTGCTTTGATGCGCTCAATACTCCCCCGGAGCATCCAGCGCGGAACGAAAAGGATACCTTCTACTTCGACAGCGGAAAGTTACTGCGTACCCACACCTCCACAGTTCAAGTGCGCACCATGGAGAATCAAGCGCCTCCAGTCCGTGTTATCGCACCCGGATCATGTTACCGCCGCGATGAGGTGGACAAGACACACCTCCCTGCCTTTAACCAGCTTGAGGGTCTTTACGTCGATCGTGATGTCCAGATCGGCGATCTCAAGGGTGCACTGGAATTTTTTTACCGGTCAATGTTTGGCGAAGAGACCAAGGTCCGTTTTCGTCCTCATTTCTTCCCCTTTACGGAACCCAGCTTTGAAATCGATGCCCTGCTTCAACTCAAGGGAGAAAAGCCACAATGGATCGAAGTTGCTGGCTGTGGAATGGTCGATCCTGCGGTCTTTGAGAAAATCTGCACGGCCCGGGGCGATGATCTCTATGATCCAGCAAAGGTAACTGGATACGCATTCGGCATGGGACTCGATCGCCTCGCCATGATTCAGTGGGGCATCAAGGACATTCGTCTCCTGATTGAAAACGATGCACGGTTCCTTTCTCAATTCGCCTGACCCAATTCCTTCGCTGCCGAGAAAGACCACCTCTCTTCCTGCCGACAAACACCAGAACTGAAACAATGCTCATCTCCAAAAAATGGCTCAATGACCACCTTGATGTCACGGATCTCAGCAACAGTGATTTCGATGATGTCCTCACCTTTGCAGGGGTAGAGGTAGAGGGCATCACAGAAAAAGGCGTATCTTCGGATCGAGTCATCGTCGCCCAGGTGGTCGAAAGTGAACAGCATCCCAACGCCGACCGATTGAGCGTCACAAAAGTAGATACGGGCGAAGCCGAGCTTCGCCAGATCGTCTGCGGAGCAAAAAACTATAAGGTAGGCGACAAGGTTCCCTGCGCTCTTCCGGGCGCCTCACTTCCCGGAGGCTTTGAGATCAAGGAAACGATCATGCGCAAAGTGGAATCAAAAGGAATGCTCTGCTCGGCTGTTGAGGTCGGCCTCGGCTCCGATCACAGCGGCCTGATGATCCTTCCAGATGAGTGGGAGACTGGAAAGCCACTCCGGAAATTCGTAGACACTGATACCATCTTCGAAATCGAGGTCACTCCAAACCGCCCCGATCTGCTGAGTCATCACGGTATGGCCCGGGAGGTTTCGGCGCTCACTCAAATCGAGATCAGGGGTGTTGATATTCCCTCTCTCCAGCTTGAAGAGGCCGATGACACCCTCTCTATCGAAGGACAGGACACATGCCCCTTCTACACAGCGACACGAATCAGCAACGTAGAGGTTACTGAGAGTCCGGAGTGGCTGAAAGAAAAGCTAGAAGCCATTGGACTACGGCCGATCAATAACGTCGTCGACATCACCAACTTCGTGCTCCACGAGATGGGACAGCCTCTCCATGCTTTCGATGCCGCGAAGGTAGGGAGAGGTATCAGGGTTCGCTACGCGACGGACAACGAGACATTCGCCGCCCTTGATGAGCAAAGCTATGATCTCGAGAGTTCCGATTGTGTGATCTCAGACGAGTCCGGGAAGGCCCTCGCCCTCGGTGGGGTGATGGGAGGAGAGACCTCGGGCGTCACGAGCTCCACTACCGAGGTGATCCTTGAGTCGGCTTGGTTTGATCCGCCCAGCATCCGGAGAACTGCGCGCCGCCTTAACCTGCACTCCGACTCATCCTACAGGTTTGAAAGGGGTGTCGACCCCGGGGGGGTCGCTAAGGCCTCGGCTCTTGCCGTCAAACTCATCACTGAGCTGGCAAGTGGCACGGTTGAAGGCGCGACCATCTTTGCTGGATCAGCCCCGAAACTGAAAGAAAGGGCCCGCCTGGAACCTGAGCGCCTGGAGCAGATGGTCGGTGGAGCTATCCCGCTCGAGGCCGCCGAAGAGGCTCTTGGACGTCTTGGCCTCGTAAAACAGCAGGACAACGAGTGGCTGATTCCCAGCTACCGCCAGGATCTCCAGCGCCATGTGGATCTTGTAGAGGAAATTGTCCGGGTACAGGGACTTGAAGCCATTCCCTCTCGAAATCTCTCTATCGCGGTGCCTTCCGGGAAAGAGGATGCAAGGTATGATCTCGAGCTTGATCTGAAAAAGCAGCTGGCCGCTCTGGGTTTTTTTGAAGCCAACTGTATAAAGCTGATTTCCGAGAGCCAGCTCCGCGATGCCTTACCCCTCCGACCGCTTCAGGAGGGAGACCTGATCAAAGTCCGGCTTCCTCTTAGTGAAGATCACTGCATGATGCGGCCAAGTCTGAGCCCTGCACTACTCTCCGCTGCAAGCCGGAATGTCAGGCAGGGTGCCAGACAAATACGCTTTTTCGAGACAGGAAGATGCTTTCGCAACGCGGGTGGTGGAAAAGCTCGTGACCTGGAGACTGATGTAATCGGAATCATCCTTGGAGGGCAGCGAATTCCGGATTCGTGGCAGAACTCCGGCGATGAGCTCGTAGATTCGTTCGACCTGAAAGGGGTCCTGTCCTCAATTCTTCCGGGTGTGGAGGTTCAGCTTTCGCCGGTGGATCCTGGAAACTTCCTCCTTAACTCACAGATTCTTTGTAACGGAAAAACAATCGGATCTTTTGCCCAGCTCTCGCCCTCTCGCGGCCGCGAACTTGATCTGGATTTTCCTGTCTACCTCGCAGAGCTCGATTTGAATCGAGTCTGCGCTCTTCGACAGGGTAAATCGCACGTTACGGAGCTTCCCCAGTTCCCTGGCTCTTCCCGTGATGCCGCCATGGAGGTCCCCTCAGATCTTCCAAATTCCAAAATCGAAAAGGCGATCCAGAAACTTAATGAACCACTTCTCGTGTCCTTTGGTTGCTTTGATGTATTTCGGGATCCTTCGGGGAACAAATTAGATGCAGAAAGGAAATCCCTCGCATACACATTTCATTATCGCTCAGAAGACCGAACCCTGACGAGTGACGAGGTCGATGATGCACACCAGAAGACTCTGGATCATCTCACAGAAATGCTTCCGGTGAGCTTTCGCTAACAGTGGCCTGCCCCTGACTCAGGCTAGATCTTCGGCGGTCACTGAGCGCTTTTCACGTGAGCCAAGGAGTAGCGCCTGATCAACGACACGGGCTGAACTCCCGTCGAAACGATAGCTGTGGCAATTTGGGCAGACGACGGTCGCCAAGCCCACGATGGATTCGCAGCCCTCGCAGACTTGATACTCGTCGGGATTTGAGGCGATTTCCTTCGCCTTGGCGAGTCGTTCACTTGAAGCGGATTCCACAGTGCTGAAGAGATTTTGGTCAGTCCTCGCGTGTTTTCAGGATCAACCCCGAAATCCGAAGGAAAGGGAGGGGAGTCAGGAACTGGCTGCAGCTTTGATCGCTTTGACAGTCTTACTCTTGATATTGGCCCCTTTGTTCTTGTGATAAAGACCTTTGAGCGTTGCCCTGTCTACAGCTGATGCAAGAAGTCTCATGGTGCTTTGCGCCTCATCTGCATTGCCCTCCTCCGCTGCCTCAAGCACCTTCTTCCGGAGGGACTTGACCCTCGTTCTGAGTGTCTTGTTGCGGTCTGTCCGGCGTTCTGCCTGACGAACCCGCTTCAGCGCTGATTTTGAATTAGCCATATGAATATATTCCCCGGGGCGGGCGACGAACCTAGGCGAGAGGATTCCGCTGTCAAGCACGCTCAGCTGAAAATCAAGGAATCCTCGGCAATCCCAGCTTGGCTAAATCGAGGGCCCACCCCTGAAAACATAGCCTCGTCCCGTTTTTGCCTCGGAGGGCAATCCCGCAACTCCGCCCCCACCCGAGAACAGGGAAAGACCAAAAAGTGTTCCCCTGATCACCCGCACCTCAGCTCCAACACCAACACGTCGATATAAGTCGATGACATCCCGGGACTTCATTCGGATACACCCATAGCTGGCAGGCCTGCCAATCGTCCGCTCCTCGGGGGTCCCATGAATGTATATATAGCGACGGAACGCATTTTGATTTCTCCGTTCGGTTCCCTTCAGCCATATGATACGGGAGACGATAGGATCCCTTCCGGGAGAATTGGGCCGGAGAACCTCTCCCGTTGGTCGCCGACTCTTGAAAACCGTGCCAGCGGGTGCTCCGCCCCCGATTTTCCGGGCAATCCGCATCGTACCCAGCGGGGTATTCATACTCCCGGGCTTGTCTCCCAAGCCAAACTTGGAGGTCGAAATACGGTAACTTTTGACTGGAACCCCCTCTTTCACGACTATCATTCGCTGGTCTCTCACACTTACCAGAACCTCATTCGCCGAGTCGATCTGGGCGCAACTGCTGAAAAGAAGAGACGACAAACACCCAAGGGGAAACAGGTATCCCCGGAGAGAAAGTAGTTTTCGTATCATTAAACGGCAGAATGGGACCTGAAATTGGCGGCTATTCCACCTGTCGGTCCCCGGTGGCAGCATTCCAAGATATGACGAACGAAGATAAGGAAGTGTAAAAGAACCCAAGAGGAAAGGGAAGAAGGAATATAAAGGATACTAAGTTGCCACTGAGGAGCGCATCTATCAGCACGAAAAGAAAAAATACCCCAAAGAGAAACTCCACCACTGGAGTCGCCGACTTAATTGCCTGGTACCGACTTTTGCGGGGGGAGGCCGATTTTTCCTTCTTGGGTTTCTCCACTCCATATTTAGGAGTTCGAACAAAACCCGACTGCATATTAAGCAGGGCCTCCATTACGGCGCGTGCGTTATTTATCGACATGCCGATTCCAAGCGCAAGAAGGCAGGGAAGATAGACGATCTCTTTCCACCAACTTTTGGGGTGGAGGGCCTTCTGGGACATCAGGTAGAAGAAGACAACGGAACCCGAGGCAAAAATAAAGATGGGAATATGAATCAGCGCTTTAACCCATACGCTCATCTCCGGCTGATATTTGGTGTTTGGGAATATCAGGAAACACAGGACCATGAGAAGCAGCCACGCAAAGTTTGAAGTCAGGTGCGCTGTAGCCTCCAGTTTTACATGCAATGGAAACTTGCTCCTCCATATAGCCGGCAGCACTTTCTTACAGCACTGGATCGACCCCTTGGTCCAACGGTGCTGCTGACTCTTGAAGCCGTCCATGTCGACTGGAAGCTCCGCTGGAGTCTCTACTTCATTCAGAAAGATAAACCGCCAATGCCTTAACTGAGCGCGATAACTGAGATCCATATCCTCGGTGAGAGTGTCGTGCTCCCACCCTCCGGCATCGCTGATGCACTCCTTGCGCCAGATTCCTCCAGTTCCGTTAAAGGTGAAAAATCTACCGCTCCGGTTACGGGCTGTCTGCTCCAGCTCAAGATGCCCATCAAGAAACATGGCCTGGACCCGAGTAAGGAGGTTATAGTTGCGGTTAAGGTGTCCCCACCGGGTCTGAATCAGACCAATCCTGTCGTCGGTAAAGTAGTGGACGGTTTTCCGCAGCACATCGGGATTCGGCACGAAATCCGCATCAAGAATAAAAACATACTCCCCTTTCGCCGTTTCAAGACCGTTTTCGAGAGCCCCCGCCTTGAAACCCGTCCGGTCTTCCCGGTGAATGAGTTCTGCATCAAATCCTTCGTGCTGAAGCTTCAGGATCTCTTTCTCAGCAATGGAAGTTGTTTCGTCAGTAGAATCATCCAGAAGCTGAATCTGAAGCTTGTCTTTAGGGTAATCGAGCTGTGCCACTGAGGTAAGCAACCGCTTCACCACGTGCATTTCATTGAAGACCGGGAGCTGGACCGTAACCAGAGGTAGCTCAGCAAATCTGGTCTTGATCTTCGGGCGCCTCCACGAGTGCCTCAGGTAAAGATACACAATACATAACCGGTGACACCCGTAGCCTGAGAGGCCCAGAAGGACCAGAACGTAAGCGACGTACCAGCTCCATTTGAGAAATTCCATGCTGCTTGTGAAAGGCTGGCAATGCGTTCAAGACCGCAGGACCCGGCTGAACGACACGACGGCTCTTGCCCAATAGAGACTGAGAAGTCAAGTTCTTAGCCTTTATTCACTGGCTTGGCGTGTTTATGAATTCCTTGCCTGAGGCCTCTAGGGTAGCGCGCCCTACCTACGACCATAGTGAATCTTGCACCCGGGCGATGTCCTCCCTAAACGAAACATATGAACCATCACCCACCCCTGCCGACCGTCGCCATCCTTGGCCTCGGAATTATAGGATCGCAGGCCGCGAGCCACATCGCTGCTGCAGGCTACCCATCAGTGACATGGAGCCGCAGTCGGAGAGAGAGGCCTGACTTCGAGCCTGACGCCGGGGTGGCTGCGGATAAAGCTGAAATTATCGTCTGTTACCTCAAAGACGTAAAGGCGGTCAGGGAGACCTTCGAAAGCATCAAGCCCTTCCTTGGACCGGGAAAAACCTTCATCAACCACGCAACGGTTGATTATGAGACTACCGATTACCTTGTGAACGAGTGCGCGCAGATAAATTGCGCCTTCCTGAATGCTCCCTTCACGGGCAGCAAGATAGCTGCGGGCAATGCTTCTCTTGTCTATTACGCGGGCGGCGAGGAGGAACTGATCAACCGCCTGCATCCTTTCCTTGAGGCTACCTCAAACAAGATTATGAGGGTGTCATCTCCTCTCGCTGCGACAATCCTGAAACTGACAACCAACCTTATCACGGCCTCAACCGTACAAGCCCTGGCTGAAGGACTTAGCATCAACATTGCCTATGGGATTTCAGCCGAAACTTACCTTGCGGCAATCGATCCGAATGCCTGTGCATCCCCGCTTATTGAAATGAAGGGACCAGCCATGGCGCAGGGAGATTACGATCCTCACTTCTCTCTCTCCAACATGCTCAAAGACGCCCGCTATATGATAGATCTAGCCGAAAGGGCTGGTCTCGAAACACCGGGAATCGAAAATACAGCTTCCCAGATGCAGAAACGTAACGATCTCGGCGAGGGTGAAAGTGACTTTTCCATTCTCTTCAGACAATTCAGCAAGGAATGAACAAGCCTTTTCTTGAGGACGAAACCTCACCGTTGCAAGTTCCACTCTCTCCACGAACAGTCCTGCGTCTGAGCGGACCGGACCGCTTCCGCTTTCTCAGCGGGCAGGTAACTCAAGACGTATCACTCGCTACCGAGACAGAGGCTGCATATACCTGTATCCTTAACGCCAGAGGACAGCTCGATGCAGTGTGCCACATCCGCGTCCACGAGGGCAGCTACCTCATCGATGCCGCCCTTGAATTACGAGGACATCTGATGGAGCGTCTCGACCGTTACATTATAGCCGATGACGTTGAGCTCTCTGATGAATCTGATGAGTGGGCGGTTACCCATCTGATAAACTTACCGGACGTTCCCACCGGAACGCTCGGATGGCGGACAAAACGCCTGAGTGAACAGGGTATTGATATCTTTTCGCATGCCGGAACCTCGCTCGAGGGAATTGAAGCTTCCTCGGTGAGTCACTATGAAGGACTCCGGACCCTTCACGGAATTCCTAGATGGGGATCCGAGCTCCATTTCGGCCAGATGCCTCAGGAGGCAGGCCTTGAAGATGATACAATCTCATACGCCAAGGGGTGTTACATCGGACAGGAAGTCATTTCCCGGATGAAGCGGGCAGGAAAGGTGTCACGTTATCTAACGAAATTCTTTGTTCCGCCCGGCGTCAGTCCGCCCTGCTCCATTTATTCCGCCGGTGTAGAGGCAGGAGAAATTACGACCGTGACAGATTTTCTCCGCGGGGATTCAGGTCGTCTCGCCCTCGGCTACCGCCGCCGCAGGTTCATGGAGATCGACAGCTTCAGCCTCCTGCACGATCAGGATTCTCCGGAAGACGACAGAGTCACGGTGCGAACTTCCTAATACTGGAGGTTAACGTAGATCTGGAGGCGGGGTCCGTCATCAGCAAGAGCTTCACTCTGCATCGGGAAGGCGTAATCAAGCGCCATCGGACCAAAGAACGGGATACTCGCCCTCACCCCAATACCCACGTCACTGTGGATCTGTTCCGGACTGAAGTCATACGAATCAGGATTCACGAAACCGATGTCCCCAAAGACGGCTCCTCTCACTTCCCCTACGATCGGGAAGGTCATTTCCACCGTTCCATAGGCGGAGGTTTTTCCTCCTAGAACCGAACCCGTCGCCGCATCCCTCGGCCCCACATCTCTGGTATCAAAACCACGCAGGTTACGAGCACCTCCCAGCATCTGACGCTCGAAAATTGGGACCTCGCCACTGAGGGCGTCGACGACATTAACAGCTCCACTCATGTTGAGGATCAGATCCCATGGAAGATTCCAGTGCTTCGAACCCGTTGCACTGAGGGTGTAGGTGTCTACGTCACCACCAAGAATGCCACCGGTCAGGCACGCTCCAAGATTCAGACGGTGGCCCCGTCGTGGAACCATGTTACTGTCTCTGCTATCGTAGACATAGTTCAGTGACACTGCACTTCGAATGTAGTCTCCATCCTCAGCCAGAAACTCAGAACCTGCGGGCACAGACTCCACGTCGATTCCCACCTGTTCTATACGATACTCCGCCTTGAGATACCCCTTGTCTCCCATCGGACGGCGGACAAACACCGCTCCGCCGGCATTGCTCTGATCATACTCGTCACTCAGCCAAAGCAGATCACGATAAAACAACTCGCCTCCCAGCGACAGTTTTCTTCCAAGGAACCAGGGCTCAACCAGCGAA
>MDTD01169079.1_pt1 | contig 10943 bp, 8 predicted proteins | sample 811221 | NCBI WGS metagenome assembly MDTD01 (sample SAMN05326646, study PRJNA326480) | marine metagenome | isolation source: seawater | place: Pacific Ocean: South West | collected 2011
AATTAACTAATAATTATTAAAAATTAAATATATATTGTAATTTATATTTAAACTTAATAAAATAAAGTATGAATGTAAAAGAAAAAAAAATATATTTAGATAAAATAGATAAAAAAATAATATCGATTCTTAAAAGTGATGCAAGAACATCATTAAGTAACATATCTCAAAAAGTTGAACTCTCTTTACCCGCAACAAGTGATAGAATAAAAAAGCTTGAGGATTTGATGGTAATTACTGGTTATAAAGCTGTAATTAATCCTTTAAATCTTGGTCTTGATATATCTGCTTTCATTACAATAATTTCAGATTCTTCAACTAACTTTGAAAAAATTGTTAAAAGAGCTAATGAAACCTCTGAAATAGTTGAATGTTACGCAACAACTGGCAGAGGTTCGCATATTCTTTTGGTTCAAACTGAAAATTCTAATTCCCTTGAACAACTCTTAAGGAATATACAGTCATGGCCAAATGTCATAAGGACTGAAACACAGATTATATTATCTACTAATAAAAACCTAAAACCTAATAAATGAAAGGAACTTTATAATGTCTAAAATTATGGTGGAATATATTTGGATTGATGGAAATCAACCAACTGCAAAACTAAGAAGTAAAACTAAAATTATTGATAAAAAGGTTTCAAAACCCAACGATTTACCTGATTGGGGTTTTGATGGGTCTAGCACTATGCAAGCCGAAGGTAATTTTAGTGATTGCTTATTAAAACCTGTCTACATAATGGATGATCCTATAAGGGGAGGTGGTAATTTATTAGCTATGTGTGAAGTTTTTAATGCTGATGGATCGGTTCATATAAGCAATAACAGGGCAAAACTAAGAGAATTATCTAAGAAGCATAAAAATCAAGAATCTTGGTTTGGAATAGAGCAAGAATATACTTTTTTTGATGGAATAAAACCTCTTGGTTGGCCTGATAATGGTTTTCCTGCACCTCAAGGAGGCTATTATTGTGGTGTAGGTTCAGATGAAGTTTTTGGTAGAGATATAGTTGAGGATCATATGGAAGCATGTATTGCTGCTGATATGATGATATCAGGTATAAATGCAGAGGTAATGCCGGGTCAGTGGGAATTTCAAATAGGCCCATTAGGACCGTTAGAGGTTTCAGATCAAACCTGGTTAGCTAGATGGCTTTTATATAGAATAGGTGAGGATTATGGTGTTAGCGCTACACTGCACCCAAAACCTGTTAAAGGAGATTGGAATGGTGCGGGAGCTCATACAAATTTTAGTACGAAACCAATGAGAGAACCGGGTGGCTTAAAAATCATTGAAGAAGCATGTGAAAAACTTGGGAAGAAGCATAATGAACATATTAAAATATATGGTTCAGATAATGAGCAGAGGTTGACAGGCGATCATGAAACATGTAGTATGAACGAGTTTAAATACGGCGTTAGTGATAGAGGGGCATCAATAAGAATACCAATGCAAACAGCAAATGATGGTTATGGTTATCTTGAAGATAGAAGACCATCAGCTAATATGGATCCTTATCTAGTTTGTGCTGCATTAATAGAAACTGTATGTGATTAGTTTTTATTAAATTTTTATTTTGATAATTACCTCTTTTTTTGAATATTATTAAAAAAGAGGTAATTTTTATTATTAATTAAATTAATCATTTATACTTTATGGATTTAATAGTTTCAAATCAATTAATTTTAATAGCAGTAATTTTACTGACAATTATTTTTTTTAGTTTAGAGATTTTACCTTTAGAGGTGACTTCTTTATTTGCGGTAGCTGTATTAGTTTTATTTGATGTAATTGATATAGATACTGCCGTCTCAGGTTTTAGTAATAGTGCTGTTATAATCATAGGATCTATATTCATTCTAAGTCGATCACTTGTTAAAACCGGCTTTTTAGAAGTCTTAGCTAGATACTTATATAAGTTAGGTGGTAACAATCCTTGGTTAACTATTTTTATTTTCTTGTTTACAGTAGCTATAATTTCAGGATTCATTAATAATACGGCTGCAGTTGCAATATTTATCCCAGTAGTTTTTAAAATTTGTCAAAAATTTCATATAAGCCCTACAAAAATTTTGTTACCGTTGTCATATGCAGCAATTTTAGGAGGAACTTTGACCTTGATAGGAACCTCAACAAATTTAATTGTAAGTTCAGTAATAGAAGATACAAATGAACATTTTATTGATTGCGGTTATTTCATAGATGAATCAAATACAAACCAAAAAATTTGTGAAGATGAAACTTCTGTTTGGAATAAACATATGTTAAATACGGACTTTGATAATGATACATATGATATTGGAGATAAATTTTTAGATGTGAATGATAATGGGTACTGGGATAATCTTGAACCTATTTCTATGTTTGAATTTACATATTTAGGATTAATTTTTATTTCAATTGGAATAATATATATATTCATTGTTAGTAAATGGTTATTACCATCGCGGGTTATTACTACATCATTAACACAAAAGTACCATCTACAAAGATATCTTACTGAATTTAAAATAACTTCAAAATCAAATCTTATTGGGAAATCATTTAATTTCATGAAAGTATCAAAAAAATATGGATTTCAAGCATATAAAATCATTCGTGACCAGCAAGAGATAATTTATAATTTACATTCAGTTATTCTTTGTGAAGATGATGTAATAATAGGTCAAATTAATCTTGGAGATTTAATAAGATTTAAAGATGACATGAATATTTTGCTGTTACCTGATGTTAAAATGAACCAGAATGAATTAATGGGTGAAAATTTCATTTTAGTTGAGGGATTAATTTCACATCAATCAACAATAATTGATAAAACTTTAAATGATTATGATTTTAAACATCGTTTTTCATCATTTGTTTTAGCTATAAAACGTCAGAAAGAACTTTTAAGAGATAAAATTGCGCATATTAAACTTAAGTTTTCTGATACTTTATTAATAATGGTACCCAAAGCAAAACTATCAAATTTAAAAGAGTCTAACGATTTGATAGTTTTCGAGGAGTTAGATATACATTTGAGATATCAACAATATTGGTGGTTATCTATTTTAGTTATTCCCCTTATAATGATATCATCTTCTTTGGGTGTAGTATCCATTGTTAAAGGTGTATTTCTTGGGGTTGTTCTTTTATTAGTTCTAAAAGTTATTTCTATTCAAGATGCCTATGAATCAATTGATTGGTCTGTAATTTTTTTAATAGCAGCTTTGATTCCACTCGGAAAAGCTATTAATGTTACAGGCTCAGATATGCTTATGCGAGATTCGATATTATATTTTACAAATTTATTGTCTCAATCTTTTGATCCACAAACCAAGTATATTTTATTAGTTTCACTTTTATATTTATTATCAATGATAATGTCATCATTTCTTTCAAATGCTGCAGTAGCAGTTGTATTTACGCCAATTGCAGTTTCACTATCTTATTACTCGGGTATTGATCCTAGACCATTAATATTTGCAGTTTGTCTTGGATCATCAAATAGTTTTCTAACACCAATAGGTTATCAAACTAATATGATGGTTTATGGACCAGGTCAGTATAAATTTAACGATTTTATAAAAGTAGGCTTGCCACTTTCGATTATATTTTGGTTAACTGCAACTTATCTTATAACCTATTTTTGGCCGATTCGAAACATTGATTTCATTTTTTAAATTTGAAATTACAAAATGTTACTTTTATAATCTTCAACATTGTTTTAGTTTACCTTTAGAAAAAAAGTATGGAATTTAATAAGAATTAATTAATAACTTTCGTTCAAATAAATTACAAAATTTGTAAATAGGAGATACTATGTTTTTAAATAAGATAAATAATATGTTTTTGTGCTTAAGTATATTGTTCATGTCATTTACTTTTTCACAAGTTGAAGTAAACTTTGGTTCTGTTGATCTAACGCAAGGATCCATGGAAGTTACTTTGGATACATCAGTTGATGTCGGTGGTTTTCAATTTGATGTAACAGGTGTAGATATATCTGCTGCTTCGGGTGGTGCTTTATCAAATGACGCAGGATTTACAGTCTCAGCAGGTGCTTCAACAGTTCTTGGTTTTTCATTTTCAGGAGGAGTAATACCTGCTGGAAGTAGTGGTGTAATAGCTGTTTTAGATTATACAGCTTTAGATGATGAAGCATGTTTTGATACAGTGACGTTTTCTGACCCTGCCGGTGTGGCTCTTGAATTTGTATCAGGAGGTTGTGTTTTACTAATCGAAACTACACCGGGTTGTACTTTTGAAGATGCATGTAACTACAATCCTGATGCTAATGAAGATGATGGCTCATGTGTGTTTCCAGAAGATAATTTTGATTGTGATGGAAATTGTACTGTAGATATAGATTGTGCAGGCGAATGTGGTGGAGATGCAGTTGAAGATTGCTCAGGTGAATGTGGTGGTGACGCTGAACTTGATGATTGTGGAGTATGTGAAGGAGGAAACAATACAGGATGTGTTGCTTCAATTTCACTTGGTTCTTATGATGAAACAACAACTATGATGGATGTGTTAGTACAAGTTGGTTCTGCTGATCTTGCAGGCTTCCAATTCACATTAAGTAATCTAGATGGTTTATCTGCATTTGGTGGATTAGCAGGTGATGCAGGATTTCAAGTTAGTGCTGGAGCAACTGGAGTTGTTATTGGTTTTTCACTAACAGGAGCAGTAATTCCTGCTGGTTCAAGTGGTGTTTTAACAACAATAATGGGAACACCAGCTGCTGATGCTGCAGAATCATGCATGTCTGATGTGACAATGTCTGATCCAGACGGTTTATCTGTTGGTTATGAAGTTGGTGGTTGTGTGGCGTTATGTACAGATGTTGATATGGATGGAATATGTGATGATGTTGATGATTGTGTAGGTGAATACGATGACTGTGACGTTTGTAACGGAGATGGAACTAGTTGTTTAAATGTAATTTATTTTGGTGCTATCAATGAAACAGCAGAAGGTAATACTGCTGAAGTATGGATAAGCACAGTTGATGATGTTGCTGGAGTCCAGTTTGATGTTACTGGTATGGAAATAACAGGTTTTTCTGGTGGTCTTGAAGATGAAGGATGGAATATTAGTGCTAACAGTTCAACGGTACTTGTTTTCTCTCTTACAGGTCAAACTGTTGCAGCAAACTCCATGGCCTTACTTACAACTTTATCATTTAATGTCTTAGATTTTGAAGGTTGTTTAGACTTTGGTCAAGGCGCAATATCTGATACTTCTGGTAACTCCCTAGACTCAGATGTTGGACCATGTGTAACTTTTGATTCAGCGATTGGAGGTTGTACAGATGATTCAGCTTGTAATTATGATGAAAATGCAAATGTAGATGATGAATCATGTGAATATCCAGAAGAAAATTTTGATTGTAATGGTGATTGTACAGTTGACACAGATGAATGTGGTGTATGTGGTGGTACAGGTCCGGAAGAAAACTTTGATTGTGATGGAAACTTTATAGCTACTAAAGTTCAAGTCATTCACAACTCTGCTGATCCAACAGTAGATGTTTATATTGATGGTGAATTAGCAGTTGAAGGATTTGAATATCGTACAGCATCTCCTGTACTTGTTTTACCTACAACATTTACTGTAGGTATTGCTCCAACAGGTGGTGAAGTAATTGCAAGTTTTCCATTTGAACTAATTGAAGGTGGTGAGTATGTGGTTATCGCTACAGGTATACTTGGTGATGATACAACACCATTTGACTTAGCTGCTTCAGAAATGATGTACATGGCTTCTTCAGATGATGTTGTTGGTCTTAATGCATACCACGGTTCAACAGATGCACCAACTGTTGATATTGTAGTTGTTGCTGACGAAAACACTGTTTTAGTTCCAGAATTATCATATGGTGATTTCTCAGGTTATACTGAAGTGCCAGCTGCTGATTATAACTTAGGTGTTGCTCCAACAGGCGGTGATCCAATTGCTGTATTTACAGCACCATTATCAGGTTTAGGTGGTGGAACTGCTGTAGCATTTGCTTCAGGATTTCTTGCTCCAGCTGATGATCAGCCGGCATTTGGATTGTTTGCAGCATTAGCTGATGGAACAGTTTTAGAATTACCTGCTCTTGAACAAGATTGTTCAGGTGTTTGGGGTGGTGACGCAGAGCTTGATGATTGCGGAGTATGTGAAGGTGGAAATGCTGATCAAGACGAGTGTGGAGTTTGTTTTGGTGATGGCCCTGATTATGAGTGTTCTAATGGCGATATAGTTTGTGATATATCAGAATGTTCAACTGAGCTTAATATTGGCTTCGGAGCGTTAACAATGATGGATGATATGTCATATAATTTAGAGGTTACATATACCTCAACTGAAAACATTGCTGGTTTTCAATGGACAATGACAGGTCCACTACTTCTAGGTGCTACCGGTGGTGCTGCAGAAGATGCAGGTTTTGAAGTTTCAACTTCAGAATTAGGTATTGTTATTGGTTTCTCATTCACTGGATCAGTTATTCCTGCTGGAGAAGGTATTTTAACGAATCTTTCTGTTTCAGGTGTATCTAATGAATCATTGGCATGTTTAACTGAAGTAATCATATCTGATTCTGCAGGAGGTTCATTTGACGAGGTAATTGTTGGTGACTGTGCTGATGTAAGCATACTATCTAATACAGAAATTGATGCTGAGTTTAGTTTATCTCAAAATTACCCTAACCCTTTTAACCCGGCTACAAATATTGATTTTTCAATATCTGAACCAGGAAACGTATCATTGAAAGTATATGATATTTCAGGTAAGGAAGTTAGCGAATTAGTAAATTCATTCTTCACTCCTGGAACCTACAGCGTTAAATGGGATGCTACGGATAACTTTGGTAATCAGTTGTCATCAGGTATTTACATTTATAAATTAAATACTAATAATAACATTCTTACAAACAGAATGGTATTAATGAGATAGTTATTTTATTTTGAAACAAAAACTAAAGGCCATCATATAAATTATGATGGCCTTTTTTGTGTTTATGAAATCATTGTTTAAAATATTATTTATTAGTTCAATTATAGGAATGTATAATTTTGATAGTGAAGATTGGTTTGTTTTAACGAATCCATCAAATATTTTATCAATTACAGAAGATGCGTTCGAAATATATTTTCTATCTGAAAATGGTATATTTACATACAATTATATGGATGATAGTATATACTATAATGTTGAAATGTCAGTAAACCTTCCAAAAAATGTATTTAATATTCATTACAATAAATCAAATGATTTCTTTTATCTTTTTTCTGAAGATAAATTTTTTTTTAGATCAAGTGTTGCTTCAACCTGGTCCGAGCGAAGTTATTTTTCTTTGAATTTACCTAAATATAATACAATTGATAATATTGGTTTTTCAGGAAATTATATAATATTTGAAATTGATAATGAAATATTATTTTTTGATTCTTTTTCTATGATTAGAACAGAAAATTTATCAAATGATTTTAAAATTATTTGGTTAAAATCTAAAAATGAAAATAAAGATTTGTTATCGCAATATTATTCGCTTAAAAATATTCAAATTGAATCTGATTACATACTTGATGAAACGAGAGTAAAACATTTTTTGAATTGTTATTATTATGATAGAAATAATGATCTTTGGTTTGGTATGAATACAGGAGCTATTTATAAAGCAGAAGATTATTCATATAATTTAAAAAGAATTGATGTTGGGCCTCGAATTGATTATGTATCAGGAACATATAGAGATGATTTAAATAATTGGTATTTCTATGATATATACTACAGAAGAACAGGAAATTATAATATTCCTAGTACTGGTTATTTTTTATCAGTTTATAATGAAAGTGACAACAGTTGGTATCATTTACCAAAAAACACGAATTTATTAGTACAAAATTCTATAATTAATAACATGGTTAGATATCAAAACTTTTTAATATTTGCAACATTAGACGGAATATTGATACACGATTTAAATACTGAAAAATGGTACCATGAATATAGTTTTTTAAATACAGATGATAAATCAATATGGAAAATATTTAATTCTAATGATACATTTTATTTCGCTACCTCAAGCGGATTAATAATAGCTGAGATTGTAACTGTTGATGGAGTTCCCAGTTTTGTTTTTCAAAAATTACTTTTATCTCAAAACGAAATTTATGATATTGAGTATCATAAAAACGATTTGTTTGTTTGTTCATTTTCAGGCATATATAAATACAACTTAGCTAATAATTTATTAATTTTAATTAATGATGGACTTTTTTCAGATATTGAATTAAACAACAATCATCTTTTTGCATTAAATGAGAGGTTATGGAAAATTAAAAAAAAGAGAAAAAAAATAGTTTCTAATAATATTGATTTTTTTAAATTTTCTGATAATTATATTGTAAGTGCTAACAGAAAAGGTAAAATTAAAATCATAAATTTAAACGACTATGAAGAGTGGATAATGAAATTAAATTTCAATATTGATAATGTTTATTCTTTAGATAGCGATGATAAATGGTTGTGGATTACTATCTCTGATGGTCTCTTATTTTTTAATTGGAGTAAATATGAATAAGTTCCTATCAATTATTTTGATTATTTTATTTCTGGCGTGTTCTAATAAAAATAATTCAGATTACTTTATCAGTGAAAGTGAAAATAATTATTGGACGAATGATTTAAAAGAGATTGAAATTGTAATGTCATATATACTTGATTATAAAGATTATAAAATAATGTCAAAATTAACCAATGAAGATAAATTAGAATATATTAATAATTTTTTCCTATCAATTGACCCTGATACAACTACAACAAATAATGAATCATTAGATGAACTGGAAAGAAGAGTAGAATTTTCAAAAAATAATTTTTCAGAATCAGATGGAGGTTTGCTATCTGATAGAGCAAAAATTTACATTGTATATGGTAATCCGCTTTCCATAAATGAAACTTATATAAATAGCTCAGATTCGATAGTTTGGGAATATGAAATAAACAATGAAAAGATAGAATTTCATTTTATAATGGACTCATTTGGTAGATATAAAATATTTATAGATGATTTTAATTAAATTAATAATTAAACTATTACATTATGTGGAATTTACTTTTTAATAAAAACAAAAAAAATCTTCCAAATTATTTTTCTTATTCACAGATTAATTCTTACAAGTTATGCCCTCAGCAGTATAAACTTTTATATGTTGATGGTATTAGAAAAGATTATGAAAGTATAGAATCTTATATGGGAAAAAGAGTTCATAGCGTGCTTGAGTGGCTTTATAAACCTGAGAATAAAGAAATATATATAAATTTTGATCGTATCATTAAAGAATATGATAGATATTGGATTGATAATTGGCATTCAAAAATATTTGTTGTTAGCACAAAATTCAGTAGAAAAGAAAAAAAATATCTTTATCAACATCTTACTGATAAACAGTTAAATTTTTATCACAATCAGTTTTATTCCATTGGCAAAGAATGTCTATCAAACTATTACAAAGAATTTTATCCATTTGATCAAAATGTTTTTGGAAGAGAATTAGAATTAACATTTTCATTAAACGAATACGAAAAGAAAAATGAACCTAAATTTGATAAGGTTACAGGTAAATGTATTAAAAAAGGAATTCCAATTAAAAAGTATCCCTTTAAAGGTATAATTGATAGATTTGATAAACCTTATGATGAAAAATGGGAAATACATGACTATAAAACTGGTAAAAGAAGCAAAACTTCTACTCAGGCGCAAAATGACTTTCAGCTTGCATTATATCAAATTGGAGTTAGAGAAAACTTTAAAGATGTGGGCGAGATAAGTTTAGTGTGGCACTCATTGAGACATAATACAAATATTACAATATTTCATACTGATAAACAGTTATATAAGCTTGAAAAAAAAATAATAAATACACTTAAGTCAATTAAAAAAGATAGTACGAATATTAGGAATTTTAAACCTAGAAAAGATTATCAAAAATCTACATTATGTAATTGGTGTCCAGTTTGGGAAGAGTGTATTGCAAAAGTAGGACCAAATCCATCCTATAAAAATTTAATTGCTTCCCCAGTTTAAATTGCTAAATAATATTAAAATCATATCTCCTCAGACATTATCTGAATTTGAAAAATATTATTATTTTAGGTGGTATTATCTAAGGAAAGATTTAAATAAGAAAAAAGGTACTGAAAAAGATGAATTAGAGTTAGAATCAATTCACAAAATGATTATTGATGATAATAATCAAATTTTAGGAGTTGGTCGAATTCATCACGTTTCTAAAATAGAATCTCAGATAAGATTCTTTGCAATTCATCATAATTTTAGAAGAAAAGGTTTAGGCTTTTTACTTATGAATCATTTAGAAAACATCGCAAAAAATAATAATTCAAAAACAATCATTTTAAATGCAAGAATTAATGCGGTTGATTTTTACAAAGATTTAAATTATAGTGTAATAGAAAAAACTAACTTATTGTTTGGTGTTATTCAACATTTTAAAATGAAAAAAGTTCTTTAATTTTTTAAAATTAATTAAATTATAATGCTACGTTAATTAACTCGGTAAATATTTGAGTATAAAATTATTTTTTTTCATTCATTTTTTCAAAATATATAAATGAGGTGATTGTTTAATTGTATGAGTCATAATTTAGAAAAAGTTGCTTTACATACGTTAGGTTGTAAATTAAATTTTTCAGAATCGTCAACTATTGGTAGAGATTTTCAAAAAAAAGGTTTTTCAATCGTTAAAGGTTTTGAGAACGCTGATATACATATTATAAATACTTGTTCAGTAACAGATAAAGCCGATAAAAAAGCAAAAAGAATTATTAAAAAAATAATTCAAACTAGTTATAACCCATATATTACTGTTGTCGGTTGTTATGCTCAACTTAAACCGGATGAAATTTATAATATTAAAGGTGTTAACCTTGTGATAGGTGATGAGCAA
>MDTD01188686.1_pt1 | contig 10943 bp, 11 predicted proteins | sample 811221 | NCBI WGS metagenome assembly MDTD01 (sample SAMN05326646, study PRJNA326480) | marine metagenome | isolation source: seawater | place: Pacific Ocean: South West | collected 2011
CGTGTGGGTCGAATGTCTCAATCTGCAGTAGCCAGTTGTCTGCTTCATGGTTGTTTTCTAGAAAATCAATTCCATGATTAAAGCATTGAACACATGGGTAGTCTTCATCTGTGAGTAAATACTCTCTATTAATGATGTTGTTCCTGAAATAATTTCTGTTCTGAGTTGATAATTGTTTGGAGTCATATTTCTCTTTCAGGCGCTCCCATGGTGGCTGTACCATTGCCTTCCATGCATCACCCTCCTGCCCCCTAATGAATTCATAACTGTCATAGCGATTATGATAGGTAAGGCCACCATCTTCCCAATAGTGATAATGATCGCTTACTAGATGACTGTAGACGTTATTTTTAAAAAGAATTTCCGGAAAGGAGTTATCAAAAGGCTCCAAGGGGCCCCAACTTCTATGTAAAAAGCTTAGCCGTCCAGTATGCATATCCCGACGAGCTGGCATACAAGGTAAACTTCCAACATAGTGTTTGTTGAATGTCTGAGCCTTCTCAGCAAGTCGTTTGAAGTTTGGTGTGTTGATTTTTCCACCGTAAGGAGAAAGAAGGTGACGATTAAGAGAATCAAACAAAATGAAGACAAGTTTCATTGACTATCCTTTGGATTGGTAAAATCATATTTATTTCGCGGATCCTGCTGTTATTCCTCTCACAACGTAACGATTAGCGAATATTGTAAGTAGTGACCCAGGAACGAAACGAGTGATCCGGCAGCCATTTCTCCATATCTTACTTCGTACTGTTGAGCATAGGTGGCTACTGAAACAGGAACAGTCTGTGTTGCCTTTGCAGAAAGATCGATCGATACCATGAAGTCATTTCAGCTGAAGAGAAAAATAATTATTCCCGCTGTGAACAAACCAGGTAATAGCAAGGGCAGAAAAATTTTAAAATAAGTTTGATAATTGGATGCACCATCAAAGACTGCAGCTTCCTGAATTTCATGAGGAATCTCCTTCATATAGTTAGTAATGATAAAAGTCCTAATGGTAAATTTATTGTAGCGTGAGCAATGATGAGTGCACTGTAAGAATTAAATAAACCAAGTGAACTCAAAGTGAGTTTCTACCATCTATCAGAATCTTTATATTATATTATTTTTATACCAGTATAGTTTAATGAATAATAATTCAATTATTTTTAAAATAAAAATAGAAACAGTTTTTTTACCAAATGCTAAATTAGTTCTGAAGATGAATTTAAAATCAACTACGATTTGTACTTAGTCTATTTAAAAAAAATTTTATTCGAAATATTACATTGATTCTCGGATCCTAACTCAAAATAAATTTCTTTTCTAACTAGATGCTTTGAATTCAGAGACCTCACAATGATTTGAATGACACAGACATAAATCAGTGTTAGTCCTCAAAAAAATCTACTTCTCCACTCGCAAGAGAATACTCAGCCCCTACGATCCAAAGAGAACCGCTATCGTGTATTTCCTCTAAGAAACAGGAGCCATACCGCAAATGATTGACAGACATCCTTACGTTGGATCGGATTGCACGTTCAAGCAGATGTTCGTGAGTGAGATCAGTCCGAATTTCCAACAAGGGTTCCACTGCAGGACGAATACGCTCTACAATGGAATGCAGATGCTGAGAGCGACTGGCCTGGGGTTGACGGATTTGATTCAACGTTGCTGCAACAGCTCCACAGCCTGTATGTCCTAGCACTACGACCAAGGGAGTCTGAAAGGTCTCTACCGCAAATTCAACGCTGCCTATTTGGGAAGGAGCAACAATATTTCCAGCAATTCGAATAACGAACAGGTCTCCAAGCCCCTGATCGAAAACAATCTCCGCAGGAACTCTTGAATCTGAGCAACCCAATATGATGGCAAAGGGCGTTTGGCCATCCACTAATTCATTTCGGCGATGTTTGTAACTGGTATTATATGTCGACTTTCCTTCCACAAAACGCTTGTTGCCTTCTTGTAACCGAATCAAGGCCTCCTGGGCTGTCAGCATTTGCTATTCCTTTCAGTAATTTTGGCCAAAAAGATTGAGATAGTCAGTCGTGCTGAATCAGCTGGATCCCACCCCAACCGTTTGATGATTCAATTATTTAGAAATCACAAAAGCTCGGATTCATCATCAATTTAAGTCCATTGAACCTAAACAGCTCAGCTATTTGATTACATTTAATGGAAACGTCAGGCAGTTGCGAACAGATCTTTTGCGAAACTGTTGTAGGCTTCCAAAGGTCTTAGATTCTAAATAATGTTCGAAAGTTTTTTGAGAATTTATCCCAAAAAGCGGGGGAGTGGAAGCACAAGTTGATATGTGCTTCCAGTTGTTGAAGGGGCTCTTTTCAGTCGACTAAGGACCACTTAGCTTTCAATTCTTCGAAGAAACCACGTTCACTTTGCAAACGGATCCAATGATTGACAAAATTAATCCACTGTTGATCACCTCGAGGAACAAGCATAGCAATTGGGGTCGGGTTCTTTGCGGTTGTGACTGGGACCACGCGTAGCTCAGGATATTGTGAGGCTAAATTACCAGCTTCCGTATTGCTGGTCATCGAAGCATCTGCTCTGCCTGAAATGACCTCTTGCCAGTCACGGGCAGGCTCTTCGATCTTACGAATGGTGGCATTGGGGAAGAGCGCTGCAGCACGCTGCTCCTGAACCGTACCCAAAGTTACCGCAATAGTCACACCTGCTTTATTAAGATCATCCCAATCCTTGAATTTGTTTGCGTGCTGCTGGCTGACCAGTGGAACATCAGCAACCCGAAAATAGGGATTCGTGTAACCAGCTACCAACGCACGAGCTGGACTGAGCGAGGCACTTGTCGAAATGTCGTATTTGTCAGCTACAGCGATTGCGATGCTTTTCCAATCTGTTGGTACAAACTCTAATTTGACACCCATGTCTTCAGCTAATTTAGTCACCAGGTCCACGTCAAAGCCCACATATTGATTCGAAGCTGGGTCTCGGAAACTCATTGGTTTCCAATTTCCTGGAGTACCCACACGTAGTACTCCGTCTGCCTTGATGCTATCCAAGCGTGATTCTTGTGCCTGCAGGGGCGAAGCCAACAAGAACAGACAACTTAGAGTCATTAGCGCCCTGGAAATATAGTTCTTCATCCGATCTCTCCGAGTAAGGTCTCTGCGGCTTGCAGGTCTCCGCAATTGACAGCTAAGGTATTATTGTGTCGATACAGCCTCTCTGCAACGACCACTTCACTCTAGAAGTTCGATCACACAAGGTCAAATCGCAGTGAAATCCCTCCCTTTAAACTGGGCTTCTTCTCAGGAAATCATCTGATCGTGAAACGAATTTTTTGTTTGGGTTTGTTGGGCATCATTCTTCTCAGTCTGACTGGCTGTGATGGTAGTTACACCTGGGCTTGGTATGTCATCTCACCTACTCATCCCCAAGGACAAACTAACTTACTTTTTTTATTGAGTGGCCTTGCAGACACAATGCTACTGGCAGTGAGCTCCATTGTTTTGTCGATTTTACTAGGCTTGATCGTTGTTTTACCCGGACTATCAAAGCGTCCCTGGGCTCGGGCTATTAATCGTACCTATGTCGAAGCTCTACGCTCAGTTCCGGTACTTGTAATGATTCTTTGGGTTTACTACGGGCTGCCAGTGATGAGTGGCATCTCACTCAATACTTTCTGGGCAGGCATGCTGGCCCTTGCTTTTTGCGATAGCGCTTTTGAAGCTGAAATCTTTCGCGCTGGGATTCAATCGATCGAGAAGGGACAACACGACGCAGCTGAGTCGTTGGGACTCCGTTACAGTTCAAAAATGCGCCTCATCATTTTGCCTCAAGCCCTGCGACGGGTTCTACCAGCAATCGGCAATCAATTTGTGTACATGATTAAGATGTCCTCACTAGTCTCGGTGATCGGTATGACAGAGCTGACACGACGAGCAAATGAGTTGGTTGTGAGCCAGTACCGACCTTTGGAAATCTACACGTTTTTAGTGCTTGAGTACTTTGTGTTAATTGTCTTGGTTTCAATGGGGGTTCGCTGGTTGGAACGCCGACTTAGTAAATCAGAGGCTGTGTGAATGTAACAGCAATGGGGAATGATCCTCGGAATCGAGGTATGTTCTTTCTGGTGCTGACGATTTTTACTCATGGTTGCTTCCCACTACCTTATGCCAAGGCAATGCAGTCGATCCAACCGATGGTAGCTGTTGTAGGAATTTTCTGCTGCGCCCTGCTCTTCTCCATCCCTGGCGCCTGGCATTTACGCAGAAAGTTTAATTTTCGACTGAAAAACATTGCTATTATCGTCGCGGTAGCTTTACTAGGAATGTTGGCAAACTACTCAATCTGCCAGGCAATTGTGGGCAGTTCTGCAACCATGTTCAATGTGATTTCCCGAGCTGAGATCATCATCGCAATGATTCTAGGCTGGGTCTATTTGCACGAGCATGTTGGACTGCGAATCTGGATTGCAGTGGCTGTGGTGCTGAGCGGTATCTTATTGATGCGTGGAGACACCCTCACATTTAATCTAGCAGATTGGGAAACTGTACTTTGGGCTTTGTGTACAGCTGGTTGTTTTGCTGCGGTTCAGGTACTTTCTAAATCGATCATTCATGAGGTAGATCCCCAAGTTCTCAATGTCCTCCGATTGAGCTTGGCTGTTGCACTGTTGTTAGCCGTACCAGGATTGGCAACGGAGATGAGCACACTAACTCTGGATGACTGGGTTTGGCTTGGTTTGGCAGCTTTTTTTGGCCCGTTCCTGGGGCGAGTTTCCTATACCTACGCGTTGCGGTATCACACTATTGCCAGAGCAATGACCGCAGTAACCTTCAGTCCCGTATTGACTCTACTATTCGAATTTCTGATCTTTGGTCGAATGCTGAGTCTCTTCGAGTTAATAGGAGGTACCTTGGTCATAATTGGAATTCTGGTAGCTTTCCGTAAAACAGGTTCATCTCATTAACTTTTTTGCCTCAAGAGCATATTCAGTAGCCAACAATTTATTTTCACTCTTCTCTAATAGACTTTGAAAAGAGCTCTTCAATCGTCCAACTTACTCGCTTACGTAACTGATCTTTGATACTTTTCTTAATAAATAGCACCTGATGGTTATTTGAATAATGCCCCTGTAATCAGCATGTTCAAACTAGAAAAATTCAATCCTCTATAGGTAGACTTGAGCATAGGATTTCAGGATTGTTAGTCCCGAAAATTTCACATAGTGTATGGAGATTCTGCGAGATATGGTGAATTGTTCTTAAGTCAGGAGATGAGGCGTCGAGACATCGTTGTGGGCATGCCAGAGTTTGCACAAAACTGGCTTTGGTGATCCTCGTTATCCATTGGTCCTTGCTAAGTTATCGTACTGCCTTCGGACTTCTCGGTGAATAAAATACGGTGCCACAATTCTCCATTCATGAAAAACCACATTTCGCAAGGAATTGTCGCCGTTTTATTGAGCAGAGGGATTGCACTAATCGCTGTACCGGCCGCTAAATTTGCGAATACAATCTATTGATGATCTGCGAAATGTTGAGATGTTACCTCACTATCAGATATCATGATATTTAGTCCGACTCATTTAGCAACTTCCAAAACGTTATTTTCACTAGTGAGTTGTTCGTAATCAAGATAGCTTGATATCTAGAAACACTGATCCAATAGTCTATTTTAAGTCTTAAAATGACGACCAACTTGGACTAGAAATGTTAAAATTATTTTGCGTTATCTAGAATAAATACGATTAATCAATAATTCATTCAAATTAAAATAATTTCTCATGAATTACAACTTAAGAGTTCTACTAATAATTATTTGTTCTATATTTTTACTTGGAGTAAAAAGAGGAACTTTGAATTTGACTGAACAGCAACTCAGAGATAATCAAATAAGAATTCAAGAAATAATTTTTCTGTCCCAACAAACGAACAAGCAGCCAAAACCGATTCGTGATCAGCGTGAAGCAAGGATCCAACAGAATCGCTACACACCTACGAATCTCATGGTTTATCCTAGAACAGTTTATCGAGAACTACCAAATGTCCTAAAGCAAAGAAGATTTCATAACTAATAGTTACTAACTTACAAGCTACCAAAAAAGATTCCACATCACGTTTGACCTCAGCGATGAGAGATAATCATAGCCGATAAACTGAATTTGCAGTCCCACTAAATATTCGATCTTTCTCAGTTTCACTTAGTTTTAAATTGTTGGCAATCTTCTTGAAAAAATTCCAGAGCGTTCTGTAGGAAACACACTCTTTATCAACAGGGAAATTGCTTTCAAACATGCATCTTTCGGGTCCAAATAATTCAATTGCTTTCACATAGTATTTCCCCAAACGCTCATAGAGATCATCGGAACTAATCGGTTTGGGTCGATGGTTTCTGTGAAATGTAGGCTCCCAATCATTTAGCCGTTGTTGAGCACCACCAAGTTTTAAATAAACGTTTTTTTGTTTGGCGACCTTCTCTAAGCACTCTTTCCACTCGTTCTCATTCGAGTCAACCCGGCCACCCAAATGATTTACGATAATTGTCACTTCCGGATGCATACCTGCTAATTCAGCCAATTTTGGCAACCTTGTATAATCAGGAGAGTAATTGTCATAAGTGAGTCCCATTTCTCCCAGAATTTCAAACCCACCCAAAAATTCTGGATTTAAATCACTCGGGAAGGGACTTCGGATTCCCCGAAAGTTTGGGGAAGCTTTTTGTAAAGATTCAAGGACCCTTTTGACCTGCTTACCTAAACCCAAATCAGCATAACTGAAAATTCCAGCACAGATCTTAGTATCCCCATAGAGACCTGAAGCACTCATTGCCGCAACTCCATTAGCAAATTCAACCTCACCAACTGGTTTCAATTCTTCTGGACCTTCTTTTCTGTAAAAAGCAGTACACTGAGCAAACACCGTGTGTGTGATTTTATGGCCAGATTTCAGGATCTCATTGGTAAACTCTTCAGTCAGATACACCTTCTGCAAAAAATCTCGGTGCGGTTGGGAATTGATTCTGCGAAGATCCCAAAGATGATGATGAGGATCAACGATTGGTAATTCTGGATCCAGTACGTCTTCTGGTTCTTCCAGAGTTAACCAGTCTTCCAAATATCGGTCATCCAAACTTGTCGACATGACTCTCCTTTACTCAGAGCAACTTATTTTATTAGATAGCGAAATAAGGATACTGATTGATAATCAACATTTGTGTACATCAAACGCTCAATGATCTGAAGTACGGTATTGACTTTAGCACTGAATTATTTCTCCTTTCTTTGTGTTGAAATAGGCTTCACAATTATCTAAAGCCACAAAGTTTTCAAATCACACCTCCACAATATACAACTTCTAATCTGAGCGATCTCGCCAAGAGACATATCTGATGCTCCTACCTTGTGAAGACGTTGATCATAGATCTCTCTGTAAATGTTTAAGAATTCTTCAGGGTCATTCGGTTCCCAAAAATACTGTTCGATCAAATCCATGAGGCCTTCTAAAAAAACTGCATGATTAATCGCTAAAATCGAAGTTTATCAATCTAGTGATAGTTACAGTCAAGAGATTCTAAGTACTATCTGGGACTAAAGTTGTTGAGGGAATCACTCGAGACTTTTATTCCGATCCACATCAATCCATCTTGTTGAAAATCTTGCAGTAGTCTGGGTTGCGGTCCGGCATGAAGAGTTTTATCATGTAGAGTCTATCAATTAAACCTCTAACTGCTAGCCGTGATTGGCTTTAAAAGTTGGTTTAATACACAGGCGGTCTAAATAAGGCTGATCAAGTTCAGCTTGCCACAGAAGGAAGAAAGGATTAGAGGCTGGAAGTACATTCAATAGCTGATTTGCAGGATTAAGATGTAAAAAAGAGATTTCTGAATTGAATCGGCCTGAGAGAGCTGTAAATAAGTCTGCTGAAACTACTAATAGGTGACTCCAGATTCTTGTAGTCATGATTGCTGAGAAGTGGTCTGGGATTTGCGAAGATTATCAAAAGATGGTGTTTATCGCTGAAGAAACCCGATTACAGGACAGATCTGATAGCATCCTAATAAAATAGAGCCTCATTATCTTGGACATGTAATTGGAGTGTTACAATTTAGCAGATTCAATGTATCTTCATAAGAATTTCTTGGAAAGAAATTAGTTGATAAATGGAGTTTGTTTCACTGAAATGAGAAAAAATTCAGATAATGGTACTTTTGCAATTTCTAAATTAGACAAGAAAACGTGATTGTAAAAAAAGTCGATTTTGAGATCATTAAGTTGTTCTTGAAATTTATTTTTTTATTGTTGCGAACTTAATGTTTAATTAAATATTTTTAAATCAAAAATTTTTGTCTAAATCAATACTTTAATAAAATATCTTCCAAATCGAAAACTTCCCTAATTTAAAAATTAATTGAGCATTTTAATGTTTAAATTTTTTACGATTAAAAAATGGTTATTTTGGTCTTGGTTAGGTACGACAGCTATTCTATCATCTCTTTGGGTACAGGTGAAAATTGATGTTGCGATTAATGAATGGTTTGGTCAATTTTATGATATGATCCAAAAAGCACTAGCGACGCCTAATGCAGTCACTATTAATGAATATTGGGATAGTCTACTCTCGTTTTTAACACTTGCAGGAGTATATGTTACTGTTGCAGTTCTAGTAAGCTATTTTACATCACATTTTTTGTTTAGATGGAGGACTGCAATGGTCGAATGGTACCATAGTGTATATGACCAGGCTCGTCAGATTGAGGGTGCTGCACAGCGGGTACAGGAGGACACAATAAAGTTTACAAAAATAATGGAGTCATTAGGAACAAGTCTTATCGAAGCTATTATGGTATTAATACAATTTATCCCAATTTTACTAGGACTTTCAGCAGGTATTCCAATATACTTTTTTGGTGAGTGGCAATACGGATTAGTTACTGGCGCGCTCCTATGGACCTTAGGTGGTACAGTTTTTTTAATAGGATTAGGTTGGGTTTTGAGACTGGTAGGTGTAGAATATGATTTACAAAAAAAAGAGGCTGCCTACAGAAAGATATTAGTTATCGCTGAGGATGACATAAATGTAAGACCAAAAACAATTGAAGAACTATTCAACGATGTTAGAGGTATTCATTTTCTCAGTTATCTAAGATATTTATATTTTAACATTGGCAGGGTAGCATATTTACAAGCAAATGTATTAAGTGCATACGTATTCCTAGGACCTGCTATCGTAGCAGGTGCAGTTACATTGGGTGTTATGCAACAAATCATAAGAGCATTTGGTCGGGTAGAAGGTTCAATGCAATATCTACTAAAAGCATGGCCTACAATTATTGAGTTGGCTAGTGTTTACAAACGTCTAAAAGAATTTGAAAATCAAATTTATATAGACAAGCATACAAATGCTGTATAAAAACAGTTTCCAGACGAATCGAATATGTTTCTTGTAGATTAGGAAAAAATAGATAAATTAAAACATTTTCTTTAAAATTTTCATCAAGTTAAACCTTCGAAAAAGTTCAGAGAAGGACCAAAGACCTCACCTCTTAGTTCGCTATCTAACCTAATCGATTTTTATCAAAGGCTAATTCCTTATCGAGGGGAAATGCGATGTGTGTGTTCCAAAATTTGACCTTCAAGCAAAAATGATTTGTTTGAGAGTATCAACTCAACACCAATTCCAATGCTGGGTGGTTCGATTTCTTGGCGATAAAATTCAAATAATACTTTTCAAAAACTGTGGCTACTATCTGCTGATGCGGGTCTCATGATTCAAAGTGGCGGTCAGGTTCTCAATGCTGAAGTTAGATGGGTAAACAATAGAGTCAAGCGAACCTACAATGCTTTTCCTCAAATACCCTAATCCTTCAGCAGCACATTCTAGATTAATAGATACTCAACTCGTTTTTGTCTTCCAAAGCCATTACGAACAAATAACAGAAGCCTCTTAAAGTTACTCTTCACTTCAGCCAGATCGTCTCCCAGATTTCGACCGAATTTTGGTTTAATATATTAAGTTTAATTAACTGAATTCATATAGTATTTATAATAAAAAACAAAACCGATCCCCCTGATAAACCAATCGATCATCAGCAATTTGCTGCTGCATGTGGAGAAATCCCTAGGTTGAGCAACTCACAGGCAAATTGCTAATCGTAGATACTGATCAAAAGACGTCCATTTGCTTGAGGGGGCAAGGACTAAAGACCCCCCTTCAATTCTTACCTTCCCAAATCAATTTCTATCCGAACCCAAATTTCTAATGTGGAGAATTCCAATGAATGTACCTCAGAGCCTTACCTTCAAACAACAGAGATTTGTCGAAGAGTATCAGTTGGACAGCAACGGTTCAAAGGCTATTGTTCGGGCAGGCTACAAGACCAAGCATCCGGCTGAAATGGCTTATGGACTGCTCAGAATATTATTTAAATGAATTTACTAGGGAGTTTGGGTGGCCTCTGTAAATGATTATCGTATTAGGAACCAAGTCACTTCTTTCAGTTGCAGTAGTCAATGTAAGGCCTTGAAACACAGGAGGAAACTAAAGCGCTTACCATAAACGAATGGACTATTTTTGAACTAAGAAGACATTGTAGGTTAAGAGAAACTAAAAATAGCTCTGAGGGTGCTCAGAATCGCTGTGGAGAGATTTTTTATGTTAAAGCTGCTCTGAATGAGCAGAATGCTGATGCTAGTGGTAGCGCCACTTGGAATCTTTGGCAATGGGCCTAAAAGTTTAAAAACAGATTTGCAAAATAACTACAGACTCTGTAGCAATGGTATTGGTTAGGAATGCTGTGTTATCGGGCACACCCGACAAATAATTCAATCAAATTGGAGATGGAACGACACCGAAAGAGTTAGTTCAAAAAGGATATGACAGTTTTGCCACTGGCGATATGGCCACCATCAAATCCTTGTTTCACGAGCAAGCGGTCATCAAAGTAAATGGAATGCACAAGTTTTCAGGGACGTATCA
>MDTD01047442.1_pt1 | contig 10942 bp, 22 predicted proteins | sample 811221 | NCBI WGS metagenome assembly MDTD01 (sample SAMN05326646, study PRJNA326480) | marine metagenome | isolation source: seawater | place: Pacific Ocean: South West | collected 2011
GCACGCCTCTAATCATTTCCACGTAGTCTTTGACGTATTTAACTTCAAGACGATCATCAAGGACCTCTTCAGCGTCATCATCAAGCTGAAGAATCTTTGCAAATTCCCCGAGGTCTTGATCTGGTCCTCTTGCTACTTTAGCAGCAAAATCAGCAAACTTGTCTTGCGGACTAGCTTTAGACTTCTTAAACTTCTTAAAGAGTCCTTTTAGCTTTCCACCGATGGATGCAACACCCTTGACCATTTTCAGCGCGTCCATAACTTGCTTTCCAAATGGGATGAACTCAGCAACCTTTGTGACGATCTTTTTCATAAGCTCACCACCTGCTGCTTTTGCTGCTGCTTGCACTATGTCATCGTCTTTAAGCTCTTTGGCGAGAGATATCGCATCTTTGCCAGCCGGAGACTTAAACGCTTCTCCCATTGCTGCTCGAGCGCCGTCAGACTCTTTCTTGCTTTTGTAGATGTCAGCCATCTCTTTGAAGCCGTCGCCCAAATCCATGAGCTTTTCTGTCAGTTCTTTAGCAGCATCATCAGCATTGTCAACATCGGCATCTTCAAAAAACTCTGGGTTAACCTTCTCAGCTAGTTCTGTAACCATGCTGACAATGTCGCCTATTATTGCTTTGAACTGATCGTCTAGACCACCGGCTTTTTCATCAAACACGGCAAGGATGTCGCCTACTGTCTGTGCCTCACACATTAGTGATAGCTCTTCAGCTTCTTCTCGTAGGCCTCGAATGCCAGTCTCAAGAACAAGTCCGGCCCATCTCTCACGAGCTTCTGCGACTAGCCTTTTTCCATCATCTGCGCTCATGTTTTATAAATATGCGCCCAGGACTCTGAGTTAAACACCCATGTAGTACGCAATGATCGCGCGTCGAATATTTCTGGGCGTTAGATGCGGCGTACCCAGGGTTAGCATCGTTTTCTTAAGTTGCTCTTTGGTAATGATATACAAGACACCGTGTGGGCACTCCATAATCCCTGGTGACATTGAGCACTGGCCTACTCCGGCGTCCCCTTTGCGGATTCTCTCTCCGTCATGATCAAGGAACTCTTCTCCGGTGATGTACACAAACCAGTTAGTCATTGTCTAATACACAGGGCCAATCCAGTTGGCGAAGTAGTCACCAAGTGTGAGGGTTAACCAAACGCATGTTGCAAAGATGACAGCTGAAACACCGCCGATAAGCAAATATTGTTTGACCGTTAAGCCGTTTTCTCTAGATTCTCTCATATTCTCTATTTTATGTTGCCGCAGCGCGTTCTTCTTCAGAGGGCCCACATTTAGGGCACGCGAGATGAATACGCCCATCATCGTAGACTGCAATAGTCCACTTGTTAATGCTTTCCTTGTCAGTCTTGTCGAACTTGATACCACATTCACCACACACATTTGGCATGGCTTCTACAGCATTCTGGACCCCACTGGCAGCCTTCTGTGCTGCCTTTTGTTCAGCCTTCTCTCTCTTTCGACGCATCTTTCTACCAAGCGATCCCATTATGTCATCTCCCACGATTGTGTAAGGTCTCCCCACTTGTAGGCTTCAATTTCTGACATGAGCGCCTCTGTTTCTTGCAAAACCGGCACATGCCAGCCACTCAGCAAGTGATCAAGCCACGCAGGGATTGTAGGCCAGCTCCACGACCCTTTGACATCCCAGGACTTTGTTCCAGCCAGGTGACCCAAGTCTAGCGTAGACGCCAAGACTGAATCATGATCGTACACATACCACTTGCCCGTTGACTTATGCTGGAACGCGATGTAGATGTCTTTGCCCTTATAAGCCTTGTTTAGTGTAGGTCGTCCTTTGAGCTGGACCTTCATGATATTTCCGTCTTCTGCTCGATAGAACAGAAGGTCGGCTCCGTGCTTGTCACCGTTTACTGTGAATGCCTCGAGATAACCCCAGTCTGCCATTAGCGCACGGAGCTTAGCAGCGTTGTATGACTCTTGCTCTTTTCCGCTCAGTGTATGATACTGCGTCTGAACACCCAACCAGCAGTGTGCGTATCTCATTACAGGTCCACCTTGTTGTCCATTGCAAAATCAATCGCAAGAATGACGTCACCCAGCAGCTCATGAGGAACGTGAACCTTCCATGACGGGTTTTCAACATCACCCTTGAGTGTACAACCAATTGACACAACAGTGTCAGATCCTGGGCCGTAAGGTTCATCAATCCTCTTGACAACAATGTATGCGTTCTCACGATCTCGGTATGGAATTGCGAAAACGTTCTTATCGACTTGCTCTGTCATTTATTTCCTCCTGGACACATTTTTGGAAAGCGTGCCACTCTATTTGATTTTGCGGAATGCTCATTGAAGTAAGCATTGCGTACGCGGTGATTGTTCCAATTGATGTCCCAAACAAGACACCTGCTAGAAATAATAGATTCCCTTTTAGTATTCCCTTCATCGTGCCCACATTGGGTTGCGGTCAACTTTCGCTGGGGGTGTGAAACAGTCATTAACGTAACCAATGTCGTAAAGGTTGGTGACGTACGTACGAAGCTCACCCTCTTTTTCCACCCAGCGCTTCTTTTCACTTTCGAACTTCTCTTGACTAACCCGACCAAAGGAATAGTCAGTCATGATCAAGTTGAAGTCCTCCCTAATAACGTCTCTCTTCTTCTGCACCTCTAAGATGTCCTTAAAGAGCTGGTAGCACGCTTCCTTAGACATTGTTGTCGGCACAAACACTTCAGGCTCTGAGCGAGGTTTAGCCCACATTGTACCGATGACTGTAATAATAATAGCAGCAGCGACTAAGCACACCGTTTTAAGCATGATGGCTGATCCTCCTCTGCAACAAAGTCCTTGTAGTACTTGAACAGTGCCTGCTCCTTCTTCTTGCATTCTAGAACGACGTCGACACTGAAGCCACAGTCATTGAAAGGCTCGTAGTACCAGTCGCTGTGCTCGACCACCTTAGCCTTGGGGTCCTCGAACCGCTTGCGACTGTTAGAGTGATGACACTGTGGTCGAACACCGTCGGGCCATGAGTCGACCGCCATGAGGAATGCTTCTTCGTAGCTGCTGTCCTGTGGGCCGCACTCGAAGTGGTGGCTGTCAAACACAATAGGTGTACCGGTACGACTGACAATATTGTCGTAAAGCATCTTAGTGCTGTAAAGTGCTGACTTGTCGTCGTTCTCTACAGTAAGACGCGCCTTAGCACCATCAGAGAGACGCTCGTAATTTTTGCACCACCTGTCCATTGCTGCTGGTCGGTCGCCATAAGCACCGCCGATGTGAATGTTGATTTTGGCACCAGGCGTGCGAGGCAACCCCATGAGGTCGAAGATGATTGCATGCTTGTCGAGCTCGTCGATAGCGTTGAGAACGACACGCTCTTCTTTTGACGTAAGCACGTTGAACTGACCTGGGTGCGATGAAAGACGCTGACCGTGCTTGAGAGCTAGCGCACCTGCAACTGCAAGGTTGTCTTTGATCGCTTCGTAGTCAGGAAGCTGTGTTAAGTCGTATTCGCTGTGCCACGGAAACAGACATGAAGTGACACGAAACACCTTAATGCCGTGTGCATTATTCCACGCAACATGTTTGATGAGATCAGCAGTATTCTGAAGCGCCAGCTCTGACGCATAGGGCAAACCTTTTGCCAGAAAAGTACGGTTGATCATGCCGCGATTACAAGTTACGCGTGGCTTTTGAGCCTGAAGCGTTGTGTTGATACACGCATAGCCAAATTGAGTGGTCATTGGGGTCCTCCTACTATTATTATAAACGGAAACTGCTAGCTTTACAAAACAAAGCTAGCAGCCCGATCGTGAAGGGTCTTGTCACCCTTGGTCAAAACTTCTAGAAGCAACGCCTTCTCAGCAAGGAAAACCTTGGCAAAGTTAGGATCGTTCTCCAGGATATCAGACGAGTTACTGATGAGGTCAGCCAGCTTAACGGTCTGAGCTCGCGCAGAGGCCTGAGCAGAGTGCTCTCGGTCCATTGCCTTGCGAGTCTTCCGGTTCCCGTCCTCAGGCTTGCTGACATCGGTTAGGTCATCGACCAAAGCTGCAACATCGTCCCCAAATGCGGAACGAACTTCGTCAAGCGTAACATCAGTGTCCTCAACAACGTCGTGAAGCAGAGCAGCTGCTAGCATTGAATCATCATGAGGAACAGTCTTGACAATCTCCATTACTTCGATGGGGTGCACGATGTACATCTCTCCGGTGTACTTGCGCTTTTGATCCCCGTGTGCTAGCGTCGCGAAAGCCAGAGCTCGGCGAACCAGATCGGTTTCAGTCATGTTTCCTCCTTGGTATAGTAACATTATATCTTGCGGTCACTAGATTTACACTCAAGATACTTAAAAATATGCGAAGACCCCTCGCCCTCATTCTTGTATGCATGATGACACTTGCAGGCTGTGCTGCACATTGGGTTGCGTACCCGAAAGACGTAGCACCAGAGAAGAGGTGCCAGAGCATGCAAGCATTTCCCCAACTAATTCCAATCCCAGGGTTTCACAACGCGTGGCAGCTGATACACAGTTGTGAGTCACACTCAGCTGAAAAGACTGCGATCGCAATGCACCTTTTTTTAGATGCATGGGAAGAAAAGTTTGGGGTATCAATGGCAGTTCGTACAAATCTTCACTCTATCTTTGTAGAATACAGCAGTGATGAGAAAAAGGGTGGAGGATTTGACGTCTCAGGCAATTATCTGTCCAGCGCTTCGTACGGTGGTCTGACAATCACAAAAGGTGTCGTATGGGCAAAAATGAGACCAGGTGAGAGACTTTGTGAGTCGAGCTTCGTGCACGAGCTTGTTCATGCTAGCATCTGGGCAATCAAGGGAACTGATGGAGACCCTGACCATTTGGGCAAGAAGCACTTTGGATGGACAACTGATCATTCCTTGCTTATTCAAGAAGTGAACAAAAACCTCTGTCGTCTGGGAATTTAACAGTAGTACATTGCTGCAAAGACAATCCCGATACCAACACTAACAGCAGCTAGCCCTATCAGAAACATCTTTGTTGCCCGCGGGTTTGCAAATCCAACGTCTTGCCCGGGCTCACGTTGTGGCCAGAATCGCATTACATCTCGAGGATGATCGTTTCCCGTTCCGGTTCTTCGTAGGGGTTGATGATCACCACGCCTCGCTCAGACGTGCCTTCCTCTTTAATGCCCTCTGGCGGACGAGGAGGCTCAATTCGTAGCACCAGTGCGGGTCTCCCGTCTGGCTGAATCACGACATCATAGTAGCTCATGTTTTATCTCTCCCGTTATGTATAACTATGGAAGCTAGCTCCAAAGGTCCTGTTTGGGAGGGCTTTTAAGCAGCCTCTCCCTTCATCTTAATCACGAAGTCACGCTTCGGCTCATCGAAGTAGAGGTTGGTACCGGGGCAGAGCACCCAGCCACGCTTGACCCGAGTAGGACCGGGGTCAGAAGCCTCGCCATCAGTCAGGATGAGGTATCCGTCGAAGCGATGCTTGTTCTTGTTAGCATGCTCGGTAACCACCTTGAAACAAGTGCCACCGCAGCGAGTCCGACCGAGGCCAGGAGTGCGGTTGCGATGCCATTCGCGCTCGCTCTTCTCATCCACCGAGGTGTCGAAGTTGAACAGCGTGAACTTGGTCTGCCGAGCCAACTGCTTAAGCTCTCCGAAGAAGAGCTCCAGGTCCTTGTCGCCAACCGAACCACTTTGGTCGATGTAGACCGCGATGGAAGAGGTGTAACCGCGGTGAGTACCGGGGTGAATGCCAGTGTACTTGCGGTTGAGACGCTTGATGTTGGACTCACGGTTAGCGCGCCGTGACAGGCCGCAGAACTGCTTGAGAACTGCCTTCCAAGAAATCTCCTTAGAGATCATCTCGCGAAGAGTACCACGTGCCTCTTGACCGATGGAACCCCACTGACCAGTGCGGTCAGCCTCGCGAACTGCGTCTTCCAGAGCCTTCTTGACCTTGCCCTTGACAAGCTCGCGCTCCTCGTCATCCAGTTCGTCCCAGCCGTCGTGGTCATCCATAGGGCCAGGCAGACCAGGGCCGTTGCCTTCGCCTTCGCCGGGGTCACCAGGCTGGCCTTGACCGCCTTCGCCCTCGTCCATGATTTCGTCTTTGACGTCTTGAAGCTGAGCGAAGTACCACTCGGCGGACATGTTCTTAGGAAGGGTCTGAATCTTGGCCGACACCGTTTCGTAGCGCTCGACGCGCTTTTCGCCCATCTTAGCCTTGTCTTCGTCGGTAAGCTTCTTGAAAGCCTTGCCGGGGATGAGACCACCTTCCGGGAGCTCGCTCTCCGGAATCATGCTGTTGATAGCCAGGTCAGTAGCGTAGTTCCAGAGCAGGTGAGGCTCGTGACGACGCGTCGTGGTGTGCTCGAAGATAAGGTGGAAGCACTCATGCTTGAGAAGACCTTTGACCTGCTCAGAGGTGAGGCCGGCCAGGAACGCCGGGTTCCACCACATCTTGATGTCGCCTTCCTTGGCCAGGACACCAGCGGTCGGGATGTTGTCAGTCTTGACCTTCGTAACAGTGCGAAGAATCTTACTGAAGAACGGCTCGTCCCACATCAGACGAATGAGGTGGGGGTCGAGCTCGAAAGCTGCAGCTTCAGCAGCAGTCACCTCTTTGGTGGGTGCGAGATCGACGTTGGTTCCTTTGTCAGCCATGTTAACTCCTTTTCCTTAACTACATAGATATTATACCCTATGCAGCGGAAATTTGCACTGATTACGTTACTTTTTTAATTATTTGTTTGCCGCAGCTACCTGAAATGGCAGCGTGACGAAGTCGATGAAAAGCATCAAGAAGCCTATCGGGAAGAAGATCATCATTGCCAAGATGATACAGACCGCGTAATATGGTCGGCCCATATAAAACTGGTGTGCTCCAAATGCACCAAACACGAGAAGCAGTAAGAGAACTTCCCACCATTTCTTTTCGTTTTCCACGTTTCCTCCTTAACTACATAGACATTATACCCTATGTGGAGAAAACTTGCACTAGACCTTCACACTTTTGACGATATCAGGGTTGTCTAAATCGTCTTGTGTAAGCTCGTACAGCTTTTCAGCGCCCACTACTTTTACTTCAACAGTTGGTATTGGAAAGTCTGGATAGCACGCGACAACAGTTCCTCGCGGCTTGACTTTCGGCTTACATAACAAACACCTTAATGCTGGTCTACTTTTGCACCCTTCGCAAGGTACAAAAACAACTTTGCTCCCAACCTTCAGATCTGTGACTTTCAATCAATCTACTTTCTTTTTGTGGGTTTTGGCCTTTTGCCAGTCTTACCCTTTGGCTTCTCGCCAGTTTTTCTTCGACGAGGCTTTCCCCCGAGCCAACTTGGCAACTTACTTCGAAACCAGTCCCATGCGTCTGCCACCTTTTCAAACATCCAAATAACTCCATCAGCTAGTTGCCTTGCACTCTCTTTGTCGTGTACTACTGGCATTTTTATCTCCTGTAGTGCGGATGCCGATGCGGATGCCGATGTCCGCGAGGATGATAATGATGACGATGCTTGCGCATATGCCAACACTGGTAGCACCCGTACTTATGGTATCTATGCACTCTAACGTGGGGATGCACAACAACAGCCGGAGAAGTTGCATACGTGTCAACATACACTGTTCCCCCAGGGTGTCTAAAGGCACATCCGGACATCATTAGCACAAATGCTGATAATATAAAAAGGCGTGTCATGGATTCCTCCTACAGGAACAGTGTCCTGAATTTCTCAAACTCGTCGGCTTTGCAGTTCAATACTACATTGCCGTTCTTTATAAACCGGACGAATTCATATCCGGCAACTGAAGTTCTCTCTATAGAGAATGTGTGTTTCCTGTTGTATCCTTTCACTGAGACTTCTTTGATAACTTCAGTCATTTCTCTGCTCCCTATAAGCTGTCACTGCAGCAGGCCACAGATCATTTGCAATATCCAGACATGCCTCAGCGACTTTTTGAATTTCCCACTGCGCACCTTCATGAGTACGCAGATCGATAAACTTTAGTAGGTTGTTTAAGTTCGTCGTACCGTAGTACTCCGTGTACATGTTCTGGGGCAAGACTCCTCGTGCTTGCTCACGACAAACGCCAGCTTCAATCATTCTTTCAAACAAATCAAGTGACATCTGATGGTGCAATCCTACCATTTCTTCACAATCACTGCCACAGGAGAGAATCGGATTGATTAGCTCTTCGGCGTTGCTTGCTTGTCTGTTGGACTTGTGTTGCGTTCTAAAAGCATTTGGCTCATAGAATCGAATGTCCACGTCAGTATACCGCCGGGATATCTCATTATACGACCAAGTCCGATGACGGTGATGCTGACTACGCACAAATAGAGGAACACAAAAGCGGAAGGTGACCAGATTATGTTCAAGAGTGCTTGTGTGTCGATGCTTGATAAGATACTTGATAAGCTTTTCATCTTTGCCGTCCAGCTCTTCTTTGTGTTTGCCAAATGAGACCCGAGCACTGTTTACTACAGTGAGATCTGATCCCATGTGTTCGACGTATTCTACTTTTGCAATGCCGTCGTTCCAGAGTTCTATGCTTTTACTGTACTTCTTTGACTGCATCTACAATTAGCCTCGCAACGCGATAAGGGTCACAGTTTGATGCCGGCCGGCGGTCTTCTAGATAGCCGACCCATTTCTCACCTGTATCTGTCGGTACACGAATGCTGGCGCCACGATCAGCGATCCCCCAGCTAAATTGCCCGATATGTTGAGTTTCATGATCACCGGTCAAACGCTCATCATTGTTCTCGCCATATTCTGCGATGTGTTTTCCATGCGAAGCATCAAGTCGATTCAGCACAGCCATGAAGTAACCTTCGCCGCCTGATGTTCGCATTGTGTTATCACTAAAGTTCGTATGGCAACCAGAGCCGTTCCAGTCACCCTTGACGGGTTTAGGGGTGATGTCTGCGTCCATTTCATACTCTTCAGCCATCTTATACAGCAGATATCGACTGATCCATAGATCGTCACACGCTTTTAGTGTATCCTTCGCAAAACACTGATATTCCCACTGTCCTACAGCAACCTCTGCGTTAACACCTGTAAGCTGGATTCCCAAGTCCAGGCATCTCTTAAGATGTGCCTCAACAAGATGACGACCCTTAACCTGGTTGCCTCCTACACCACAATAGTACAGCCCTTGTGGATCAGGGAATCCTCCTGCAGGAAACCCTAGTGGCCGCCTGTCTTTTGTAAGGAAGTATTCCTGCTCAAACCCCCACCAGAAACTATTTGAGTCAGCGAACTTTTCAAGTTCACGCAGTCGGGCTCGCTGATTCGATTCATGCGGAGTACCATCCGGATTCATCACCTCACAGAGTACAAGATAGTGATTGTGCCCAAAGCGATACAGGCGAACTGGATCCAGCATTCTCTCGGAGTCATGCCCCGGGGCTTGTTGGGTCGAGCTGCCATCAAAGTTCCATACTGGAGCCATTCCGTCCCAGTTCTGGACTACCTTGATTTTGCTACGCAAATTGGGTGTTTTATAGCCGTCCAGCCAGACGTACTCTAGCAGAGTGTTCTTTGAGCAACCCATTAGTCTTTCTCTGGCAAAAGTCCGGCGGACTTAAAAATATCGTCAATGCTCTTGCCGATAGAACGAAGAATCATTGCACAGTCAGCAGTTCTCATTTGGGCGGTACCTGGGTTTTGCTCCCATCCCTCCAAATTATTATACTGATCAGCAACAAATCTTGAAAGTTCAGCTAACATCTTGACTTCTCGTTTTTCCACGATCATCTCCTTTAGTAGAATTCCTGATTATATTCTACACGTGTCGAATCACGTTTATAACGATTTAGCAGATTGTTTTCTACTTACTCTATCAATGCGCCTATCATGTCGTCTAGGGCTCTTCTAATTCTTTTGTCGTCCCCGAAGTCATTAGGGTCCATCCCCATGACCAGTCGGTACTTGTCAACCCAAGCAATTACAGCATTCTTAAGATTTCTCTCTTCTGTGGCCAGCTCTGGGTTGCCCGTCCCTCTTTCAGAGATCACCCTTGATGCTGTAGACTCGTTCATTCGAAGGAGCCCCGCAAGACCTGCATGGGCTGGCTGGCCGGGCTCAATGTATTCTCCGGCTTGGCTCAAAGGTTTTGCGTGATAGTGGATGCTTCTGCCGAACCCCATAGACCTGCTTTTAGCGTTCTGCTCTTTAGCGATCGCCTCTGCTTCTTCTTTAGAGTAGAGCTCAGGCTCTTCAGACTTTGGCCACATGTTTTGCTGACCTCTGCCGGCGTTGCCGATTACAACGTACTGCTCTTCTTCTAGCTGCTCTCTGATAATTCTTCTTAGTTGTCGTTTTGTGACCTTCATCTCAGACCGCCTTCAACTCCCTGCTCTTTCATCTTTTTTGCAAGCTCCCTAAGATAGCTGGGCAGATCGAGTAGCATTTCTTCAAGCTCTTCGAAAAGAGGGTCGAAAGCGACATCAGACTGGCCCACTGTATCTTGCAGGGTTCTATACATTTTGTCAGCCTGATCGGCTGCAGCCAGAACAGCATCAACACCTGACTGATTGAGGGTCATTTGTTCTTCTTTAATGATTCTTCTTAATTGTCTTTTTGTGATTTTCATCCCATTAGCTCCAATCGAAGGTCACCGGACCACAAATCACCAAGGCGCTTCCTAAGCAGATCTTCAATTTCAACTGTGATTATTCCAATCTGCTCTTGGAACTCATCCTCAGTGCCTATTCGATGGGCATCTTGAGGATCATACGAGTCTGTAAGCTCTTGGGCCATATCAACTAAGAAGTCTCCCAAAAGCTGATCAGCAATCGGATCACCCTGCTCTTTAAGAACCCGGGCCTCTTCTTTAATAATTCTTCTAAGTTGTCTTTTTGTAATTTTCACTTCTTAAATACCTCTGCATCAGCAACAGCGTCTCTGATTTTGTCAATCAGCTCAATCGCTTTTCTAAGATCCATCGC
>MDTD01123783.1_pt1 | contig 10942 bp, 11 predicted proteins | sample 811221 | NCBI WGS metagenome assembly MDTD01 (sample SAMN05326646, study PRJNA326480) | marine metagenome | isolation source: seawater | place: Pacific Ocean: South West | collected 2011
AAATCATTAAAAAAAAGAGACCTTAACTCTAAATTGGTAAAACGAAGAGGCAAACTTTATATAATCAATAAAAAAAACCCTAAATTTAAAGCTCGCCAAGGATAATCTATGAGTGGTAATGATTTTAAGAATACCTATAACGGTTTTACCAAGTTTGTCTTGTGGGGAACTATTGCAGTTGTATTAATTCTAGTTATTTTAGCATTAACATTACTTTAAAATAAATTTACTGAATAACATGATAGTTGGCTCAACCAAAGAAGATTTGTCTTTAGAAAAAAGAGTAGCTCTTACTCCTGAATCTGCAAAAAATATTATTAATTTAGGTCTTAGCATTTTTCTCGAAAAAAATTATGCAGAACATTTAGGCATAAAAGACAAAGAATATGAGGATGTAGGAGTAAAAATTAAAAATACTTCTAAGGATGTTTTGGAAGAAAGTAATTTGATTGTTAGAGTAAATTGTCCAGATGAAAATGAAATAAACAATCTAAAAGAAAAAACTATTTTAGTAGGAATGTTTAATTCTATTAATAATGAGAAAAATATATCAGAAATACTAAAAAAAAATATTAAAATTTTTTCTTTAGAGTTATTACCTAGAATAACAAGAGCTCAGTCAATGGATGTTCTTTCCTCACAGTCTAATTTAGCAGGTTACAGAGCAGTAGTTGACTCAATTTATGAATTTGAAAAAGCAATTCCAATGATGATGACAGCAGCAGGAACAGTCCCAGCAGCTAAAGTTTTAATTATTGGTGCTGGCGTTGCGGGATTACAAGCAATAGCAACAGCGAAGAGATTAGGTGCAATTGTATCAGCTACTGATGTTAGAGCTGCATCAAAAGAACAAGTAGAGAGCCTTGGAGGAAAATTTTTAACAGTAGATCAGTCTGAGGATTTAGAAACTTCTGGTGGTTATGCAAAAGAAGTAAGTGAAGAATATAAAAAAAAACAATCAGAAATGATGCGTGAAGCACTTAAAAAAAATGATATAGTAATTTGTACTGCGCTAATACCTGGAAAACCCGCGCCAAGAATTCTTACGGATGAATTAGTAAAACTAATGAAACCAGGCTCTATTATTTATGATTTAGCTGCTGAACAAGGAGGCAACTCTGCTTTTTCAGAAATAGGTAAAATTAATGAAGTAAATGGAATTAAGATAATCGGAGTTAAAAGTTTAATGAATAAATTACCAGTTACTGCGTCAAGTTTATATGCTAAAAATTTATTTAGTTTTATTAGAAATTTATATAGTAGAGAAAAAAAAGTTTTTAATATTAATTTAGACGATGAGATAATTAGTAAAACACTAATTAAGGAAAATTAATTATGGAAATAGATCCTTTTATTTTTAGACTGAGTATATTTATTTTATCAATATTTGTTGGGTATTACGTAGTCTGGAGTGTAACTCCCTCTTTACACACTCCTTTAATGTCTGTAACCAATGCTATCTCGTCTGTTATAATTGTTGGAGCGATAATTGCAGCATTAGCAGGTAATGCTGAAAATATTTTCAACATATCGAGCATATTTGGATATATCGCAATTTCATTAGCAGCAGTAAATATATTTGGGGGTTTTCTGGTTACACAAAGAATGCTTCAAATGTATAAAAAAAAAAAGAAAGATAAAAAATAATGATATCCGCTAATCTATCTGCGATTTTTTATCTAATCTCTGGAATACTTTTTATTCTCGCGTTAAGAGGCCTTTCTTCTCCAGATACATCTAGGCAAGGTAATTATTTTGGAATTATTGGAATGATAATTGCAATAATTGTTACTTTTTTAAATGTAGGCAATTTTTCAAATTCTTTTGTTTTTGTAATATTTTTCTTGGTCATAGGAGGAGCTGTGGGTGCTTTTATAGCTTTTAAAATACCAATGACTGCTATGCCAGAGCTTGTTGCTGGATTTCATAGTTTAGTGGGTCTAGCTGCAGTGTTTGTAGCTATTGCTGCATTTTTAAATCCAAGCGCTTTTAATTTAGGCACTTTGGGAAATATTTATCTTGCTAGTTTAATAGAGATGTCAATTGGTGCAGCTGTTGGAGCAATTACTTTTTCAGGTTCAATTATTGCATTTCTTAAATTAAGAGGAATTATGTCAGGTGCCCCTATAACTTTTGTTGGGCAACATTATTTAAATTTAATATTAGGTCTAGGAATTTTTATACTTATTTTCTATTTATGTAAAACTCAGTCTGAAAGTATTTTCTGGTCAACCATCGCTATTTCTTTTTTAATCGGAGTGCTTTTAATTATTCCAATTGGAGGTGCGGATATGCCTGTAGTCATTTCAATGCTAAATTCGTATTCAGGTTGGGCAGCAGCAGGTATTGGTTTTACCCTTGAAAATTCTGCATTAATAATAACTGGTGCGTTAGTAGGATCTTCGGGTGCTATTCTCTCATACATAATGTGTAAGGCCATGAATAGATCTTTTTTCAGCGTCATCCTGGGAGGCTTTGGCGCAGATAACTCTTCCTCTACACAAGTAGAAAAAACGGATCAAAAACCTGTTAAGAGCGGCAATGCAGAAGATGCAGCATTTTTAATGAAAAACGCTTCCTCTGTAATTATTGTTCCTGGGTACGGAATGGCAGTTGCTCAAGCGCAACATGCATTAAGAGAAATGGTTGATAAATTAAAAAAAGAAGACATAAAAGTTACCTATGCTATTCACCCTGTGGCTGGACGAATGCCAGGACATATGAACGTTCTTTTAGCCGAGGCTAACGTACCTTATGATGAGGTTTTTGAACTAGAAGATATAAATAACGATTTTGCAAATGCAGATGTAGCTTTTGTAATAGGAGCTAATGACGTAACTAATCCAGTAGCAAAAACTGACCCTAAAAGTCCAATTTTTGGAATGCCAGTTCTTGATGTTGAAAAATGTAAATCTGTTTTATTCGTGAAAAGAAGTTTATCACCTGGGTATGCTGGAGTTGATAATGAATTATTTTATAAAGATAATACGTTGATGTTATTTGCTGATGCAAAAAAAATGACTGAAGATATTGTTAAGAGCTTAGATTAAATTCTTTAATTTTAATAATTATATGAAATCCAATTACGAAGAGTTTAAAAGATTAAAAAAAGATTATTTAATTTTTCTAAAACAAAATCAAATTTTTAAAAAATCTCATATTTTTTTTTACGAAAACACAATCGAAAAAATGAAAAATTGGACTAATATTGATTTTAAAAAAACAGTAAAATGGTATGAAAAAATTAGAAAATTAAATAAAGCTAAAGTAACAAATATTCATTTAGAAAAAATGAAAAAATGGACTTACAATAAAAAAAAAGGAATCCTATATCACGATAGCGGCGAATTCTTCCATATTGAAGGCAAGAGAATTTCTAATTCTGAAAGAGAAGTAAATAGTTGGGATCAACCATTTATTAAGCAAGTTGGATATAACGGTGGCATCATTGGTTTAGTAAGATCGGACATTAAAGGAATCCCTCATTACCTTGTCGATGCAAAATTCGAACCGGGAAATTATAACCAAATTCAAATAAGCCCGTCCTTGCAAGCAACTTATTCAAATTTGAATAGAGTCCACCTAGGCCAAAAACCTAAAGTAGTAAGGAAATATTTCACAAAAAATTTTAAAACAATAAGAAAATTTTGGGTCACTGAAGACGGGGGAAGACTGTATTTAAAAAGAAATCTTCATTGGATAATACAATATGAGGGCAAAATTAACATACCGGGAAAAACATTTAGATGGATGACTTTATGGGAATTAGACAAATTTATTAAAATGGGACATTATGTCGGACCTCATCTAAGATCTATACTTTCTTTAATTTGATATATATAAACCCAAAATGAAAAAAATTTTATTTCACACACCGCTCTCGAGCACAAGATATTCTAACAACGTCAAGAGACTATTAGACTCAGGTCTATCGTTACATGGCCCGGGTAAAAATATATTTCAAATAAAAAAAGAATTAAAAAAGAAGTTTGGATTTAAGCATGTACATTTAACTAATAGCGCTACTTCTGCGATGGAAATTTGTGCTTTAATTTTAGGACTTGGTAAAAATGATGAAGTTTTAATGCCTTCATATAATTATAATACCACAGCTTCTAGTTTTGTGAGAACTGGATGTAAAATACAATATTGCGACATTGATAAAAAAAATTTAATGCCTACTTTTTCTCAAATTAAAAAATATGTGAATAAGAAAACAAAAGTCATTATAATAATACACATGCAAGGTCTACCAATTGATTATTTGGATGAGCTCAAAAATTATTGCAAAAAGAGAAAAATTATATTGATCGAGGATGCGGCACCTGCACTAGGATCATACTTTAAAAATAAAGCAATAGGAACTTTTGGAGATTTTGCTACTTTTTCTTTTCATGAAACAAAAAATTACAATAGTGGTCTTGGTGGTTTACTAGTTGTAAACAACAAGAGGTTTAGAAAAATTTCAGATTTGGCTTTTGATAAAGGAACAGACAGAATTTATGTCACGACTAAGCCAAATTATTATAAAAAATATTATTCTTGGTTAACTTTAGGTTCTTCTTTTAGAATGGGTGAATTAAATGCGAGTTACTTACAGCCACAAATTAAAGATATAAATAGTGTTATTAGTTATAGATCTCAACTATATAAAAGATATTTAAAGAATTTCATTCCTTGGTCAAAAGATTATTTCTCGATTTGTAATAAAACTAAGCATATTTATAAATATAATTATCATGCGTTTACAATTATTTTAAAAAAAAATGAAAGAGAAAAGTTTTTAAAATATTTAAAAAAAAATAATATAATTGGTTTTATTAGTTTTGAAGCTCTTCATCTTTCTGATTATGGAAAAAAATTACTTACAAAAAATACAAAACTAGATAATACAAACGAAATTATAAGAAAAATAGTAAGACTTCCAATGCATAATAAACTTAAATTAAAAGAAGTCGACTATATAGCTAAAAAAGTGAAAGATTATTTTAGCAACTAAATTCAAATTTTTTAAAATCTCCATGAAATTCTTACTGTTGAGTAATAATGACTCCGACGGAGTCGGCCAACATGTTGAAAGATTAAGTGTCACTCTAAATAATCTTGGGCATGAAAGTAATTCATTAGTTCTACATAAAATGTTTGAAAAAAAGAGCACAATTAAGATTAACAGATCAATTTTTAAAAGAATTTTTTTCTATCCAATTAATTTTCTTAAAAAAGATTTTAATAAATTATTTAGTTTTGGTCTTTCAGGTATTAACCTTGAGTTAGTAAATAAATACATTGAAGAAGCCGATGTAATTTTAATCTATTCTTTCATAAATTTTTTGTCTATTAATAATTTAGAAAAAATTTTACAAAGTAAAAAAATAATTTATTTTAGACCTCTTGATATGGAACTAGCCTCAGGCGGTTGTCATGTAAATTTCGATAGACAAGGAAATGAATGCAAAAAATATCAGAAAAGTTGCTCAAAATGTCCTCAGCTAAATTTTCTCAATTTATTTGATTTATCAAAACAAATAGTAAATAAAAAAAAATTAATTCTTGAGAAATATAATCCTAAGATTCTAGTTGAAAATAATTTTACAAAAAAAATATACGAAAATTCATATTCTTGTAAAAATTTGAACATTAAATCAGTATTTTTAGGGGTAAATAAAAATAGGATTAATTATGTTGAAAAAAAACAAGCAAGAAATGAACTAGAACTACCTTTAAATGAAAAAATTTTATTGTACGGTAGTTATAATCTTGATGCTAAATATAAGGGTGGAGAAATAATTAAAGATTTATTAAAAATTTTTAGTAAAAAAATTGAAAATAAGCATAAAGTTAATCTAGTAACGTTTGGAAGAAAAAATAGCTTCAATGTTCAAATCGACAGAATTCAGTGGATGCATTTAGGGCAAATTGACGATGATGTTAAATTAAACACTTTATACAGAGCTGCAGATTTAATGTTATCGCCCTCTATTGGATGTAACGGTCCTCATATGGTTGTTGAAGCAGTATATAATAATCTTCCAGTGATAGCGTTCGACCAAGGTGTGGCTATGGATGCAATTTTAAATGGCATCAATGGTTTTAAAGTTAAATGTTTTGATAAGGAAGCGTATGCACAAAAAATATATGACTCTTTATTTGGTTTTAAATTTAAATTTAATAGTGATAGTAACATTAAATTAAAAAAAGAATTTTCATCATTAAATGAGGCTAATAAAATTGTAAATATTTCCAAAAATGATTTAACGATACAAATATGAAAACTGTAAAAATTTTAATTCTCGGGTATTCTTCATTTGCAAGGAGAAGAGTTATACCTGCATTTAAAAAAAATAAAGGAATTAAATTTTGTATCTGCTCAAATTCTCATAAGATTGATTTAAAAAAAAAAATCTTTTTTAATAATTTTCATGTAGCTCTAAAAGATTTTAATCCTGAGATTGTTTATATTTCAAAAATAAACTCTCTACATTTTAAATTTGCTCATTTAGCTTTAAAGAAAAATTATAATGTTATCGTAGATAAGCCAGTTACGCTAGAATTTAGTCAAGCATTAAAACTTTTAAAAATCGCAAAAAAAAATAAATTATTTTTTGCTGAGTCTACTCTATTTAATTATCACAAAGTTTTTAAAAAAATTTTAAAAGAATGCGGGGGATTAAATAAGATTGAACATATTCAATCAAATTTTAATATTCCACTAAATAAAAACCAAAAAAAGTTAAGAGAGATAAAGGGAGATTGTGAGGCTGATATGGCTCCTTATGCCGCGTCTATCATCAGGATATTTTTAAAAGAAAAAAAAATGAAAATTCATGTATTTAAAAATTATTTTAAAAATTCAAAATTAGTAAAAAGCTTTTATATTACAGCCAAAACAAGAAAAATAACTTATTTTGGAAATTTTGCCTTTGATAGAGAGTATGAGCAACAAATAATTTTTTTTACAAAAGACAAGATTATTTATTCACCAAAGCGTATTTTTGCTTATCCACCCAATAGAAATTCTTTAATAATAGTAAAAAATCGAAACAAGAGTAAAAAAATTTTTGTAAAAAAAGATGACTGTATTGATAATTTTTTTAAGTTAGTGTTAAATGACTTTAAGAAAAAAAAATTTACTTTTTTTTATGATGCCGTTTTAAAAGATGCAAAATTAAGAAATATAATAAGAAAATTTAGATAATCATGAAAACGAAAATATTCTGCGATATAGCTGATTATAAAACAATTAAATTTTATAATAATAAATCTATTGTAGACGGTTTTACCACGAATCCGAGTTTAATGAGATTAGCTGGAGCCAAGAATTATAAAAAATACTCTCAAAAAATTTTGAGAATTTGTAAAAAAAAACCTATTTCTTTTGAGGTATTTGCTGACAATTCTAAAGATATGCTTAAACAAGCCTATGAAATTAATTCTTGGGGAAAAAACGTCTACGTTAAAATTCCAGTTGTTAACTCTAAAGGAATTTCAACTGATTCAGTAATAAAGGAGCTTAGTGATAAAGGAGTAAAACTAAATATAACAGCAGTTTACACTTTTCCACAAACAAAAAAGATATTTAAAAATTTAAATAAAAAAACAAAATCAATTATTTCTATTTTTGCGGGGAGAATGGCTGATAAAGGCAAAGATCCTGTTCCAATTTTTAAAAAATGTATAGCTTTAACTAGTAAGTATAAAAATGTTGAAATTCTTTGGGCAAGCACTAGAGAAGCCTACAACTACAATCAGGCAAAAAAAATTAATTGCAATATTATTACTATGCCACCAAAAGTGATAGAAAATATTGAAAATTTTGGAAAAAGTTTTAGTTCAATGACCTTGGATACAGTTAAAGGTTTCTTAAATGATAGTAAAAAATCAAAATTTAAACTTTAAAATATTTAAATTTTCAAGAATATCTATTAAATGGAAAAATCAGACCAACAATTAAAAGAAGAAATAAAAAAAATGATGAAAGATTCATTTCATCAGAATGAATTATATACTGCAGGAAATTATTGGAAATTTTATGAAAAAAATATTCTCAAACAGGTGAAAAAGAACTCGTTATCAAGATTTAGGTCTTGGAAAGGAGGATCAGGAGTAGGAAACATACAATCATTTGGAGGTGGAAGTGAAATAGCTCCAAGAAGCTTTGGAAGAAATTTTCATCCAATTGACGATGACTTCAATTTTTTCGACGACTCAATACTAGTAAGAAAATATAATTCTTTATTAAACAAGTTAATTAAATATCTTCCTTTTTTAAAATTTTTTTTAATTAGGGTAGCTGAATTAAAAAAATATTACTTAGATAATTACGAAAATCAAATTAAGGAAAAGTACGAAATAATAAAAAAATTTGATAAAGACTTATTGAGCATTTCCGACTCTACTTTTGGAATTGATAAAGAAAAACTGGTATATATTGAAGGTAAAACTTATACAGATAGGTTTTTAAAAGAATTAGGGTTTATTACAGAAATAAAAAAAGATACAGATTTTGAAAATATAAATTCTATCATTGAACTTGGTGCAGGTATCGGTCTTCTTGCTAGCGTATTTTTAAAATTAAAAAAAAACAGAAAATATTTAATTATCGATATTCCCCCAACACTTTTTTTTTCTCAATATTATCTAAAAAATATTGGTTTTAAAGTCTTTGGTTACGAAGATGTTTTGAAAGAAGATTATATAGATCCTGAAATAATTTTTGAGAATTACGATATAATTTGTTTGCCATCTTGGGCTATAACAAGATTAAAAAAATTTAAATTTGATCTTTTTATAAATATTTATTCGTTTCAAGAGATGGAAAAGAAACAATCTATTAACTATCTTTCAATTTTAAAAGATAAAATTAACAAGTATGCTTATATAGAAAATGCTATAGAAGGTCATTCAAAAGCGAGCAAAAAAGATGATTTTGGTGTTCTAGAGCCAACTCAGATGGAGGATATTGAGGATTATTTCAATAAGGAATTTTCAAAGATTAAAAAAGAAATTAACATGGATAATAGAACGTATAAGCTCTTGCTAAAAAAAAATAACTCAAATTAAGAAGCTTTTGACTGACGTTTTCTCTCATGAGGATCTAAAATTGCTTTCCTTAATCTACACGATTTTGGTGTAATTTCTAATGCCTCATCAGTGTTTAATATCCCCAGTTGCTCAGATATTGACATTTTTCTTATAGGTGTCAAAACTACATTTTCATCTGAACCAGAAGCCCTAACGTTAGTAAGTTTTTTTCCTTTTAAAACATTAACAATTAAATCCTCACTTTTTGAATTTAATCCAACAATCATTCCCTCATAAACTGGATCATTATGAGTTACAAAAAATTCTCCTCTGTCTTGAAGATTAAAAATTGCATAAGCGACTGCTTTTCCATTCTCCATGGAAATTAACGCCCCACTTCTTCTACTTTCTAAATCACCTAAATATTCACCGTAAGAGTGGAAAGTTCTGTTTATTACTCCTGCACCTTTGGTTAAGGTTAAAAATCTACTTGTGTAACCCATTAAGCCTCGGGTAGGGGTTTTGAAAATCAATCTTTTTTTATTTTTTCCAGTGTCTTTCAATTCAACTAGTTGACCTTTTCTTCTATTAATTGAGTCAATAATTTTAGAGGTAAACTCTTCATCTGTATCAATTGTTACTTCTTCCATAGGTTCAAGTTTCTTCCCATCTTTTTCAACTCTAAAAAGTACTTTTGGTGGACTAACTGTTAACTCAAAACCCTCTCTTCTCATTTGAGTTAGTAAAATTTCTAACATTAATTCTCCTCTTCCACTAATTTCAAACGAATCTTTATTTTCGTTTTCTGAAAAGTTAATCCCAACATTATTTTGAGCTTCTCTTATCAATCTATCTCTAATTTGAGTGCTCGTAAGCTTACTACCTTCTGTACCTGATAAAGGAGAGCTATTAACTGTGATTTTAATTGAAATAGTTGGAGGATCAATTGGAGTAGCGTCAATAGGTTGATCAACTTCTAAATCACATATTGTATCTGCTACGTTTGCTTTTTCTAAACCGGCAATAATAACTATATCTCCTGCAATACCTTTTTCTATTGGCACTTTTTTTGTACCCTCATATCTAAAAATTTTAGTTAATCTTCCTTCATCAACTTTTTCTGCGTTAAGATTTATAGCTTTTATTTTTTGATTGGCTTTTGCAGTTCCTTGTGAAATTCTTCCAACTAAACTTCTCCCTAAGAAAGTATCAGAATAAAGCAACGTACATAACATAGCAAAAGGCTTTTCTTGATTAAACTGCTTTGGAACAACCTTTTCCAATATAGTGTCTAATAATGGATTTAGATTTTTTCTTGGGCCATCAATTACTTTTGATGCCCAACCAGATCTACCACTTGCATAAATCACAGGAAAGTCTAATTGTTCCTCATTTGCATCTAAATTTACAAATAAATCAAAAGTTTCGTTTAGCACCTCGTTAGCTCTTTGATCTTGTTTATCTAATTTGTTTATAACCACTATTGGCTTTAGACCTTGTTTTAGAGCTTTAGATAAGACAAATTTAGTTTGAGGCATTACCCCTTCAGCAGAGTCTATAAGTAGTAAAGCTCCATCAGCCATATTTAAAACCCTCTCAACTTCAGCAGCAAAATCCCTATGACCTGGAGTATCTATTATATTTATTCTGGAATTTTTCCAATTTATAGAAGTAGGTTTTGCAAGTATTGTGATACCTCTTTCTTTCTCTAGCTCGCCTGTATCCATTAACCTTTCCTCAACAATTTCGTTTTCTCTAAATGCTCCACTTTGCTTCATCAATGAGTCGATTAAAGTTGTTTTACCATGGTCAACGTGCGCTATGATTGTAATGTTTCTTATATCTGTGGACATTGATTTTAAAAAATTTGGTTGCGGGGGTAGGATTTGAACCTACGACCTTCAGGTTATGAGCCTGACGA
>MDTD01153623.1_pt1 | contig 10942 bp, 13 predicted proteins | sample 811221 | NCBI WGS metagenome assembly MDTD01 (sample SAMN05326646, study PRJNA326480) | marine metagenome | isolation source: seawater | place: Pacific Ocean: South West | collected 2011
AGGCTAGTTAATTTAGGTTGTGCAACTGGACATGCAAGTTTTGTTATGTCTACTTCATTTTCAAATCAGGTATTAGCACAAATATTTCTTGCTAAAGAAAAACCAAAAACTGGTTTATACGATTTGCCAAAAAAACTAGATGAAGAAGTTGCAAAATTACATCTTAAACATCTTGATGCGGAGTTAACTAAACTTACACAAGAGCAGGCAGAATATATTGGTGTTAGTAGAAACGGTCCATTCAAAAAAGATGATTATAGATATTAAAATATGGACAAAGTTGATAGAGCACTTGAAAAGTTTTTTTCTAAGATAAAACATGGATATAGGCTTAGATTTTTTCTAAGAGAAAAAATTATACATAACGAAAGTCTTTACTTAAAGTACTCAAGATTAAAATATCCTGATGCAACAGTTTGCAAAGAAACCGATATTACAATAGAGGGTTATATGAGATCAGGAAATACATTTAGTTACTACGCATTCAAAAATTTAAACCCGAAATTAAAGGTTGCAAATCGTAGACACAGTAACATTCAAATTAAATATTCATTGAGAAATAATATACCCGTGATACTTCTTATCAGAAATCCATTAGATGTTATAACATCAAATTATATTTTTTTTGATAAAAAAGTGCCTTTTAAGGAAATTGCTCAATCTTGGATAAATTTTTACAAACCACTTTTATTACATAAAAATGATTTAATAGTTTCAGATTTCTATAAAACAATTAATGAATTTGATGATTTAGTTTTAAAAGTAAATAAGTTTTATAGAACAAATTTTTTTTACAAAAAAATTAATGAGAAACTTATTTTTGATGATATTAAAAGAAATCAACCAATCAAGAACTTTCAAAAACTCCCAATGCCAAATGAGCAGACAAAGAAAAGTAAAGAGCATTTAAAGAGACAATTTTTAGAACATAATGATAGTATTATTGAAAAGTGTTTTATAGTCTATAACAAATTTATTAATTAAAAATTAATTTATTTTGTCTTTTAATCTTTTAAGTGATTGATACAAATCAATCGGTTCAATATTTAAGTCTTTAATTATTTTATTTGAAATTAAACCAGAAAGTTTAGGTCTTTTAGCTGGAAGTTTTAAATAGGAAGAATCTACTTTATGAATTTTATCATAATCTAGTTCAAATACCTCATTAATTAATTTTGCAAACTCATACCTTGAAATAATTTTGCTGGAACCAATATGATACAATCCTCGAAGATTTTTCTTAATACTCTTGGAAATAATTGATGACATGTCATCAACCCAAATTGGATTATTATACTGGTCGTGAACTACTTTTATTTCATTTACAGATTTTGAACTGTTCACAACCCATGTAAGAAAACTAGATTTTGAATCATAATCAAATAAAATATTAGTTCTCAAAATTAAGAAATTCTTAAAATATTCAATTGTATATTTTTCAGCGAGTAACTTAGATTTTCCATAATTATTTATCGGGTTTATTTTATCTTTTTCATCATAAGGTCCGTATTTTCCGTCAAAAACATAATCTGTTGAAATTTGAATGAACAGCCCTTTAAAATATTTTGCAAAATTTTTAATGGGTATTGAATTTATTTTTTTTGCTTTTTTAAAATTTGCTTCACACTCATCCACATTTGTTAAAGCAGCGCAATTAATAATGATATCTGGAGAATAATTTGAGATAACCATTTTAATATCATTCTCACTTGAAATATTTAGCTTATCTTTTGAAAGAGATATTATTTCAAATTGCGAACTATATTTATTTTTAAAGGACTTAGCTAATTGTCCATTCCCGCCAGTAATTAAAACTTTTTTCATATCACTGCAAGTAATATATATATAGAATTAATAATTATTTAATTTAAATTATTAAATGATTAAAAATTCTTTAAAAGAACATATTCAAGTTACTGAAGCTTTATCTCAAAACGTAAAAGAAATACGAGAAATATGTGAAATATCAATTCATACTTTAAAAAAAGGAAATAAAATAATTACATGTGGAAATGGTGGAAGTGCCTCTGATGCTAACCATATTACTGCAGAGTTGGTTGGTAGATTTAAAAAAGAAAGGAATGGACTTCCATCAATATCACTATCTTCAAATAATTCAAATATTACGTCCATTGCAAATGACTATGGTTATGAAAATATTTTTTCAAGACAACTTGAAGGATTAGGTATAAAAGGCGATTTACTGATTGGAATTACAACCTCAGGAAATAGTATTAACGTAATAAATGCTTTCACCAAGGCTAAAGAAAAAGGTATATATACTATTGCTCTTTTAGGAAGAAATAATGGCTTAGTTACAAAAGAAAACTGTGATTTAATTTTGAATGTTCAAAGTACAAATACAGCAAGAATTCAAGAAATGCATATTTTGATCGGCCATATACTTTGCGAATATATTGATGTGAATACTTAAAATGAACCAATTCTTGTGAGAACAATTTTAATTGTCTTAAAAATAATTTTCAAATCAAGTAAAAAAGATTTATCATTGATATATTTTAATTCTAAATCTTTTCGATCCATTTTTTTTAATAGAGATCTTCCTGATACCTGCCAAAGGCCAGTAAGTCCTTGTTTTTCTTTGGACAAAATTCTCCTTTCTTGGTCTGAATATAATTCCCACTCCGATTTTTCAATGGGACGATTTCCAACTAAATTTATATTTCCAAGAAGAACATTAAATAGTTGAGGCAATTCATCAATACTACTTTTTCTTAAAAATGGACCTGTACGTATGAAACGTGTTTCAAACTCCTCAGGTATTTTATGATCATTTTTAAGAAATATATTATAAAGATTTTCATCTTTTTTCAGTATTTCCTCGGCATTTTTTTTCATTGTTCTAAACTTATACATGTTGAAAAAAATATTTCCTTGTGATAAACGTTTTTGTTTGAAGATTATGGGGAAACCGTCATCAAGAAAAATCATAATAGTTGCTAATAGGAATAAAGGAGACAATGATATAATTATTATAAGTGCAATTATTCTTTGAAAAAAATTTGGCATACTATTTTTTAAAATATTTAATAGTCTCTTTCAAACCACTACTAAGCCTTATGGATGGCTTAAAATTAATTAAATCTTTAGCTATAGAAATATCAGGTTTTCTTATTTTTGGATCATCATCGGGTAGCTTCTTATAGGCTATATTTGACTTTGAATTTGTTAAAGATATAATTTTTTCAGCTAAGGTAATCATATTAATTTCGTTTGGGTTACCTAAATTTATTGGACCTAAATTTCCCTTTTTTATAAATAAAAAACCTAGAATTCCTTCGATTAAATCATCAATATAACAAAATGACCTTGTTTGACTTCCATCGCCGTAGATTGTTATATCTTTATCGTGGATAGCTTGATTTATAAAATTTGATACTACCCTACCATCATCATAGTTCATATATGGACCATAAGTGTTAAAAATTCTTATAATTCTTAAATCCAATTTAAAGATTTTTTTGTATTCATAAATGAAAGTTTCAGCCATTCTTTTGCTTTCATCATAACAGGATCTGGGTCCTAAAATATTTACATTTCCAAAATAGCTTTCTTTTTGTGGATGTTCATTCGGATCACCATAAACTTCACTTGTTGACGAATGAAGCATTACTGTTTTCCTATTTTTTTTTACAAAATTAAGCACATTAAGAACACCAATTGTTGAAGCCATTGCCGTATCAAGCGGTTTATTCAGATAATATTTTGGTGAGGCAGGACAAGCTAAATTGACTACATAATCATAATCATTCTTTAATTTAATATTTTTGCAAATATCCTGATTTATTATTTCAAAATTTTCATTATTTATTTTATCGATATTTGCTTTACTTCCGCTACTAAAGTTATCAAAACATGTTACATAAAATCCCTCTTTCAAAAGCTTTCGGCATAAATTGGCCCCAATGAATCCTGCTCCACCAAAAACAATAATTTTTTTTAATGCTCTATTGATACAGCTCTTCCTTTCAATTTTTCCCAATCTTTTTCGGGTCTGTCAACTTCTATATTTCTCATTTTTGCAGCATTTATAATGTATGATTTCATACCTTTACTTTCCATTTCATATAATAAAGCTGATACATCTTTTGGGAAGCAGCTTCCACCAAACCCCATACTCCCATCATGACCTGGAACTTGCCAATGCGACTTACCTAATCTATTATCATTTTGACAAATTGAAATTAATTCATCATAATCGATTTCAATAATTTTAGAAAAATTATATATTTCATTAGCAAAAGATACCTTCAATGCTAAGAAATTGTTTATTGTGTATTTTACTAGCTCTGCCGTATTAGAATTTGTTATGAAATATTTGATTTTTGGAAAAACTTTTAAGTACATTTTTTTTACAAGCTCACAGGAATCTTTATTTCCTCCCAAGACAATAAATTCCTGATTTTTGAAATCCTTAATATAGTTTTTTTCCGTTAGAAATTCGGGATTAAAAATAATAGAAATATTCGGAAATTCTGAACTAAGTTTTCTTGTAGTTTCAGGTGGGGATGTAGATTTTATGACAACTATTTTATTGCTACAGCGCTCAGATATTTCTTTAACAACAGAATAAACAATGCTTAAGTCACATTTTCCTTCTTTATTCATAGGCGTTGGAACACAAACAAAAATTATTTCAGATTTTTCTACGAGTTCAGAGATTGACTTACAAGTACAATCCTTTGAGATGTCAAAAGTAAAAATTTTATGATGATTTTTTAATCCCTCAAAAGTTGCCTCACCAACAAATCCTAATCCTATTATACCAATATTTTCCATTTTACTCCTCCATGAAAGGCAAGTTAGCATCTTTTCTTGATAAAATAGGTTTTATATTTTGACCCCAATCAATATTTATTAAAGGATCATTCCACCTAATGCCGTTATCATATTTTGTATTATAAAATTCATTGCAAAGATAAACTACGTGAGCATTTTCTGAAAGAACAAAAAAACCATGCGCAAATCCATTAGGAATATAAATTTGTAAATTATTTTCATCTGAAAGCTTAACAGATATCCATTTAAGATAGTTTGGTGAATCTTTTCTCAAATCTACAGCTACATCTAATATGTTTCCTGAAATACATTTTACAAGCTTTCCCTGACTTTCTGGTTCATTTTGAAAATGTAGCCCACGAAGTACATTCTTTTTTGAAAAACTATGGTTAACTTGAACAAATCTTTCATTAATATCATTTTGTTGAAAATATTTTTCGTTAAATGTCTCCATGAAAAAGCCTCTATTATCCTGAAAAATAGTTGGTTCAACTATAATTACGCCATCAAGGTGTGTTTTTTTAAAATTCATCAATAAGTTTTTTTAAGTATAAATAATAATTGTTATCAGAACATTTTTTTAAATATTCTTTAAATTCTTCTTTTGATATATAACCATATTTGAAGGCTATTTCTTCTATTGAAGCGATTTGTTGACCCTTTCTTTTTTGAACGGACTCAATGAATGAACTGGCTTGAAGTAAGCTAGAAAAAGTACCAGTATCAAACCATGTTACCCCCCTTCCAAGAATTTGTACTTTTAATTTTTTATCTTCTAAATAGAGTTTATTTAAGTCAGTAATCTCAAGCTCGTTTCTTTTTGATGGTTTAAGTTTTAAAGCTTTTTCAACTACAGTGTTGTCATAGAAGTAAAGTCCAGGAATAGCAAAATTACTTTTTGGTGAGCTTGGTTTTTCTTCAATCGATATTGCATTAAAATTTTTATCAAATTCAACTACACCATATCTTTCAGGATCATTTACTTCGTAACCGAAGATAAGGGATCCACTTAACTTTTTAATATTTTTTCTTATTTTATTAAGATACCCGCTACCATAAAATAAATTATCCCCTAAAATTAAACATACTTCATCACTACCAATAAAATCTTTTCCTAAAATGAACGCTTCAGCGAGACCGTTTGGTTTTTCTTGAACTTTGTATTCAATATTTATGCCAAATTTAGAACCATTTTTAAAAATTTTTTTGAACCTTGGAATATCATCATGAGTTGAAATTAAAAGAATATCTTTTATTCCAAGTAACATCAGAATGGATAAAGGATAATAAATCATTGGCTTATCGTAAATTGGAAGTAATTGTTTACTTACAGTAATTGTCAGAGGATGGAGCCTTGAACCACTTCCGCCAGCTAAAATAATACCTTTCATCTTAGTTAGGAGCTACTCTTATTTTTTAGTTCCATAGCACTTAACCATTCACGATTTTGTAAATACCACTTCACAGTTTTTTTAATACCTGATTGGAATGTTTCTTGAGCCTCCCAAGAAACTTCATTCAAAATTTTAGATGCATCAATTGCGTATCTATAATCATGTCCAGGCCTATCAGATACAAAATGAATTAAGTTTTTGTATTTTTCACCATTACTACGGGGTTTAAATTCATCCATTAATTCGCAAATTTGTTTAACTATATCAATATTTTTCATTTCATGATTTCCACCAATATTATACGATTGTCCAATTTCACCATACAAATATAAAGAATGAAGAGCTTCGCAATGGTCAGTAACGTACAACCAATCTCTAACATTTTCACCATTTCCATAAACAGGTAACTTTTTTTCATTCAAACAATTGCTTATAATTAATGGAATTAGTTTTTCTGGAAATTGGAAAGGCCCATAGTTGTTAGAACAGTTGCTAATTATTGCGGGAAAATCATAAGTTTTATACCATGCATTTACAAAATGGTCTGCTGATGCTTTTGATGCTGAATACGGACTACTTGGGTCATATGAAGTTAATTCAGAAAATAAACCATCATCTCCTAAACTTCCATAAACCTCATCTGTGGAAACATGAAGGAATTTAAAATTATCGTGGCTATTATTTGAATCTAAATAATCTTGTGATATTCTTAAAAGATTCACAGTCCCTAAAACATTGGTGTTTACAAAATCTAATGGTGAATCTATTGATCTATCTACATGTGACTCAGCTGCAAAATGAATAACTGCATGCGGTTTAAAACTAAAAAAAATTTCTTTTAATTTATTTTTGGATAAAATATCGCATTTATGAAATTCATATTTGTTTTTATCTATGTTTTCAAGATTTGATTTATTTGATGCATAAGTTAGAGAATCAATATTACATATGTTGTTATCATATTTATTTATCTCATTTATTATGAAATTTGAACCAATAAAACCACATCCACCTGTTACCAACAGTCTCATACGGAATATTAAATATAAATTTTGATAAAAAAACAATAAAAGAAGTTTATTTAAAAAGTGCTACCAATAATATTTTTGATTACTCAGCTTTTTCTTTACCGCAATTGGTAAATTTGCTCCAAAGAAGCCAATTTTATAACCGAAATACTTAAAAAAAATTTCAATTAAGGCATATGGAAGTAGTAAAATATTTTCAGATATAACTTTTTTAATGAGCAGTTTGGACAATTCAAAACCTCTGTGATCAGCATGTCCTACTTCAGATTGAATAAACTTTCTTTTACCTCGAACATAGCCAGTATCAAAATAACGTCGAAAATTTTCTAATAATGAAAAGTTATGAGAATGATAGACTTTAGCATCTGAGACATAAGCAACATTTTTACCGTTTTTTAAAATTTTCCTGCATGCAAAATAATCTTCTCCAGTGAGTATTTTTTTAAAGCCTCCTATTTCATCTAATTCATTATTAATATAAGCGGAAAAATTATTTGAAAAAAAATATGTAAATACTCCATAGTTTTTGATATCGTTTATTGATCTAAAATGACTTTGATTTGGATAATTAAACTCTACTGGAGTAGATTCAAATAGATTTGAATTTTTTCTTGGAATTTGTCTCCCATACGCCATTGAAGCTTCACCATCTAATAACGGTTTTATTAATTTGTCAATAGAATCATGTGAAAATAGATGTGCATCCTGAGTTAAATAAACTACAATGTCTGTTGATAAAATTTTTCTTGCTCTTTCTCTAGTGGAACCGTGATTAAAATTATTTTCAATTACAAATTTACAATTATGATTTTTTGAAATTTTTTCAGTACCATCAGTTGAGTTAGAATCAATAATTAAAACTTTGTATTTATCGAAATTAAGATATTTAAAGATTTTTTTTAGATCATTTTCAGCATTTAATGTAGGAATAATAATGCCGATTGAAAGATCTTTATCGGCTAAGCTCACCGTCTTTTCTCATCTTTTCTCTTATAGATGTAGCTGAAATATCTCCTATTTCTTTTGGAGGAATATGCTCGATGACTTCATAACCAACCCCTCTTCCATAATTTATTGATTCGATATCAGGTATTATTGAAGTAATTACTCTACCTTCTTTAATTAAATCTTTTAGTTCCCCTTCATTAACCATCTTTTGTATTTCTTCTGCAGTCCACGGGTTGTTTTCATCTGGGGCGACATCTCGTATTGCTAACCATACATTTTTCCCTTCTTTTAATCTTTCATTAATTAGCCATAAATGTCCTTTATGAAGCGGCTGCCATCTTCCAATAAACATTGAGTATTTCAATTTGTTTTACCTTTCGCTGATATATTTATTCTTTACTAAAAAATTAATTATTTGGTTTGAAGCCTCATCTATAGATATACTATTATTTACTACATGTATTTCAGGATCAATAGGACTTTCATAAGGAGATGATATACCAGTAAAATTCTTAATTTCTCCATCTCGAGCTTTTTTATACATTCCTTTTGGATCTCTTTTTTCACAAGTTTCAAGTTTAGTATCTATGAAGATTTCAATAAAATCTTTTTTTTGAAATAAATTTCTCACAAGAGAACGGTCACTCCTAAAGGGCGATATAAAAGCACTAAGTACAATAATTCCAGCATCGGTAAATAATTTTGACACTTCTCCAATTCTTCTAATATTTTCTACTCTGCTTAGTTCATCAAATCCAAGATCTTTACATAATCCTAATCTTATATTATCACCATCGAGTAAATAAGTCTGGAAGTTATGATTGAATAATTTTTTTTCGACCGAATTTGCAATTGTAGATTTACCACTTGCGCTTAAACCAGTAAACCAAAGAACAAAAGGTTTCTGTTTGAGAGACTTTTCTCTGTCCTTTTTTTGAATCGTAGTATTGTGCCAAACAACGTTAGTCATGTTTCATTTCTTTTTTCACGAATGAATATAAAGTAAATAAAGAAAAATATTCATATTTAAATATTATTTTTCTCTTTTTGGTAGGACGTAGAACCTCCAATCCATCACTTCAATTTGTGAGTGTTTTGTAATGTTTAATGATTGAAATTCCATTCGAGGGTAAATTCTTTTTTCTGCTCCGTTTACGAGTATATCAATAGGCATTATAAAATTTTCATTAACATTATCCCATTTATATAAATACTTTGAATCTGTTTGAATGAAAACTAAATGTGGCTGCTTGGGAGTATAAAAATATTGTTCAGCAAAATACCAGTAATCTTGACCAGTTTTTTCTTTGACTTTTTCAAAAAAATCATACGTGTTTGCAAACCCTTTTGCATTTTCAGTCATGAATTCTTTTAATATTTCAAACCATAGCTTGTCATCACCAATTACACTCCTTAGAGTGTGCATCACCCAAGCACCTTTCATGTAAGTATCTCCATGAAGTGCCCAATGATTTTCATTCTCATTACCAACAATTGGAATTTCGTTAACTATTCGATTTTTTATCGAATTCAAATAATGTACGCCAACTTCATAACTTTTAAATTTGTCCTCGAAGAAAATGGATTCAGAATAAACTTGTAAACCTTCATGAATCCATATATGTGTTGGATCTGACGCAGTTACACTGTTTCCAAACCATTCATGACCAGTTTCATGTATAATTAAAGGATCTATAACTCCATACATTGGCCAACTTTTACTTCTTACACCATTATACATACTAAATCCATTACCATATGTTACTGCAGATTGGTGTTCCATACCTAGGTATGGAACTTCAATAAGTTTATAACCATCCTCATACCACTGATAATCACCAAAATATTTTTCATAAAATCTTATTACTTCTTTAGATTGAGGAAAGAAATTTGAAGCAAGTTCTCTATTATAATCTAAAACGTAATGATTCATTAAATATGTTTCATTATCTTTTAAAAAAGTATCTTGAACTGTTACATAATTTCCGATTTGTACTGAGATGTTATAATTATTGATTGGATTATTAACGAACCATTCATAAACAGTTTTATCTCCCATGTTTTTGACATTTCTTAACTTACCATTCCCAACTGCTACTAAATTTGAAGGAACGGTATAAGCCATTCTTACGCTATCTCCCTCAGCAGTAATATGATCTTTATTAGGCCACCAAATTCTTGCACCCTCACCTTCGCAAGAAACAGCAATCCAATCTCGACCATCTTTATCTTTTGCCCATGTGAATCCTCCGGCCCAAGGAGGATTATCAGCTCTTTGGGGAGTTCCATCATAAAAAATGGTGAACTCAAACATGCTATCCTTTTTTATCATTGATTTAAAATCAATTAATACCGCATCAAACTTTCTTGAAAAATATAAATCCTGATTATTATGAGTTATTTTCCTAATATTTAATTTATCGGTTAAGTCAATTTGTAATTTATTAAGATCTCTAACACTTTGAGCTTTGACAGTTACAGAACCATTTAATGATTGATTTTCGATATCAAAATCAATGTTTATATCATAGAATGAGACTCTATAGGATGAACGATTTTCATTCAAATTGCCAATTAAAAAATTATTTGGAGTTAACTCTGGTAAATTATATTGATTTCCGTGAGGTCTATTTTCTTGACAGCACAATAAAGTACATATTAAAATACTAAAAATTATTTTTTTCATAATAAGTCTGCGTTTTGAAAACATTGTTAGCAAAAATAATGTAATATAAAATAATGCAAAATATAAACCATAGAACTATTGCGAAA
>MDTD01055441.1_pt1 | contig 10941 bp, 10 predicted proteins | sample 811221 | NCBI WGS metagenome assembly MDTD01 (sample SAMN05326646, study PRJNA326480) | marine metagenome | isolation source: seawater | place: Pacific Ocean: South West | collected 2011
ACCAAAGATTTTTTTTGAGTTGTAATAACAAAAAATATTGAAATTAAACTTACAGTAATGACCATAAATAAACTTGAATTTGTAAAAGAAATGTCAAAGCTCCCAATTTCTATTTTTGGTCCAATGGTTTTGACCTCAAATTGTTGCATAGGATTTGCCATAAAATTAGTCTTTATTAATCATTTTGGCAGATCTAACAACATTAAAAATACCTGCAACTGATCCGATAATAAAAAAAATAATTATAAAAATTGGCGTAGTTTCAAGCCATTTATCGATATAAAAACCTATAAAGCTTGCGACAAAAACGGCAGCAACAAACTCAGTGCCCATTTTCATTGCTATCCCAAGTGGACTCACTGTTTTATCTTTTGTTTCATTTGTTTCTTTAGTTTCTAAATCTGATTTTACCTTTTCAATTCTATTTTTGATTTCATTAGGATCCATCAATTTTATTAAGCAACTAACTCTTCAGCTTTATCTAAATTAACCGCAACTAGTTGACTCACACCTCTATCAGCCATTGTAACTCCATACAATCTGTTCATTTTAGACATAGTAAGTGCATGATGCGTTATTATTAAAAATTTTGTATTGGTAATTTTTGTAAGTTCGTCAAGCAAAGCATTAAATCGTGTTACGTTTGCATCATCTAGAGGCGCATCTACCTCATCTAACACACAAATAGGCGCTGGATTAATTAAAAAAACTGCAAATATCAAGGCCAAGGCAGTTAAAGCCTGTTCGCCACCAGATAGCAACGTAATGGATTGCAATTTTTTACCTGGTGGACTTACAAGCAATTCTAACCCTGCTTCTAAAGGGTCGTCAGATTCTATTAATTCTAATCTAGCACTACCTCCAGCAAATAGTTTTGTATACACATCATTAAATTTTCTATTTACTTTCTCAAATGCATCTAGAAGTCTTTCACGACCTTTTTGATTTAAATCATTAATACTTGATTTTAATTTTTGTAAACCTTGAACCAAGTCTTTTCTATCTTCCATCATCTTATCAATCTTTTCTTGAAGCTCTTTGGTTTCATTATCAGCTCTCAAATTTACTGCACCTAAAGAGTCTCTACTTTTTTTTAAAATTTCTAAATGGTTGTAAGCTTCTTCTAATTTCATGTTTTTAAGATTTTCTATTTTCGAAAATTCAGGTATACTTTTAAGATCTAAATTAAATTCCATTAAACTATTTTTTTGAAAATCTTTAACCTTTGACCGAAGATTTTCAACTATAGTTTGATATCTTACCTTTGACTCTGTTTTCTCTAATTTATTTTCATTGATTTTCTTCAATGCTGTATTTAATTCATCAATTTTATTTTGTTTTGAAATAAGGTCTGAGTTTACTTTTTTAATATCCTCTTCGGTATTTTTAATATTTTGTTGATATGATCCTCTCTTTTCAGCTATTTGTCTTGGTTTATCATCTTCCTTTCCTAGATTGCTTTCTAACATTTTTAATTTTTCTTTTAACTCTTCAAGTTTATTAGAAGAGTTATCTTGTAAATCTCTCCAATTCTTGACCTCTTTATCAATATTACTTAGCCTCTCTTTCCTTTTTATAGCTTCTTGTTTAACAAGATCATATTTACCAAATCGTGAAGCATATTTTTCTTGACCATCTTCTAAATTTGTTAAATTTTTTTCAAGTTCTTTATTCAATTCCCCGTCATCAACTTTTTCTTTTGTTTTGATAATATTAATTAATTTTTCAAATAATTTTTTTATACTTTCTCGAGCTTTATTTAAATTGCTTAGAGATAATTTGTAGTCGTCTGTAGCTTTTTTTTCTATTTCATAATAATTTTTTTCTATAGCTAAAATTTCATCTCTTTCTACACTTAATCTTTCCTCATTGTTTTTTGAATTTGCGATTATCTCTTTTTCTCTATTAATATCATTATAAGTTAATTTGATATCTTTTTTCAATTTTTCAATTTCTAAATTTACTCTTTCCTCATCTTTATTGATCTGATCAAACTCAATATTTAACTTTTGCAAGTTCTTCACAAATTCATTAGATTGTGAGGAAATAGGTTTTATCTCCGAATTGAGTTTGTCAATTTCATTCTCATTAAAATTTTTTTCAATATTAATAGCGCTAATTTCATCTTCATGTTCATTCAATTTCTCACTGCTTTCATTTATTTCGTTTTCAACATTTGTAGCATTTAAGAAGATTATAGCAGCTTCGTATCTTCTAATCTCATCTGAGATCTCTTTATATTTAGATGCTTCCTCAGCTTGTTTTAAAAGATTTTTAAGTTGATTTTCAGTTTGACGTGTTACATCGTCAGCTTTTTTCAGATTATTTTCTGCAGCATTCAGTCTTAATTCTGCTTCATGTCTTCTAGCGTGAAGTCCAGCGATACCTGCCGCCTCCTCCAATATTGCTCTTCGATCAGTCGGTTTGGCTGTTATGAGAGCGCCGACACGCCCTTGACTAACCATTGAAGGTGAATGAGGTCCAGTTGAAAGGTCAGCAAATAGAATTTGAACATCTTTTGCCCTGACTTCTTTACCGTTAATATAATATTTTGAACCTTTGTCTTTTTCCAATTTTCTTTTGATTTCAATTTCGGGAGTATTTTTATATTGCATTATATTTTCATCATTTTCTAATTTAATTGAGACTTCACAAATATTTTTTGATGGCAAATCAGATGTTCCGCTAAAGATTACATCCTCCATACCTAGTCCTCTCAAACTTTTAGCTGATGTTTCGCCCATACACCATCTCAATGCTTCAACAACATTCGATTTACCACATCCATTTGGACCAACTATTCCTGTTAATCCTTTTTCAATATAAAAATTTGTTTTGTCTGCGAACGATTTAAATCCTGATACTTCTAATTCTTTAAATTTCATTTTTTATAATAGTTTTTGAATATATTTTTCAATATTTTTAAATGATCCTGTATATTTTTTTTCATTAATTACTAAAGTTGGAGTAGAATTAATGCCATATTTATTTTGTGCCATTATTCTACTTTGTAGAACTTTTTTTTCAAACCCTTTATTCTTTACGCAATTTTTAAAGTTTTTATCTTCTAACCCTAGTGATTTTGTAATTTTATTTAAATTGGACTGTAATTCTTTTAAAGTTTTGGCCTCAGTCCATTTTGATTGATTTTTATAAATTTCATCTAAGTACAATTTTTGTTTATCTATAGAAAAACATTTTTGCACTTGTGCAGCAATAAGGCTGCTTTGATTTAGTAGATAATCATGGAGTTCAATATAAGCAATTTTATTTTCTACGTATTTTTTAATTAAATTTGGCAAAAATTTGATATGTAGTTCTGCACAATATGGACATGTAAGTGAAGAATAAATTTTAATATTTATTTTTGTATCTTTTGATTTTTCTCCGTAAGATACTATATGATTATCTGCATGAGCAGAGAGTGAAATTACAAAAATTAATAAAAGTATTTTAATTTTTTTCATTTTTTTCTTTTCCAATGAAATTATATAGCTTATCTCTTAGCAAATCATCATTCAAAGCTTCTATTATATCTTTAGTCTTTTTGTTTAATCTTAAACTTTTTCTACTTGTTTGTGTACTAGGTAAATCCTCAAAATTAATTAATATTTTATTTACGCACTCATAGCCAAAAAATGAGTTAATTTTTTTTATTATCTCATCTCTAGCATAGTCGATTTCAATTAAATATTGACGGTCAACTTTCAAAAAAATAGATTTTTTTTTGTTATATTTATTCATCTTGATCAATTCACATTTTTTGGCTGTATCTTCACCTAAAACTGTTTTCCAGGACGTTTTTAGTGTATCAAAATCTGCGTGTGAGTTATTTTTTATTAATTTCTTAATATTTTCTGGTAATAAAGATCGTATAGGTTTTAATGAATTAAATGTTCTATTTTTTTTCATTTTATTATGAATTTATCAATATCAAAAAAAATTTTAGCTTGGTATAAAAAACATCAAAGGAAACTACCGTGGAGAAAATACAAGTCTCAAAAAGATAGGCATTACAAAGTTTTATTAAGTGAATTTATGCTTCAACAAACCCAGGTAAAAACAGTAATTCCGTATTTTAACAACTTTTACAAGAATTTCGATACTATAGAAAAGCTGTCAAATGCCCCTCAATCTAGAGTAAATAAATTATGGCAAGGACTAGGTTATTATAGAAGAGCAAAATTTTTGTTGAAAACATCTAAAATTATATCAAAAAAATATAATTCAAAATTACCTCAAAGTTATAATGAATTAATAAAATTACCAGGTATTGGAGATTATACCGCAAAAGCTTTATTATCTATTGCATTTAATAAAAGTGAAATTGGTATAGATGGAAATGTAGCTAGGGTTGTATCAAGGCTGTTTTGTATAAAGGACAAAAAAAAAATTCCTCATTACGCAGAAAAACTGAAAGTTAAAAATAATTCAAGTTCATTAATGCAAGGAATAATGGAATTGGGAGCTTTGGTCTGTAAGCCAAATAATCCAAATTGTATTAAATGTTGCTTAAAAAATTTGTGTAAATTTAAAGATAATAAAAAAATTTATATGTCGAAAAGTTCTAAAAGAAAAATAATAAAAAAACTAAATGCCTGTATATATATTAAAAATAAAAAAATTTTGTTAACAAGAAAAAATGATTTTGGTCCACTAAAAGGTTTTCTTAATGTGCCAATGTTTGAAAATTATTCAGATATTTTGCAGGCTGATTTAGAAAAGTTCTTTAAACAGAAAATTAAATATACTAAACTTAAAAAAATTAAAATTTCTATATCCAATTTTATTACAGAAGTTAATTGTATTAAAATTCAAAATTTAAATAGAATAAATAATGATTATATTTTTTTCACAAATAAACAAATTCAAAAAAATTTTAAGTCGAGTTTTTTAGACAAAATTTTAAATAGGGTGGAGGGCTTTTAGTGAAAAAAATAGGAATTATTGGAGCTGGAGTTTCAGGTTTAACTCTGGCTTGCTTACTTAAAAAAAATACAAATTATGATGTTTCAATTTTCGAAAAAGATGATTTTAAAATTAAAAATATAAATGGTATACAGATTTCTCCAAATGCTCTAAGAATATTAAATGAATTAAATTTTAGTTCTTTTGATCAAAAAAAGCTTTGTAAAATTACAGGAGTTTCCTTTTTTGATCATTATTCAAATTTAAAGATTGCTAAAATGAGTTTTGAATATTTAAGTGATGAACCTTATATCACTTTGAATAGGAGCGATTTAATCAATTTTTTGATCAATAAATTTTCATTAGAAGATCATATTATTGAAAAAGAAGTTTTAGAGATACATGAAAAATCAATTTTGTTTAAAGATAAAAAAAAACAATACTTTGATATTTTAGTTATTGCAGATGGGATTTTTTCAAATCTTAGGCAAAAAAAAATAAAACCGTTATATTCAGGATACTCCGCATTCAGAGGAGTATTTATAGACGAAAAGCAAAGTAATCAAATTGATTTATGGATGGGAAAAAATTTTCACTTCGTTAAATATCCTATTAATCAAAATAAAAACTATTCATTTACGCTAGTAAAAAAAATTCCATATATTAAAAATATTTTAAATTATGATTATGAAATAAAAAATCTTAAAGAGAATAACAAATTTTATTTTCCTAATTTAGATAATATAGTATTTGATGATTTAAATATAAAAATGTGGCCTATATATAAATTAAATAAAATTTATTATGGTCATAAAGACGCTTTTTTTATTGGTGATAGTGCTCATGGTTTTATTCCGTCAAGAGCTCAAGGTGCAGCACAAGCCATTGAAGATTCATATGCATTATATAACCTTATAAAAAAAATGATTTTTTGCCTTCAAAACTTTCTCAAATAAGGAAAAAAAGAATTAAAAAAATTATTAGAAAATCAGAGAATAATATAATTATATTTCATCTAAAATTTTTAATTTTTAGAAAAATCAGAAATTTTTTAATTAAAATAATTTGTTCCTCAGGATATTTGATTAAGTATTTTAATAGTTATATATTTGATTATGATTATAAAAAAAATTTATAGTGACTCTCTTATTTTTTTTCTTAAAAAATCGATAGGTTCTAGTTTTCCTTCAATATTAAAATGCCAATAAGACCAGCCATTACAACTAGGCATACCTTGAATTTGAGCGCCAACTTTATGAATTGATCCTTGTATTTTATTACAATAAATTGATCCATCAGCCATGACTTTAGCCTTAAATTTTTTTTTATAATCAAACAAATTTAACCCAGGCTCGACTATTCCAGATTCTACTAAATATCCAAACGGTATTCTTTTTTCCTTTTTTTTATCAATCATTTGAATATTAAAATTAGGATCTAGTGGATTTAGATTTTTAATTCGCTTTTCTGAAACTTTAAAGTATCTTTCATCTTTTTCAATACCAATAAAATTTCTGTCTAATTTTTTAGCTACGGCACCCGTTGTTCCAGTTCCCATGAACGGATCTAAGATTATGTCATTTCTATTACTTGAACATAAAATCACCCGATAGAGTAAAGCTTCTGGTTTTTGAGTAGAATGAATTTTTTTATTATTTGACATTATTCTTTCTGAACCATTACAAATGGCTATATCCCAATCTGATCTAAGTTGTTTATCGTCATTAAATGTTTTCATAGAATGATAATTAAATGTATATTTTGATTTATCAGATTTAGCTGCCCAAATTAAAGTTTCGTGAGCATTAGTTAACCTTGTTCCTTTAAAATTTGGCATAGGATTTTTTTTATTCCATATTACATCGTTTAAAATCCAAAAATTATTATCTTGTATTATTTTTCCTACTCTAAAAATATTATGATAACTTCCAATTACCCATAGTGTGCCATTTTTTTTTAAAACTCTTTTACACTCTTTTATCCATTTGCTTGAAAAACTATCGTAATCTTTAAATGAACTAAATTTATCCCAGTAATCGTTAACTGCAGAAACTTTAGAAGTATCTGGTCTTCTAAGTTTATTTTTTAACTGCAGGTTATATGGCGGATCTGCAAAAATTAAATCAATACTTTCAGATTTAATTTTTTTTAATTTTTTTAAGCAGTCTTCGTTGTATAGTTTTACGAAAGTCATATTTCAACCGGAGGTAGAATAGACAAGATTTAAATCTTAGTGTCAACTAACAATTTTTCAGTTTAGTGCTATTTTTTTTATAGACTCAATATTTTGTGTATCGGAGTAAATGTTTTTCTATGATGTTCTGTTACACCATAATTCTTGATAGCTTCAATATGCTTTTTGGTTCCATATCCAGAATTTCTATCCCAAAAATAATTAGAATATTGTTTAGATAAATTTAACATTAAATTATCTCTATATACTTTTGCAATAATTGATGCCGCTGCAATAGAGGGATAAATAGAGTCCCCTTTTATTATTGGTATAATATTTTTATTTTTTATATCGAATGACCATGGACCATCAACAAGTATTTTATAATTTAATGGTACATTAAATTTTTTAATTGCTCTATTCATTGAAAGAAAAGTAGCTTGCAAAATATTATATTTATCTATTTCTGCGACATTTGCAATTCCAATTTGATAATCACATGTTTTGATTATTGAATTATAAATATCATTCCTTTTAGATTTAGATATTTTTTTAGAGTCATTTAAATATTTAGTATCAAAATTTTTTGATAATCGAACCGCTGCTGAAACTACAGGTCCAGCCAAAGGTCCTCGGCCAACTTCATCGATACCGATAATAAATTTTGAAATTTTTTTTTCAATTTTATAGCTTAACATAGATTTTCTTTATCGATTTGACTCTTAAATTCCTTTAGATCTTCCCATGAAAATTTTTTTTGCGATGGTTGATTTAATAGAAAATTTGGATGAAAACTTGGCATACAACTATAAGTATTATTCTTTATATGTAGCTCAAGCCATTTACCCCTAGATTTCGATATAGATTGCTCATTTTCAAATAAGGTTTTCAAAGCAGATGAACCAAGTATCATAATCAATTTGGGATTTATAATTTCGATATGTTCAAAAATTAAAGGTTTAAAATTTTTAATATCGTAATCATCCAATTTTTTGTTATCTGGTAATCTATAGTTTACAATATTAGTCAAATATACTTTTTTTCTATTTAGTTCTATCGCTTCCAACATTTTATTTAACAATAATCCGACTTCGCCGGAAAAGGGTATATTGTTTATTTCATCAGAAATACCAGGAGCATCGCCAATAATCATAATTTTTGACCTTTTGTTCCCATCAGAAAAAACTAGTTGGTTGCTTTTCTTATTATAAATATTTTTTAAAGATAAGGTTTTTTGAATAAGTTTTTCAAGCGTAAGGTGATTCTTAATTTTTTTATTTTTAAAAATAATCCTGTCATAAATCCCTGATGATTGATAAAAATCAAAGATATTTTTATTATTTTGCATAAAATGACTTTAAAAAGATATTTTTTAATTGGAATTACTTTTATTTTATTATCCACTACTAATTCATTTTCATTTACAAATAGCGATAATAAAAAAATTTATTCGTCGAAATATATTACAAATTATTTATATGGATCTATTTTGTATGATGAAAATCAGCACAACTTAGCAGTGAATAATTTACGCAAAAATACTAAATTACAAGGTCTACATTCTGATTATGATATAAAATACGTTACATCACTTGTTATAGATAGCAGGTTTGATGAAGCAGAGCAGTATATTTCCTCATTGGATAAAACTTATTCTGATATATTTATATTTAATTTTCTTAAAACTGTCTTTTATTTAAAAAATCAAGAATATGATCAAGCTTTAAGACAATTGGGAAAAGTTAAAAGTCAGGATAGATTGTTTATTGAGCTTAAAAACTCACTAGTTTTTTGGATAGAATTAAAACTAAATAAAAAGCCAAGGAATATCTTGGTTAAAAAATTTAAATCCGGTAGATCACCGGGAATTACTTTAATAAATCAATTTTTAGCTTCTAAATATATTGATAATAATAAATTGTACAAATCATATAATTTTCAAATTTTAGACTCAGATAGTTATGTAAGATATAAAATTTTATCAGCATGGAATTTATCTAATGAAGGAGAAAAAAAACAAGCTCTTAGAATTTTGAAACTTACATTAATTGACAATGATCAAAATATTCTTCTAAAACAATCATTTAAAAATTTTAGCAAGAAGAATTATAAGATTACCTCATTTTTTAATTCTAGAAATATAAATCATAATTTTTCCGAGATTTTTTATTTATTTTCTATTTTATACCAGCAAAGAAATGACCTGTTATTCTCTGATTTACTTTTATCTATTTCATTAGAATTTAATAAAAACTTTTTGTCGAATAATTTAATAAAATTTGAAAATAAACTTATTTATAATCCTCAATATGAATTCAGTTATTTATTTTTAAGTAATTTAAAAAGTATAGGGGATGAATATTTATGGCATATCAAATATAATTTAATTAAACATTCTAAAAATCAACAAATTAATAATTTATTATCATTAATAAATACTACTGATTTTTTCGTTGAAAAAAAATATATGGATCTTGGAAATTATTATAGAATAAAAAAAGATTATAAATCAGCATTAGCATATTATGATAAAGTTGAGGAATTAAATTTAAAGCAGGACTGGTCTTTTTATTATTTCAAAGGTATTTGTTACGAAAGATTAAAGAGGTGGAAAGATTCTGAAAAAAATTTAAAAAAATCAATTTCACTTTCTCCCAATAAATACACTGTCATTAATTATTTAGCCTACAGTTGGTTAGAGAGACGTGAAAATATAGACGAAGCCACAAAGATGCTTGAAGAGGCTGTGGAACTAAGTAAATGGGAACTAGGTTACATAATTGACTCTTTGGGTTGGGCATATTTTTTGAAAGAAGATTACGATAAGGCAGAGAAAATATTGAAAGTAGCTTACGAAAAAACTCCTTATGAAAGTGAAGTTTATGATCATTACGCGGACGTTTTGTGGAAACAGAAAAAGTATTTACAGGCAAGATACGTTTGGAAAAATGCTTTAACTTTAGAAAATATTGAACTAGAAAGAAAAAAACGTATACAAGAAAAAATCATAAACGGTCCTAAATTAAGTGAAAAAAATTAAATCTTACGCAAAAATAAATTTATTTTTAAAAATAACTAGACGATTAAAAAACTTTCACAAACTTTATAGCTTAGTTGTTCAAATAAACTTATATGATGAAATTATAATTAAAGAGAGTATGAAGAAAAAAAATACTATATTTTTTTTTGGAAAATACAAAGTTAATACGCAAAATAATACAGTACTCAATCTGCTAAAGTTAATGAAAAAAAGATTTTCCTCCTTAAGGTCTAAAAATTTTGATATTTATATTAAAAAAAATATACCTAATGGATCAGGTTTAGGTGGCGCATCTTCTAATGCTGCGACTGTTTTCAATTTTATTAAGACAAAATATAGACTTCAAATATCTGGAAAAGAAAGTCTAAAATTATTAGCTAAAATTGGTAAAGATTGTCCTATATTTTTAAATCAAAAGGTTAAATTAATTCATTCCTCTGGTGAACAATTTACAGAGTTTAAGAATAACCCCAAATTAAACATGTTATTAATTTACCCTAACTTAACTCTTTCAACTAAAAAAGTTTTTAAAAAATTTAAAAAAATTTCAAAAATTTCACTCAAAAAAAGTTTAAATTTTAGAAATAAGAAAAAATTGCTCAAAGTCTGTAAATCTTATGGAAATGACCTTTTTAATCCAGCAATTAAAACTGCACCCAAGCTTAAAACTTTGATTAATTTAATTAGCAAATTTGAGGATAGTTACTTTTATTCTATGACAGGAAGTGGTTCTGCATTTTTTTTAATTTTTAGTAAAAAAAAATCTCTTTTAAATGCTCAAAAAATGATTAAAAAGCAGAGAAGCAGTCTTTGGACTAAA
>MDTD01012005.1_pt1 | contig 10940 bp, 8 predicted proteins | sample 811221 | NCBI WGS metagenome assembly MDTD01 (sample SAMN05326646, study PRJNA326480) | marine metagenome | isolation source: seawater | place: Pacific Ocean: South West | collected 2011
CTCTTCCCTTGGTGAGTTACGGAGGAACTTCCCTCCTATTCACCTGCCTTTCTATCGGAATGATGTTGGCTGTTACTCGAGTCGTAAGCAATGGAAACAAATCCGCAAGCAGCAACAAGTTGATTTGATGGCTGCCTTAAACAACGTTCTCATTTCGGGCGGCGGTACAGGGGGTCACATCCACCCTGCATTGGCCATTGCAGACGAAATTACTCGACGAAATTCTGACGCAAAAGTGCATTTTGTTGGAGCACTTGGTCGAATGGAGATGGAGAAGGTACCAGCAGCAGGTTACGGCATTGACGGGTTGTGGATCAGCGGCATTGACAGGTCACTCACAAGCACCAAAAACTTGTTATTTCCGATCAAATTGATCAGCAGTCTTTGGAAGTCAAATCGACTCTTGCGGACTTACCAACCTGATGCCGTGGTTGGAGTCGGTGGCTTTGCAAGTGGCCCTTTGCTGGCACAGGCAGCTCGCATGGGCATTCCAACGCTCATCCAAGAACAGAACAGTTATCCCGGAATCACAAACCGGCTTTTGGCCAACCGCGTAAATCGAATCTGTGCCGGTTTTTTAGGTTTGGAACGTTGGTTTCCTGAAGAACGAATTGTGCACACGGGCAACCCGCTTCGCTCCCACGTTTGTGACCTTGCGGGAGTTCAAAACAGGCCTCTCTCAGAAGCCCTTGACCACTGGGGTCTATCCAACGACCAGCCCGTGGTTTTTGTGATGGGTGGAAGCTTGGGAGCCCAATCGATGAACGAAGCAGTCAAAGCCATTCTCAACAAGCTTCCAGATCGATTTGAGCGGAGATACCAGTTGATCTGGCAATGCGGGGCACGCTACGAATCGGAATGTCAAGCGTGGCTTCAGGCTCACCCATGCAGTGGTGTGGTATGTTCAGGGTTCATTGATCGCATGGATTGGGCTTATCAAGCCGCCACGGTCATTGCTTCACGTGCGGGAGCGATGTCCATTTCAGAACTCGCCCTCGTCGGCAAACCCGCCATCCTAGTTCCTTCGCCCCATGTTGCTGAAGATCACCAAACTCACAATGCGAGGAGCTTGACCGAACTTGGAGGGGCCATTTTGCTCCCAGATGACCGCGTGATTGAAAAATTAGGGGCGCACGTGACTTCTCTCCTGGACGACTCCAATGCTTGCAGACGAATGGGAGAAGCCATGAATCAGGCTGCGAGACCGCATGCAGCGGCCGCGGTGGTGGATGAACTCGAATCTTTGGTCTCCTAATCCATGACCGTCATTGTCTCCCAGCACGTATTCTTTTTGGGCCTGGGAGGCATAGGCATGAGTTCCCTCGCTCGCCACCTGGCTCGGCAAGGTCACGTTGTGGGGGGGTACGACCTCACACCGTCCAAACTCATCGATGACCTTCAGGCAGAGGGCATGTTTGTCACTCACTCTCCGATGCCTGAAGACCTCCCCGAATGGGCACTTCATGCAACCAACAATTTGACCGTGGTGAGGACTCCAGCTGTCCCTGAGGATTTGCCCCTGCTTGTCCATTTTCAAAGATTGGGCATCACAACCATGAAACGCGCTGAGCTTTTGGGTGCAATCACTCATGACCAACCCACATTGGCTGTGGCAGGCACACACGGAAAAACCACGACCTCCAGCTGGCTTGCAGCAATGCTTGACGTGGGAGCGCAGGGGTGCCACGCATTTTTGGGGGGCATTGATACCCGTACTGGAACCAACTATCGCACACGACCTGAGGCCAAATGGCATGTCGTTGAGGCCGATGAATTTGATCGAAGTTTTCATCAGCTACATCCTACTTGTGCCGCCATTACCAACCTCGAGCCAGATCACCTCGACACATATGGAACATCCGAAGCCTTTCGAGCCGCGTTCGAACAATTCGGCAAACAAGTCTCAGACACCCTCATTCTTCCATTTGACCTGACTTGGCCTGACATGAAGTCTGGGCCTTCAATTGAACGTTTTGCGCTGATTGAAGAAGGTCAAATCGCACCTCAACATGTTCGGAATTGGGCCGTGGTGTCACGAAACCAAAGAGACATTCTTTTTCAATTGGGGGATGTACAATTCAAAGCTCGACCAGCCATCCCTGGACGTCACAACACCGCCAATGCCTTGGTTGCGGCAGCACTGGCCCTTCATGCTGGTGCAAGCCCATCTCAAATCGCCCATGCAGTGGAAAATTTTCGCGGCGTCAACCGACGAATGCAGGTGCACTTGGACACCCCAGAGGCGGTCTACATTGATGATTATGCCCACCACCCGACGGAGTTGGAAGCCCTATTGCACGCCGTTCGAAATCAGTGGCCTGATCGAAATGTAACCCTGATCTTTCAGCCACATTTGTACTCAAGGACACGTGATTTTGGCCATGAATTTGCCCGAGTATTGGGGCTAGCTGACCAGCTTTTTTTACTCCCCATTTACCCGGCTCGTGAAGCTCCCATTCCGGGTGTTGATGCACAATGGCTGTTTGATAACATCTCAAGTCCACGCAAACATCTTTCAACTTCAGATTCCATCTTCGGAGACTTGAAGGCTTCCTCTGCAGACATCTTGGTGACAGCTGGTGCAGGCGACATCGATCGTCTTGTACCACAAGCTATAGAGCACATGCAGAACCGCCGGACCTGAAGTTATGATTGCACGAATTCTAAGCACCATCCTCGTTCTTACCGCCCTTGGTATGGTATTGGGTTTCGCTTGCATCGAATCAGAGACTCGACGCGTGAAAGGCGTTCAAGTAGATGTCAAGGATGAGGGTGTTGTCAGATTCCTCGATGCTGAACTCATTCATCGGCAACTCGGAACAACACGCCTTGAAGGCGAATTGATGGTAGACGTCGATTTGCAATCTGTGGTAGATCACCTCGAAGCCCTAGATGCTTGTGCTGACGCAGAGGTCTACCCAACAATGAATGGCGTGCTCCACATCGACGTATGGCAGCGAAGGCCTGTGATGAGGGTTCACCTTCACGAAGGCCCCGACTATTATCTCGACGAAGATGGGCAGCAGTTAAGTCTAGATTCTCACTTCACACCCCACATTCCTGTCATGCACGTTCTGCGAGAATCGCAAGCAACAATGGGGTATCGTTTTGTGATGGCGACCCGCAACGATGCGTTTTGGAATGCCCTCACAGATCAACTCTCAGTCAATGACCACGGAGAATTGGTATTGCATCCTCGGTTGGCAGGACACAAAATCGTTCTGGGCAACGACGACGAACACGAACACAAAAAGCGCAATCTCTTGGCCTTCTATCGGGCCCAAGTGGATCGCGGAAATCTCAGGCATTTTAAATGCATTGACCTCACTTACCGCGATCAAGTGATTGCACAACGCTACCCATGATGGACAACCAACTCCCAAAAAACACGGAAGAAATCGTCGTCGGACTTGACATCGGAACAACGAAAATCGCCTGCTTCATTGGTCAAAAGAACGAGTTTGGCAAAATTGAATTGCTCGGCTACGGGCGCAGCGAATCGGTAGGCGTGTCACGCGGAGTGGTCGCCAACATTGACAGAACTGTTGCTTCAATCAAGCAAGCCGTGCAAGAGGCTGAGCAAAAAGTCGGCGCTCAAATCCGTCTCGTAAATGTTGGTATCGCGGGACAGCACATCAAAAGTCTGCAGCATCGAGGCCTCATCACCCGAGAAAACTTAGATGCAGAAATTGGTCAAAATGACATCGAGGCTCTCATCGAAGACATGCACAAGCTTGTCATGCAGCCAGGAGAAGAAATCCTCCATGTCATCCCACAAGAATTCACGGTCGACAACGAGCAGGGCATCAAGGATCCCATTGGAATGTCAGGGGTTCGATTGGAAGCCAATTTTCACATCATCACAGGTCAAATGGCCGCGGCCCAAAACATCTACAAATGCATACGCAAAGCAGGGCTTGAGGTCGATCAGCTCATTTTAGAGCCCCTTGCTTCAGCTGCCTCTGTTCTCTCCGAAGAGGAAAAAGAAGCAGGTGTCGCACTCGTCGATATTGGTGGCGGGACCACAGACATTGCCATTTTCCAAGACGGCATCATTCGTCATACAGCTGTGATTCCCTTTGGTGGAAATGTCATCAGCGACGACATTCGACAAGGCTGCCAGATTATGAAACGTCAGGCAGAGCAATTGAAAAAGAAGTTCGGTTCTGCCCTTTCACAAGAAACCAAATCCAACGAAATCGTCTGCATTCCTGGATTGACAGGACGCAAGCCCAAAGAAATTGCGTTGAAGACCCTGGCCCAAATCATCGAGGCCAGAATGACCGAAATCATCGAGCACGTCCATTACGAAATCCGAAGTTCAGGTTTCGGCGATCAACTTATCGGAGGAATCGTCCTCACCGGTGGCGGATCACAACTCAAGCATGTCACGCAACTTTTCCAGTTCGTGACTGGACTCGACTGCCGCCTTGGGTTCCCGGGCGAACACATCGCCAAAGCTCCTGACGAAACCGCCATTCCATCCTACTCTACAGGTGTGGGTCTTGTCATCAAGGGATATGACCGCATCCGTACCAAAACCAACGACAACCCAACGACTGGGAACGACCGATTGTCTCTTCCCAACATGGGCATCCAAAAGTTCATGCAAAGCGTCAAAAATTGGTTTGAAACAGAAGACCTAGCCTGATTCCCTTCCATCTGAAAACAATCTCCCATGCAATTCAACATTCCCCAGTCTTCCAACTCGCCAATCAAAGTGATTGGTGTCGGCGGTGGCGGCTCGAATGCCGTCAACACGATGTTTGAGCAAGGCATCACGGGTGTCGACTTCATCGTGTGCAACACCGACGCCCAAGCCCTCGACATCAGTCCAGTGCCTCGTAAAGTTCAGCTAGGAGCCACACTCACAGGCGGACAGGGCGCAGGATCTTTGCCCGAAGTCGGGAAAAATGCTGCCATTGAAAGTCTCGACGAAGTCACAGATCTCCTTGGCGCCGACACGAGTATGGTCTTCGTCACAGCCGGGATGGGTGGTGGAACTGGAACTGGAGCGGCACCAGTCATTGCACAGGCATGCAAAGACCGCGACATTCTTACCGTTGGCATCGTCACTGTCCCTTTCATGTTTGAAGGTCGCCGTCGCAATCAACAAGCATCAGAAGGCTTGGAAGCCATGCGAGCGGCTGTCGATACGTTGCTCATCATTCGAAATGACAAGCTGCGTGAGTTGTTTGGCAATCAGACCATTCGCAGCGCCTTTGCTAATGCCGACCAAATCCTATGCACTGCTGCCAAAGGCATCGCCGAAGTCATCACCTTGACTGGGGAAATCAATGTGGACATGAATGACGTCAACACCGTCATGCGCAACAGTGGACGTGCCATCATGGGATCAGGGAGCGCTTCGGGACAAGGTCGTGCGCAAAAAGCCGTAACCGACGCACTCGAAAGTCCACTCCTGAATGACAGCGACATCACTGGAGCCAATTTCGTCTTGTTGAACATCACTTTTGGGACTGAGGAGATTCTCATGGATGAAATCATGGACATCACCGATTACATCCAAGATGCAGCAGGTCAGACTGCTGAAGTCATATGGGGATATGGCACTGACCCCAATTTGGGAGAAGATCTTTGCGTGACTGTCATTGCCACAGGATTTGACGCGACAACCTCCAAGTCTGTAACGCAAGCTGAAGGGCCAAAAAAGATTTGGCTTCATTCAAATGACAAAGGCGAAGAACAGACCACTTCTCCTGCCAACGAAGCGGAACAAACTGAACCATTCCTGAAACAAGATGAGGAGCCTGCGACAGATGTGGACCGCAACAAATGGGACGTGAATATGCCTCAGCGAGAATTGTTTCCTACGCCTGAGTCAACCAGCGATACGGACATCCCCTCTACAGAAAAACTGGCAGACCTCCCTCAAGACAGTTTAAAGCACGCGGAAGCGCAGGAAAACAATGAGCCTGAATTCAATCAAGACTTGCCAGAAACACCTCGCGAAGAGGAAGTTTCCACCAACGAGGAATTCATCATCTACAACCTTGACGAGGTGCCAGAACCCGATGATTTGACCGCTGACGTGGCCAAGAATGAAGACACGCCCGAGGAGCCCGAATCAAATCAATTCCAAATTGCAGAGGATAACACAGCAGAGCAAACATCACCGTCCGCTCAACCTTCACGTGAGGCGTTCGCGGAACGTCAGCGTCAAATTACTCGGAGCCTCGCGGAGTTCAAAAGCAAACTGAATCTCCCAGGCAGAATTGCTGACTTGGAAAATGAGCCAGCATACAAGCGACGCAATGTGTCCATTGATGACACCCCCCAAAGCTCAGATTCGCAAGTGAGCCGCATGCACCTTTCAGAAGAATTCGACGAAGAAGGCAACCGCAGGGTGGAATTGCGGAATGACAACTCCTTTCTTCACGACAACGTAGACTGATGTCCAACCTTGCTGAATCCATTTCGGAAGGCATCAAAAATGCCATGCGCGCCAAAGATCGAGAACGACTCACGGCACTGCGCGACATCAAGAGTAAAATCATGCTTGAAGCAACGAAAGAGGGTGCAGGGGAAACTGTGGATGACGCCACAACCTTGGCCATTCTGAGTCGACTGCTCAAGCAACGCAATGAAACTGCCACTCTTTACAGCGAGCAAGGAAGGGAAGACTTGGCAGCAGAAGAGCTTGCGCAAGCTGCGGTCATCCAGGAATTTCTTCCAGCGGCACTAAGCGAGGCTGAAATTGAAGCAAAAGTGGCCGAAATCATTGAAAGTGTGGGGGCATCATCCATGGCGGACATGGGTAAGGTGATGGGCCTAGCCACATCGGCAATGGCAGGACAAGCAGACGGCAAGGTCATCTCAGGACTCGTTAGAAAAGCCCTTTCCTCTTCATTGTAACTACAAGCTCAAACGAACACCCTTCCGTGCGTCGTTTGTACAACCGCACAGGCCCCTGATGTCATCGAATTGCAGGCGCTGTGGGCTCGAGACGGTATTTCAATCATACGAACCTCACTTTGGGATTTCATCGCGCAGCCATCGTGGGCTCAGGTGACTTCGAGCTCAGGTCACTTGTGGTCGTGAAAACCCTGCCACGTTTTATGTTTCTCACTCTGGCAACACGAGTCGAACATCCAAGCCCGTGACCACCAGACTCAGATAATTTCGAGCCAGTCCCGAGATGGATCCAGAAGCCCACGTATTCTCCGCCCAGGCATCTCGCCCGAGCGGACTGGACCAAAACCAACCAACATACCATCCCGGCCGGCCATCCTTGGCGCGTCTTTGAATGCCAACTTCTGCCATGACGGGCACCGAGATGAATCGCGTTCGCCCTTGATAAGCCTGCACGACATGATCTGCGCCGGGACCTTGTACCAATTGGCTTACCACAGTCTCGCTGGTTTTCCACTCCAAACCAAGACCTCCGCTGGCCTGAATTTCTAAATCATTGTAGCCAATAGGAATGCGAATGCCTGCCAGCAGAGGTATGCGATACGCCAGGCTCCTCATTTGAGACAGAGTATCCACACTTGATATGTCGAGCGTGTCATTGGCGAATGCCACAATGACAGCGTGCTCCCTTCGAATCCATTCAATGCCGCCGCCCAAGGTCCAACCCTCTTTCAATCGACGATGAATGCGAAGACCTAATTCGGATCCAAACCGTGGCGACCACGTTGCATCAATCCCCCCACCAGCCACCTGGGTGGGCTGCATACCCAATGCGTCCGTGGGGACATGAACTCGAGCCACCACGTCCAACTCCCAAGGGAGCCCTGCCTCAACCTGTCCGTGTGCCGTTGTAGACGTCAACCAACCAACCAAAGCCAACCCGATGATGGCCGCAGTGAACAAAAGCAAGCCCCACCGCCAGTTTCGACTGGGAATAAAGTGACTTCTAAATTCCGCATAAACAAGGTGATTCATTCTCAGGGCCTCCTTAAAATGGACCTTCGCAATCCCAAACATCACATTTCCGTCCTCCTCATGTCTCTCGAATGGAATACACTCGTCTTCACAACGCTCTTGAAATCTGCTCGCATAATGCGTCTCACGAAACACAAATACGTGATAGCGGGTGTCACCTGGATGTGTATAGTGATTGACCCAGCGCATGACTTACACCGATGGCCTTTGTTCATGGGGACGTTCCTCACTTAATCCATCATACCACCGAGTGACAAATTCCAACGGCCACCGGTAGGAACCAGGCCAATCTCGATCTGGATAGCCAACATACATCAACCCCATGACCTTGGCCTCTTCAGGAAGCCCCATTGCCTCCTTCACCTGAGGAAGATTCATGAATTTAGGTGTGGTCCATTTGGCACCCAATCCATAGGCTGTGCACATGAGATGCATGTTTTGAATTGCCCCAGCCACAGCCCATTCTTCATCTTGACGAGAAATCCTTTGGTTCACGTCAGGCACCATTCCGATGCCAATGACGCAATTGCATGTATCCAAGCGGTGACGCAACTTGTCAAGTTTCTTTTCAACCACGCCATCCGTGCCCATCTGAATTTGATACCACTCTGGCAATCCTTTTCGAATGATTTCCAGCCCCTCCCCTTGAAACACCGTAAAGCGCCAGGGCTGAGTCATGCCGTGATTGGCTGCCCAGGTGCCTGCACGCAGGACTTCTGTAATTACATCACGATGAACTCGTCTCGCCGACAGCTGCTCTGGCGCGAAAGAACGTCGATCTTTGATCAAAGCGCTTACATCACTCAAATTATGCCTCATGTAACAAAGGTATGCGTCACCCCGGTGTAGTTCACCCCATCCAAGACCCGCTATTTACATCCAAGGCTTGACCTGTCAACGTTTCCACCCTTGGTCCATGTTCACCATCCCCAAGCCCTGAGAATAAAAAGCTCACCCATTGTGCCATTTCTTCAGGCGTGCTCATCCGATTGGCAGGCAGAATTTCCTCTTGTTGAGCCTTGGATTGTTCGTAGGAAATCCCCTGCATGTCAGCAAGAGCCTGAATGCTGTTTTGAGCCATCTCTGTGTCCACCCAACCAGGACAAATCGCATTGACCATGATGCCTTGCGGAGACCATTCCACAGCCAAAGACCTCACCAATCCCAACAACCCTGTCTTGCTTGTGACGTAGGCCGATTGCCCGGGAACTCCAAATCTCGCCAACACGCTGCTCGTCACTACAGCATGCTTAACCCCATCCGTTCGATCTAAGTAAGGCTTGCAGGACATCAATGTGTTGTAGGTACCCGTGAGGTTGATTTGAATGATTTCTTGCCAACGATCGTTCTCTCCAAATGCATTTGGCCCACCAATTCCAGCATTTGCGAAAACCCCCACCAATGGATGACGCTCCAAATTTGCCTCTGGCCCTGAAAGCCAATTCTGCAAACTTTGAACATCGACAACATCCATGGAAACCATCACGTGCTCCCGATGAGCTGGTAAGGATGCCAAAACATCGTGCAAAGGTTTCTCCCTGCGGCCCAACAAGATCAATCGAATGCCCTTTCGGTCGGCAAGTGCTCGTGCAGTTGCGGCGCCAATGCCGCTGCCTGCTCCTGTGATAAGGATTGAATTCATGATTTCAAAGAAACAAAAAGGCCCGGCTTGCGCCGGGCCTTTCTTTTATCCATTACTCAGATTAGCAAATCTGACCGAATGCCGTCAAGAATTCGAGCAAGTCAGCTGTAGAAACAGAGCCGTCACCGTTCAAGTCCGCAGGACATGGGTTGGCAATGTCAAAGCTGCAAGAACCATCGTCCGTGACCGCAGTATCGTCATAGTTCTCAGCACTTGGGTATGTGCACCCAGCACAGCCGTCGAACACACAAGTTGCCACGTCAGAGATGTTTGTAGCGGGGTTGTAGTTGCACGCACAAGCGATATCACAACCCACCACACACTGGTCTCCAGAACCAACATTGAATGTCACAGATTCACCAGCTCCACCATTCACGAGACCCGCGAAGGCTCCAACTACACTCCAGCTGACTTCACCTGGGAAGGTGCCTTCAGTGACAGAGAGGACGTAGCAGCCATTCGCCAAGCAGTATGAATCGCTTGCAGAGCTTCCAGCTTCAACAGTTCCTGTTCCGATTTCAGTACCATCTACGCTTGTCAGCGTGTAAGCAGCACCGTTCCAACCGTCGCCGAAGCTGTCGTTCATGTTGATGGTCACGCAGTTGTCGTAGCAGCAAGTGCCATTGTCGATAAGTGCAGCTGCATCGTAGTTGCAGGCAGTCGTGTCTGTACAACCGCCGCATGATTCAAACTCACAAGAGCCATCGTCGTCGGTAGCTGCTGCATCGTAGTTGCAAGCTGTAGCGTCAGTACAACCACACACTGCACCTCCCACAGAAATCGTGATACCGTCGGTAGGTCCACCAGAAGACAGCACTGTACCATCCTCAGTCAACACTTCCCAAGACACCTCTGCTGGCCAATCACCGTCAGAGACAGCAACGTTGTAGCATCCAGGCTCGAGGCAGAAGAGATCATATCCAAATTCCGGTCCTGCGAAGTTGTCTGCATCCACGAAGAACGCAGCTTCGTCCAAGGTACCAGTAGCGATCACATCACCAGCGAGGTTGGTTACTGTGTACTCAGCACCGTTCCAACCGTCACCAAAGCTGTCGTTCATGTAGAATTGAACAGGAGTTCCTGTTTCAGTATCACAAACGCAGCTCCAGATGTCGCAAGAGCCATCGTCAAAGTTTGCCTCAGGGTTGTAGTTGCAGGCACTTGCGTCCATACAACCTTCTACAACATCAGTGCAGGTGAAGTTGAGGTCAAATGCACCATTGTCATCGGTTGCAGGGTTGCCGTCAACGTCCTGAGCGCCTACGTACACGTAGTACAACAATCCAGGCTCTGATACAAATTCAAAGTTTACGTCATCATCATCGAACAAGGTACAAATACCTGTACCGTCTGAAACGAGTGCAGATGCTACACAAGTGAAGTCACCCGC
>MDTD01029379.1_pt1 | contig 10939 bp, 12 predicted proteins | sample 811221 | NCBI WGS metagenome assembly MDTD01 (sample SAMN05326646, study PRJNA326480) | marine metagenome | isolation source: seawater | place: Pacific Ocean: South West | collected 2011
GCGGATTGTAACGAAGCGGGCGTGCGAGATTTCGTATCATCCTCATTCATGGCGAAATTTCGCTTCGACAACGACCCGCCCGGCGAAGACGAAACGCCGGAGATTGAGCAACAGCCCGGTCCGCCGCGCTATTCGCAGATGTCCGGCCGGCCAGCGGGCAATGCTTTCGGGAATATTTCCGAAAGGCGTTTCCAGGGACCTTCCGGGGGCGGACCTTCCGGGGGCGGCATCGTGTGTGTCGGTTGCGGCTACGACCTCACGGGCGTCGCGCTGGGCAGTGCGTGTCCGGAATGCGGCACGCCGGTGAATCAGTCGTTCCAGGCATTCCGCCAGCCCACGTCGTCCTACGCGGTGGCGTCGCTGGTACTGGTTGTCCAAACAAGGTTTTACGATTGGCTTCGCCCACAAGGTGATGATCGGCGAGAGGCGGCCATTCCGCCGGAAAGCCCTGCGATGACCCACAAGACAAGACAACACAACACCAGCACGCGCCCCACAGCCCCGCTAGGAATCGCCGTAGGCGGCTGCTGTCAGGTTAAACCACCTGTCCCCTACCAACGGCCCCTCCGGGCCAAGTATCGCCGTAGCCGGGCGTCATTTGGCTCCCCCAAGATCAATCGCGCCATCCCGACAATTACGAAGGAAACCGCCTAATGAGCAAGCACCACCACCTCCGAGACCTCCCGAGCGTGAAGCTCGGTGTGCATCGGCCTACACCAGAGTTCAGGCGTTTTGCCATCGAGCAGATTGCTGAGCCGCTTGGCATCCTCCGTGGATACAAGCGTGATGACAAAGAGCGAGCCGCCCTATCCATCATCTCGACTCTGCTCCTGGCAGGCCAACGGAGCAAGACCGTTGCCGACAGTCGCGATGAGAAGAAGGCCGGTCTGCGTATCCCCATCTGGGATGCACTGGTCAAGGGGAGGTACGCCAAGCGATGTACCGGGAGCGAAACCAGCGGTAAGGTCACTCGCTACTACGCCACGTCGAAGTTGCTCAACCTCTTCGCCGACTGGACGCTCAACGAGACCGTCGAACAGCACTACAACAAAGGATCAGCAGTGGACCCGGACCGATTTAACCTCATCGTCGTGAAACCCAGCAAGCGTGAACGCCACGAAGTCACCGGCAAACGCCTCACCAGTGCGGAAAGGTGGGAACGGCTAAAACCGATACCGACGGAGTTCTCCGAGTGGGTGGACACCGATGAGGACATCCTGAACTACATCAACGAGCAGAATTTCAAGCACGGTTGGAGCGTCACCATCACCGACGACCGGGGACGGAAAGTCGCCATCCATCCGGGCGTGACGCTGCAACAGCAGCACGTCGGGCAATTCGGTAGCTGGTCGCGGCTCTACACGCATGGAGAGTGGGGGGCGCAGAACCTGCCGAAGATGACGCGCCGAACGATGCGGATTGATGGTGACAAGACGGCATCGCTCGACTTCAAATGCTCGATACTGCGTCTGCTCTACCACTGCGTTGGCATCGACCCCGATGTCCGCGACCTCTATCAGCCCGACAAGATATTTCCGCAGGTGTGGGAGACCGCAACCGATCCGTTTGCCTTGAAGGCGGCACGCGACATCGCGAAGAAGTTGACCATCATTTCCATCAACTCCCGCTCGCCTATCGCGGCACAGAAGGCACTTGCCAAGTTCATTGACGAGAGTGAATCGGAGCACCACCGAGACGTGATGAACGCCGAGGGCGTTACGATAGCCACACTCGCGGAGCGGTTCGACCATCTGCACGGCCGCGCCATCGACCTGATGACCGACCTGCTCGAGGTGCCAGACATCGGCGAACACATTATGTCGTTGGAGAGCAGCATCATCCTCACCCTCTGCCTCGTGCTCGCGAGTGAGGGGCGGCCCGTGTTGCCCATACACGATGAACTGATCGTGAAGGCGACGGATGCCGAGTTCGTTGAACACACGATGATCGAGCAGTACCGTGAGGCAATGGGGTTCGCCCCTGTCGTTGAGCGTGACTTCCACGACTAACGCCCGATTCGAGAGCGTTACGCGAGGTGTGAAGCCGTCATGACCAATTTCCGTAGGTGTATGGAGAGAGGGACGATGACGACACGGATTCGCCCCGGCTCGGTCCTGTTGGGGTCCACAGGGTTGAACCGAGCGAAGCGAGGGAAGACCGGACCCCAACGATGACAGGCCGATACGAACGCAACCCAACTGAATAACAGTCCTCACTACACACAGAGGACTCTCGAACACCTGACCACAATCTTGTAACGCCGTTACAAAATCTCGAACCCACAAAGGAGCTTACTCATGACCAAACTTGAAGAACTCGCCCGGATCGCGAATGAAGAAAATCAACTCGGCAACAAGGCTGTCACCACTGCCGTCGAACACTACAAAGCCGCAGGCGATGCCCTGCTCGAAATCTGGAAGCAGCTCGGATACGGCAAAAAAGAAGAATGGCTCAAGGCCAATTGGAAGGATTCGCACCGGCGAGCATACCAGTTGATGGAACTGGCCAAGAACTGGGAAGTCGTGATACGGGGGCGTGACCAGAATAAACCGCTCAGTTTCAGCAACGCCTTGAAACTCATTCGGGACCTAAACAAGGAAACAGACGAAGACCCCAGCAGCAACCCGTTTGATGCCCGCAAGGTGTTGAAAAGTCACATCGTGAAATCCATCAATAAGCACATCAAGTATTGGACACCCGAAGCATGCTGGTATCTCGGCAAGCGTCAAGGTCGGTATTTGCCATACGAGTCACATCTTGATAAATGGATGGAGCAGATGAAGGAGGATATTGAACCCATCGCCGACGTTTTGTACGGGTGGAGTGTTGATGGGTTCATGGATGGGCATGACGTTGATACAACGACAGAGAGAATCGTAGAACACGTGAAAGACGAAACCCTTACCCCATATCAAAAGCAAGCATTGAATGAGTACTTCCAATCAAACTACGACGACATAGCCGCCACCCGCTGGCCCGAATACTGGTTCGGTGATCCTGACGGTGAAGAATACCCCACGCTCGACATCTTGTCCGATGACGAACCGCCACCCGCCTTGTGAGAACACTTACGCAAGAAGAATGAACGCAGTCGCAAGGTGACGCAGGCAATCAACGGCAGGACTGCCTAACGCAAAGGCGCAAAAAGAAGAAAACGACTTGAACCACAAATGTCCAATCATTCTACTCGCGGGCGCAGCCGGTCAACTGCAGCAGGTTGTTAGCGAGATTCGTATTGCTCTGCATCATCAATAATCCGTTGAATAAACCAATCGGTGTCTTGTCGAAAAGCTTCGCAACGTTCTTCCAGCGAATCATCAAAGTACGACTCCGGCAACGTAAGAGTCTGCCCGCTTCCACCGAGCTTAGTGACTTCTTCATTTTCGCGGTGATACAGACCGATTTCGCGAAGCCCAACGTTGCCTTTGTCAACCGCCACCACTTCGTATTCAGCGAGATATGTACCGCGCTGTGTGTCCCAAGCGGGAACGTGAACTATGTTGCCTTGCTGTAGTGGCATGTTGCTGCTCGCTAACGTGAAAGGCTCAGTTGCCGGCCGCCCGCGGAGAGCAGGCTCCAAACCGACAACTGCATCATATCGCGGGCGCTGCCGGTCAACTGCAGCCGCTGGTTATGTGGCCTTCTTGCCGTGTCAAAATTCTTCCATGTCGCCACCACGTTCCTGATATTCATGATGTAAGTCGTATGAAATCTGCACGAACAACTCAAGCATGACCCATTCATCTAATTCATCGACCGAGCGTGCCGTGCCAATCGCGTCCAATCCTTGCTGGATACCGTCAGTGAGATCTGTGAATGCACCTGACGCATTCGTGTAGAGCGTTTGCAATTCCTGAAGTGTCGGCTCATACGTGATTCTGTGGGCAAACTTATTTCGCATCCTATTGATTTCGACGAGCACGTTCTTTTGCTTGTCGGAGATCGTGCCTATGTCATGGTTCAACGATATGAGCCGAGCGTGATTCAAGTCGTCGGAATGTCGCGTCAGGGATGGATCGTAGATCTGGATGAGCTTTCGAAGTAGGAATTCGACGACAAGATGTCCGGTGATGAAAGACGAGGTCATCCGTTTAGGATCGACGGCCCTTTCGTATAGCGCTGTGAAGGAGTCAAATGTCATCGTTCTGGTGGTACGATTTTTCGTAGGGGTTTTGCAACATAAAAGTTGACTGGACGGATCAGTCTATCCGTGGATTTGATGTGTCAGACAGACCCCGAGTCTGCCCAACCAATGCGCTATGGCCGAAAACCGGAGCAACGCTGATGCTTAGCATACTGCAATACCACATACGCACGCAACGCGATGACGGATGTGGGCCGCATATCAACAATCAAAGAAAGCCTGATTTTGAGGAAATGAATCATTCCCGATTGCTCTCCGTACCTGATATGTAAACAACCATCCCCCCCCAACAGCGACCCCCGCCAAGGCCCCGGAAAACGGGGCCTTTTGCATGCGCAGAAATGTAAGCCCCCAGCCTTACAAGGGCTTGACATCCTCGAGGGACAGACTCCATGCTCGGACTCGTTGGGCACCTGAGACCCACACAGCAACACGAGCCACAGGAGACGAACCATGGCAACCGCGACGAAAAAGACGACGAAGAAGACCACCAAGAAGGCCGCGAGCAAGGCAGCGCCAAAGCCGAAGGTCGAACGTGACCGCTTTGGCTCACGCCCCACCACTGAGAGCGGCAAGATCAACGCCGCGATGACTACCAAGCCGCAGACGGTCGAAGCGATCGCGGAGAAGACCGGCCTGTCGAAGAGCCGAGTACGCAATCACATGAAGTGGTTGATGGACCGAGACCATGTGACCAAGACCGACGACGGCTACGGCCTAGCCAAATGACGCCCCTGTGGCGCGATACACCAGTAGGCCGACCCAAGCCCCGGCCCCAGCCCTTGGAGCCCCGTAGCAGCCGCCCTAGAGGCTAGACAACCAGAGCCAGACCCGACGCCCTGTGGACACCACCACGGGGCGTCGGTCGTTAGATGGAGAAGTATCAAATGCACCGAGAACTACACATCGAAATCCACTACGACAAGCGCGGCACGAGAGCCATCAAGACCTTCACCGACTACTACGCATCACGGCGGTTTTACATCGCCAAGCACATGGCCGGTAAGAACCCGAAAGTCGTTAACCCCAACAAGATCGCAAAGGAGCCACAGCGATGAAAGCCGCAGCGTATCTGAGAGTGAGCACAGTGACCCAGAACGAACGAAGCCAGCGACAGGAGATTGAGCGATGGCTCGAAGGCCACGGCATCAAAGCCCGCTGGTACATCGACAAGGAAACCGGTGACAACCTGGACCGCCCCGAGTTTCGGAAGATGCAGGAGGCAATCTTTAACGGCACCCATGACACTGTGATCGTTTGGAAGCTCGACCGCCTGAGCCGCAAACTGCGGGATGGCATCAACCTGCTATGCGAGTGGATCGACAACGGTGTCCGTGTCGTATCCGTAACGCAGCAAATCGACTTCGCAGGCCCCGTCGGCACCATCATCGCAAGCGTGTTACTCGGCGTTGCGCAGATGGAACAGGAGACGCGACGCGAACGACAGGCAGCAGGCATCGCGGCAGCGAAAGCCGAAGGCAAATCATGGGGCGGATGGACGCCCAAGCACAAACGCAAGGTGACGCCAGACAAGGCACAACTCATCATCCACATGAAGCAGGAGGGCAAACCTGTCGCAGTAATCGCCCGGACCTTGGGACTATCACGCCCGACGATTTATGCGGTGTTGAAGGAGTGTAAAGAAATCACCGCACAGCGATAGACGCCATTTTGAAAGAGGTTACAAGGTAGGTACGTGAAAGGTAACACTCACTATGCCTACCACAAAGTACAAGCGCCGCAAAGAGATGAGCATCCCGGACCATTTCGTGCCGCGATTCTGGGATGAGGTGGATGGGCGAAGCATCATCTACAAGAAGATCACCGAACGTATCCGCCGACTGATGGAAGATGCCGGTGTCGATAGCTACCAGAAAGAACTGATCGCCCAAGAAGCCATCTTCGTTGCCGTGCAACTCGAAACGCTCAAGGTGAAGGCAGCAGAGACCGGGGAGCTTGACGCCGGATCGTACACGCAGATGGTCAACTGCCTTTCGGGGCTGCTCAACAAGCTGGGACTCGATAAGAAGGCCGGCGATGTCGTCACCCTTCACGACGTTTTGAAGGGGCGGGCGGCATGAACATCATCGAAGCAATCAAGCACGACCAGTTGTTTAGACCGTTTCTTGGTGACGACCTCTCATCGTGGAAACCATGGCTGACTGCATTACGAGTGATGTACGGATTGCCGGTCAAGGCGAGCCGAAGCAAGCAGACTGTTCGCCAATGCACCGGGCGTGATGTATCGACGATGCCCGCAGACGGTTTTGATACGGCCCTGTTTCTGACAGGCCGACGAAGTGGCAAGAGCCGCATCGCGGCGGTGATCGGAGCCTACGAAGCCGCCATCGCCGGGCACGAGAAGAAGCTATCGACGGGCGAACGTGGCATCGTACCCATCCTGGCCCCGACCAAGAGCCAAGCCCGCATTGTGACGAACTATCTCCGGGGCGTGTTTAGCACGCCGCTGCTTGCCCGCGAAGTCGAGAGCGAAACCCGCGAAGGCTTTGAGCTACGCAATGGGGTGATGATCGAAATCCTGGCGGGCGACTGGCGGACCATCCGAGGCTTTACGCTGCTCGCGGCCATCATCGACGAAGCGTGCTTTTTCGGCATCCACGAGGAGAGCCGGATACGGAGCGACACCGAGCTTGTCCGAGCCATCGAACCTGCCCTTGCGACTGTTGGCGGCAAACTGATCGCCATCAGTTCGCCCTACGCTCGCAAGGGATGGGCGTACAAGCAGCACCAGTTGAACCACGGCAACGACACCGGCGAAACGCTGGTGTGGAACTGCCCATCAAGGACGATGAACCCCACACTGCCACAGCGGATCGTCGACAAGGCGTTGGCCGAAGACCTTGCCGCCGCGAAATCCGAATACCTCGGCGAGTGGCGCGATGACGTCGCTTCGTTCATCCCACGAGAGATCGTTGAGGGGCTGGTGGTGAAAGGTCGAACAAGTTTGGCTCGGTACTCGGGCGTGCGGTACTTCGCCTTCGTTGACGTAAGCGGCGGAAGATCAGACGACGCCGCTCTTGCCATCGCCCACAAGGAGGGCCGTATCGTTGTACTCGACATGGCGAAGCGATGGCGCCCGCCGTTCAATCCCCATCACGTTATCTCGGCGATGGCCGACGAACTCAAGGCCTACGACATCCGCCGCGTGATTGGCGACAACTACGCCGCTGAGTTTACTGCCAGCGCCTTCAACGCGAATGGCATCAGCTACAGCAAGAGTGACAAGAACAAGAACGCGATCTACGCAGAACTGTTGCCCCGGCTCTGCTCCGGCGAGATTGAACTACTCGACGACGAGCGGCTGGTGTCGCAGATCGCCTCACTGGAACGACGCACGCGGAGCGGCGGTCGAGACATCATCGACCACCCACCGGGCGGGCATGATGACCTGGCTAATGCAGTGGCAGGAGTGGCGGTTGTAGCTGCCACTCAACGACGAATGGTTGGCGCACTCTAACCCGAAAGGAAACACCATGTCAGTAAACCCGAAACCTGTAATCGACAAGTTTGAGGCCGAACACGGCGGACCCAGCGCCGCCGTGCGGTCAATCGACGGCAACTGGTTTTTCTACCCGGATGGTGCCCGCCGGGAGAGCAACCCGATGGGGGCTCTGATAGACCCGCCGGACAACATCCTGATGGCTCCATACCACGGCAATCAGGACCGGCTCGACCTCGAAGTGCTGCAACGCAAAATCGACTACTGGACCGCCAAGGTCCACAACCTCGTGGAGGCCCACGAACGGCTCCGCGAGTCGATGATGGGTAATGACTACTCCGACAGCCAGCTTAAAGAGCTCGAACTGATGGGTAGAGCGGTCAAGGGCGCCCGCGGCGAACTCGACTCACTGCAAGCCGAACGTGCCGAGAACCCCATCATGAAGGAACGTGAAGCCCACCGAGCAACGGAGGCCGACCGACAGCAGCGGATCGAACAGAAGAAATCAGTCCTCAAACAGATGCGAGTGTGACGCCATGAACAGATATGTATCCAACGTGAACGCAAACGCCGATGCGGGTTTACCTCTGCCGACCATGAACTTTCGGCAGGTGGGCGTGACCAACGCCAAGACCGCTACGCTCGAGGGTCGCAAACACTTCGTCATCCCCGTAACGATGCTCGTCGTTGGCGTCCACAACGGCTCGCAGGGACCAGTGAGCTACACTGCCGATGAACTGCGAAACTCGGTACGCCAATGGAATGGGAAACCCGTCGTCGTACATCACCCGATGCTCAACGGGCAGGGCGTAAGTGCCGCAGACCCGGACATCACCAGCCAGTATCGAATCGGGACCGTCTACAACACGCAGTTCGACGGACACCGCCTGACCGCCGAAGCGTGGATAGACGCCGAGCGGGTCGAGCAAGTCGATGAACGAGTCGCTGATGCCATTCGACTCGGGATGATGATGGAGGTCTCCACCGGCCTCTACTTCAGTCTGGATGGTGAGACTGCCCGAAACCACCAGCCCGACCATCTGGCAATCCTGCCCGATCTCGTCGGGGCGTGCTCGATTGCTGACGGTTGCGGGCTAGCCAGGAATGCCAGCCCGCTTGCTACGAACAATGCCGGTGATGGCTTACCATTGCCGTCAATGGACTACGTGTAGTCCTTTCGGGGGGCGGCCCGGCGTGGGATTGATCCCCCGCGTCGAGCGGCGTAAGCCGACCAGCGCCCGGCCGCCCCTTTTGATCTCGGTCTCCTGCCCCCGTTGGGCATGAGTTGCACGTGGGGCGACGGCGTAGTGAGGTGCCGCGCCGTCGCCCTATTTTAGAATGGTCGGCAGAAAGGTCGGCCATGCCATCAAAGCGAAAAACGAAACTCACGGCTGTCGGGTACTGCCGCACATCTGGCGAGATCCAACGCGACAACACCAGCATCCCACGTCAACGGGAGGCCATCGAACGATTCTGTAAGGATGAGGGATGGCATTTCGCCAAGCACTATGTTGACGAATCCAAGTCGGGCAGCAAGGTTGAAGGTCGAGAGGACTTTCAGCAGATGATCCGGGACGCGGCCAACGAGCATTTCGATGTAGTGGTTGTGTACGACATAACCCGGTTCGCTCGAAATGGGGCCGACATCATCGACCGAGCACGTTTCCTCAAGAACACGTTCGGCGTGGTGGTTGTGGACACCAAACACCAGTTTGATAACCGTCGCGCCCGAAACGCACTCAACAATCATGTTCATGCCGGTGTATCTGAGCACGAACGCATAGGCATCATGGAACGAATGATCAAAGGTCGCATCGCAAAGGCAAGAGCGGGCAAACCGTGGTGCGGCCATCCACCATACGGGCGTGAGTACCGCGTCTCTGTTCCGGGTCACGGTTGGGTGACTCCCAAGAAGGCTGCTTTACTCATCGGAGATACAGCCAGCAAGGGGCTTCATGGCGAGTGGCAACTGACAGATGCGGGATTGGTCTTGTCCGAGATGTGTGAGAGGTACGCGGCGGGAGAGCAGCTGGAGCACTTCTATTCTGAATACGGCTTCAACAGCGCCGCGATTGCTCGCAAGGTCATGCGAGAGGGCCAGCTGAGCGGGCCGTTCAAAACTACCTTCAATGCCCCGGACATCGACATCGTTGATCTTGAGATCGTCGTACCGGGCATGCCAGAGGTTATCACTCCAGAACTTCATGCTCGGGTGCGAGAGCGGGCCAATCACAATCGGACGTACAACAAGGAGAAGTTGAGGAAATACAAGCTGACCGGCTATCTCCGTTGCGGGAGTTGTGGGTACAGTCTCGGTGGAGCATCAAACAAGGATGGCTCCCGCCCTCGATACCAGCACCACAGCCAGCCACACGGCGGATCGGGACGCAAATGTGGCACAAATGAAACTTGTGGTTTCTGCTCCATCCACGCAGACATCATTGAGCCTCACGCCTTGGGATACCTCTACAACTTTTTCCTCGATGAACCCGAGTTTGATAAAGCCGTCAAGAAGGCACTGCCCAGCGACGACGACCGCAAGAAGCTAGAGAAGGAAGCGAAGCGAGTACAGAAGCAACTGAGTGAGGTCGAAAAAGAAATCAGCAATCTAGTCGCAGCCATCAGAAGGGGTGCCGACCCGGAGCTATTGATAAGCGATCAAAACGAACTCAAAGACGAGCAAGAGAAATTAACCCACAAGCTGGACGATATCGAACAGCAGTTAAGCGATATGCCTGATGTCGAGACATTGCAGGAACAGGCAATGCTCATCAGGTTACAGCTCGTGCAGCAGCACAAGGGGAAGGACTGGTGGTCGATCTCGTATGACAACACCCGGCGATTCCTGCAATTCCTCTTTGGTGACAACCCTAAAAGGACAGGCAACGGCATATTCGTGCGGCTGGTGGGTGGCCGGTGGGAGATTACGTTCAAGGGCCGGATGGAGTGCCATACCCTAGTTGACGGACGCCCCGTCTATCCACTTGTCAAGGCAGAGGTAGAGATTTACAATCGCAAAACAAAGAAGGTTCGGGAGAAGCTCAAGTCTATCCCAAAACCTTGTACGGATAACTGGTAGTCCATCTCGTCGGCGACCGCGAGCTTGCGTGCGGCGAGCTGGCTGCCGGACACTTCGACGCCCGCGGTGAAGATCTGGGTGTAGTTCTTCTTGCGGGTCCGGGTAGAGAAGCGAGCGGTCGGCGCGTCGGCGCCTTCGAGCGCCGCATTGCCGAGGATGTTGACCTTCAGGTTGTCCGCGATATCTTCCTCGGTCGTGCTGCCGTAGCCGCGGACGACGGTGAGCGTGTTGGTGCTGACGCCGGTGACGAGCATCA
>MDTD01070359.1_pt1 | contig 10939 bp, 13 predicted proteins | sample 811221 | NCBI WGS metagenome assembly MDTD01 (sample SAMN05326646, study PRJNA326480) | marine metagenome | isolation source: seawater | place: Pacific Ocean: South West | collected 2011
AATAATTGATCTTTTGCTGAAGCTATTTCTTTTTTTGTACGGTGTCTAATAAATACAGGTTTACCTCTCCATGTAACTGTGATGGCTTGACCTTCTTCTAATTGTTCTAAATCAACTTCTGTAGATGCTAATGCCAAAGTGTCTGCAGCTGGATTCATTTGGTTTATTAAAGGCCATACAAAAGAGGCTGCTCCAACAGCACCTAGAGCGTAAGTAGAGACTTGTAAAAAATCTCTTTTATTTTTATCATCAGGGGTGTTTTTATTCGTCATTCTTCGAGATTACCTTATAGTATATATATAGCTCGTATAAAATTTTTTTCTAGTAAAAAATTTGTAATTTTTTAATTTTTATTCCCATTTAACATTTGGTGGTAAACTCATTAAAATTGCCTCAGGATTACCACCTGTATTGAGTCCAAAAATAGTACCTCTGTCATATAATAAATTAAACTCGACATACCTACCTCTTTTAACCAATTGAATATTTTTTTCTTCATCATTAAATTTTAGATCAACTCTTTCTTCGACAATTTTTGAAAATGAGTCTAAAAAAGTTTTTCCCACATCTTTTACAAAATTAAAATCCATATCCCATTGAAAAGTATTTAGATAATCAAAAAAAATTCCACCTACTCCTCTAACCTCATTTCTATGAGGGAGGAAAAAATAATCGTCACACCATTGTTTATAATTTTCATAATATTTCGTATTGTATCTATTACACATAGACTCAAGATTTTTATGAAAGGAAATTTCTGCTCTTTTGTCGGGTAACATTGGAGTGATATCACATCCTCCTCCAAACCAAAATTTTCTATTTTCATCTGCTCCCGTAACCAAAAATCTTGTATTCATATGAGCTGCTGGAATGTGAGGATTATTCATATGTGCTACAACAGAAATACCACTTGCCCAAAAATCACCTGTTTTATCAGCACCAGGTATTTGACTTTTAAATTTATCTGAAAATTTACCATATACGGTAGAAATATTTACACCAACTTTTTCAAAAACATCACCTTTCATAATTGATATAACACCTCCACCACCTCCATTTCTCATCCATTTTTTTTGATTAAATGACGGAAATTTAGGCTTAGAAACTATTTCAATGTTATTTTTGATTTTGAAATTATGTTCGATGTTTGTAAAATTATCACAAATTGCATCTCTCAATTTAAAAAACCATTTTTCAGCTAATATTTTCTTTTTATCAATCTGTGTTTTTTTGTTTATCAGAGGTTGATTTTTTATATTTTCGATTAATTTATCTTTATCTATCATATATTAACAATTTCTAAGCTTAAAAATTAATTATTTATTTTCCATTTTATTTTTGAACTTAAAATCCTTACTTTAAAGATAATAAACTTTCAATTTTCAATTTCTTTAATAACGAAATAGTATTAGCCTTATAGCGATAGCTTAGAGCTTTTTCAATTTCATTATATATTTTCTTCTGTTTTAAACTAAATATTAATTTTTTATTAAGTAAAAAAAAACTTATATATTCTTTTGGATACACTGGAAATTTAAATAACGAGTTAAATCTTATAAAACGTATTATACGAAGATTGTCCTCCAAACATTTTTTTTTAAAATCATCTATAAAAATCACTTTCGAATTCTCTAAGTGTTTTAAACCATTATGAAAGTCCGTTACTTTTTGATTTGTATCCATGTACAGAGCATTAAAGGTGAAATCTCTTCTTAAGGAATCTTTGTTAATTGATTTAACATATCTTACTTTTGTATATCTTCCATCTTGTTTGAAATCCTCTCGAAGTGATGTAAGAGTATACTTTTTATTGTTTAATTTTATAATTATTACACCAAAATTGATATATGAATTAATAAAGGAAAATGCATTAATTTTCAAAATTTCAACCAATTCTTGCGGATGAATATCATAAACAAAATCTATATCTTTTATGTTTAGTTCTAACAAATAATCTCTTAAAGCTCCACCAACAATCCATATGTTGAATTTATTTTTATCTGCAAGATTAAAAATTTTTATTACGTCATCATTTTTAATTTTGTTAAGTAAATTGATAGACTTTGTTTTAGAATTTTGCATTAATTTATTTGAAATTTCCTTTTTCAATCTTTCCGTCAACAATCTTCGGTGGACTATATTTAAGAGAAGTATTGTTATGTGTTTCAAAATATAAAAAAGAGAATATTATTGTTGATATGAAAAAAATTATACTTGTAAGCAAACTCACGTAATTTGCATTACTTATTTTAATTTTTTTTAAAATTTTAGTTAATAAGTAATAAATTACTGATGATCCAAGTAAACAAAGTAAAATTATTATATATCGTTGCATGGAGGATATTCTCTTAAATTAAAACCAGCTGACAAGGTGACTAATAATCTGGCAGTTAAACCCCAAATATTTTCGTTTTTATATTTTACTTTCCATGTCATTTTCATTAGTGAACCTTGTGGTGCTTTTATTCTAAAATGATTCGAAGGATTTAATAGCTCTGTAGCATCAGCAATAAAAATTTTTTCAATCTCTTCTTGATCTGGTTTGAGAGTATCTTCTAAAGAAATTTTATCATTTAATTTTGAAATAATAGGTTTTACTTTATAACCTGTTCCTGTATAAAAAAAAGGTAGTTCTCCTAAAATTTCAAGATATGATTTTTCTAAATTAATTTCTTCGTAAGTTTCTCTTAAAGCAGTTGTTTTTAAGTTGTCATCAAAAAATTCTTTTTTCCCCCCTGGGAATGCTATTTGGCCAGAGTGCTTTCTGAGATTATCCTTCTTTTTAATTATAATTAATTGATTTTTATTTTTTAAATGATCTATTGAAAATATAATCATGACTGCTGCAAGTTTAAAATCATTACTTTCTCTTTCAATATCTCCAGCTATTTTACAATTGTTAATACATTGTTTAATTTGATCTAAGGACAACATCATTTAATTAACATAAAATAAATTATTAATACTTGCACTATTAATATAGTATGCGTTTAAATTAAATTATGTATATTTATTTACCTATTGCAGAACAACCAATTAATGCTTTGTTGGTTTTAGCCATTGGTTGGTTAGTTGGAATAATAATGGGGATGGTTGGAATTGGTGGAGGTTTTTTGCTTACACCCTTAATGATATTTTTTGGAATTCCTTCACCTGTTGCAGTTGCTTCAGTTGCTAACCAATTAGTTGCACCTTCTGTATCAGGTGTTCTTTCACATTGGAAGAGTGGAAATGTAGATTTTAAGATGGGTACAATTCTACTAGTAGGAGGTGTTTTAGGTTCTTCAATTGGTGTTTTAATTTTTAATGTTTTGAATGCTATTGGGCAATTAGATTTAGTTATAAAATTATCATACGTCCTATTCTTAACTATAATAGGTTCTCTTATGTTTATAGAATCTTTCAAAATAATTATCCAAACTAAAAGAGGAAAAGCGACAAGAGGAAAATTACATCAACATAATTGGTTACATGGATTACCATTTAAAACTAGATTTAGAAAATCGAAACTATACATATCAATTATTTTACCTTTAATTATTGGCGTAATCGTTGGAATTTTAGCTGCGCTCATGGGTATAGGAGGAGGATTTATAATTATTCCAGCAATGATTTATTTACTTGGAATGCCTACATCATTAGTAATTGGAACATCTTTATTTCAAATAATATTTGTTGCTGCAAATACTACAATATTACAAGCCTCACAAAATCAAACAGTTGATGTTGTTTTAGCTCTTTTATTATTAATTGGCTCTGTAATTGGTGTACAAATTGGTTCAAAATTTTCAAACTTAATGAAGGGCGAACATTTAAGACTTTTTCTTTCTTTAATAATATTGATAGTTGGTTTTAAATTAACTTTAGATCTTGTTACAATTCCAACAGATATTTTCTCAATTGGCGTAGTTCAATGAAAGCTTATATCAAACAAATTACATTTTTGATTATTTATATTCTTTTAAACTCATCAAACGTTTTTGCAAAAGATGATTTAGTTACAGATTTATCAGAAAGTACTGTAGAGATATCCTCAACATTTTCAGGCGCTGATATTTTACTTTTTGGAGCTTACGATGGGGAAAAAAATGATGATATAATCGTAATTGTATCTGGTGAAAAAGGAGAGGTAAAGATAGATAAAAAAGAAAAAAAATTTGGGGTTTGGATGATTACTGAAAGTGTAAAATTTTCAAATATTCCAAAATATTACTATTTAGCTTCCAACAAGAAAATAAAGGAAATTGCAACTGCAGAAGAAATTATGAAAAGAAAATTAGATTTTAATAATTTTGAATTCATAGAAAACAAAACTAAGTATAAAAACTTAGATCAAGAATGGTATGAAGCTCTTAAAAGAAATATGATTAAAAAACAATTTTGGAAAATTGAAGAAGACTCTATCAAATTAAATAAAAACACCTTATTTAGAAAGACGCTATCTCTTCCTTCAAATGTTTCTACTGGAGTATACAATGTTAGAATTTTACATTACCGACAAGGCAAGCTAATTTCTCAGGAGGTAAGTAAGATTAGAATCGATAAAACAGGTATAAGTGCAAATATTTATAATATTGCACAAAACTTTTCTGCAATTTATGGTATTATTGCTGTGATTATAGCATTATTTTTTGGTTGGTTTACAAATTTTATTTTTAGAAAAATTTAATAATGAAAAAAAATTCTACACATAAACCTCATAAAAGAATCTTTTTAGTTGTTGCAGACAATACATCTGAAATGCATCAAGCTTTATATTATGCTGCTAGAAGAGCTGCAACAGCAAACGGAGAAGTAGCATTATTTAGGTGTGTAGAACCATTGGAAGGCCAATTATGGGGCGGCGTAAGTAATATTATGGAGTCAGAGGCTGAACAAGAAAGCAAAAAATTGCTTTTAGAGCTAAGTTCATATTGTGAAAAATTAGGTACAACAAAACCAAAAACTTATTTCAAAAAAGGTAATACTTCTGATGAATTAATAAAATTAATTAACAATGAAAAAAGGATTACAGTACTTGTTTTAGGCGCATCTATAGAAACCGGAAACCCAGGTCCTTTAATTAATTTTGTAATGAATGCTAGTTTTGAAAGTAGAATTCCAATAACAATAGTACCAGGGAACTTAACGGATGAACAAATAGATGACCTAATTTAAATAAATGTTGATTTTATCTTACTTCAGTTTAAGTATTAAATATGAAAAGATTTTTAAAATCTAAATATCATTTATTAACTATTTTATTATTTATTATTATGTCTATAAAAACAGTAAAAGCTTCTAAGTCAAACTTTATAACTTTAAAAACTTCAAAAGGTTCTATAGTTATAAAAACTCTACCAAAAATTGCTCCAAACCACGTTAAGAGAATAAAAGAACTTGTTTCATCAGGTTTTTATAATGGTATAATTTTTCATAGAGTTATAGAGGGTTTCATGGCTCAAACAGGAGACCCCTTGGGAAATGGTACAGGTGGATCAGGCAAGAATTTAAAAGCTGAATTTTCTGATTATAAATATAAATATGGTACGGTTGGAATGGCTAGATCAATGAGCCCAGATAGTGGCGATAGCCAGTTTTTTATATGTTTTGATGGTTGTGGACACTTAACAGGTCAGTATACAGTTTGGGGACAAGTTGAATCAGGGATGGATATTGTTGAAAAAATCGAGATTGGTGAACCACCTTCAAATCCTGATAAAATAACTGAAGCATTTGTTGGTAAAAAGAAAACTAAATAGTTACAACTCTTATTGAATTGGTTGTACCTTCAATGCCAAAGGGCATGCCAGCAACGACAATGATATTCTCATTCATTTTAGCTAATTTATTGGCTTTGATCGTTTGTCTTGCTTCTTTAATTGCCGCTTCATATCCTTGTACTTTACTAACAAATGACCTTGCTCCCCACAGTAAAGATAATTTTCTTCTTACTTTTTCATCCGGTGTCATGACAATCAGAAGTAAGTCTGGACGTTCTCTACTAATTCTAAAAGCTGTTTTTCCAGAGGCGGTAAACGCTACTATAGCTCTTGCATTTACAGTTTCTGCTAAAGTAACTGCTGAATTTGAAACAGCGTGATATATTGAGTTTTCTTTTTTTAGAGATCTTGGAGAATCATGTGGATGTAACTTTATATGTTTTTCAGTAGCTTCTAAAATATTTGACATAGTTTTAACTGAATCTACTGGGTATTTCCCAACTGCTGTTTCTGCAGATAACATTACTGCGTCTGCACCATCAAAAACTGCCGTTGCCACATCTGAAGCTTCAGCTCTGGTTGGAACTGGAGTACTAATCATTGACTCTAGCATTTGTGTTGCAACAATCACAGGTTTACCTAAAACTCTACACGCCATTATTATATTTTTTTGGACACCTGGTACGTTAGAAGGCGGTAACTCAACACCTAAGTCACCTCTTGCTACCATTATACCATCAGATAATTCTATTATTTCATTCAATTCTTTAATTGCGGATGGTTTTTCTATTTTTGAAATAAGTGGTTTTTTATCCTTAATTATTTTTTTTGCGTACTTTACATCATCAACTTTCTGGACAAAAGATAGAGCTATCCAATCTATTTCGTTCTCTAGAATAAAATTTAGATCTTTTTTGTCTTTTGAAGTTAATGGTTTAGTATCTAAAATTAGATTTGGAAGGTTTACACCTTTATTGCTTGACAAGCTTCCACCGATTAAAACTTTTGTTTTAATAAAATCATTCCTTTTTGATAAAACTTTTAATTTAATTTTACCATCATCAATGAGCATAATGGAGTTTATTTTTATAGAAGAAAAAATTTCACTATGACCTAAATAAACTCTTTTTTTTGTTCCTTCTTGTTTATCTTTATCTAAAATAAAAATATCATTAACTTTCAATTTTACGTTTTTTTCAACTTCTCCAATTCTAAATTTTGGCCCTTGTAAATCTGCAAGGATACCAATTTGAAACTTTGTTTTCTTTTCTAGTTTTCTAATTATTTTTATAGTTTTCAGATGGTCTTCATGTAGACCGTGGCTAAAATTTAATCTGAACACGTTTGTACCAGAAGAAATCAACTTACTAATTTTATTTTCTGTATTTGATGATGGACCGAGAGTTGCAACTAATTTTGTAGATCTTAAAAATTGTGTACTTTTCATAGTAATTATATAACACATAAAAACGCCTTAAAAAAATAAATTGTTTTTTAATTTCGGCAAGTAAATTGCAATTACTGCACAACGGAGTAAAATATGGCACAAATTATACCTTTCCCATTTCATAAAATAAAAAACAAAAATAAAAATAATCAGTTTACTGAAAAACATATTTTACACATGATTAAAAATATAAGACAAAATTATCCTCCATCGCTTTGGAATACAATTTATCAACTCTCAAAAAAAGGTCATTTAGAAGATTATTTAAATAGTGATGAGGATACTAAAAAGACACAATAAATTATTTCTTTTGTGTTTAATTACTCTAAAAATTAGAATATCTTTCAGTATTATGACTATTTTCAAATATCCAATTTTATATTCATTTAGACGTTGTCCTTATGCAATGAGAGTTCGTTTTTGTATTAGAATGTCAGGTATTAAAGTTGAATTAAGAGAAATATTATTAAAAAAAAAACCTAAAGAATTTTTGGATTCATCTTTTGATGGAACTGTACCTATATTAATTATTGCAAGTAATAAAGTAATTCAAGAAAGCTTGGATATTGTAAATTGGGTATCAACTCAAAATAAAAATGAAAATTTAAAAATATTTGACCCCAAAAACCTTATTTCAAATTATGATACAAATTTTAAATATAATTTAGACAGATACAAGTATCCAACAAGATATGAAGGTATTGACCCTATCTATCATAGAAATGAAAATGTGAAATATCTAACTTCACTTAATGAACAATTGAGTAGTTCAAAATTTCTCTCTAGTGATGAACTAAATTTTTTAGATTATTGTATTTTCCCTTTTGTAAGGCAGTTTCGTAATGTTGATCATCTATGGTTTGAGAGTTTAAACCTAGTTTATTTAAATAAATGGTATTCATTAATAGTAGAAAGTCGAGAATTTAATGATATTATGAAAAAATATAAAGTATGGGAATCCTCAGATACTCCTATTTTAACAGATTTTATATATTAAGGATTATTATGAAAGAAGCATTTATATGTGAAGGAATTAGAACTCCAATAGGAAGATTTGGTGGTCACTTATCTTCTATAAGGACTGATGATCTAGCTTCATTACCGTTAAAAAAATTAAAAGAAAATTTGAAAGGCGTTGACTGGGAGAGTATAGATGAAGTTTTTTTTGGTAATGCAAATCAAGCAGGTGAAGATAATAGAAACATTGCTAGGATGGCTTTGTTACTTGCTGATCTTCCAGAAACAATTCCAGGTATAACTTTAAATAGATTATGTGCGTCAGGTATGGAATCCGTAATAGCTGGCGCAAGAATGATAAAAGCTGATGAAGGTGATTTAATTATTGCTGGTGGTGCAGAAAGTATGAGTAGAGCACCTTTTGTAATGCCTAAGTCAGATATTGCATTTTCAAGAAATGCTGAAATATATGACACAACAATTGGTTGGAGATTTGTAAACCCAAGGATGAAATCTAATTATGGCATAGACTCTATGCCAGAAACTGCAGAAAATGTTGCAGAACAATTTCAAATTACAAGAAAAGATCAAGATTTATTTTCCTATAGAAGTCAAATTAAGGCATCTAATTCAATTGAAAATGGAAGAATTGCTAAAGAAATATTTCCAGTTACAATAAAACTTAAGAAAAAAGATGATCTTATAATCAATAAAGACGAACATCCAAGAAAAACTGATTTAGAAAAACTTTCAAATTTACCCACACCTTTTAAAAGTGACGGTTCTATAACAGCTGGAAATTCTAGTGGTGTCAATGATGGTGCTGCTGCTTTAATCATAGCAAGTGAAGATGGTATAAGAAAAAATCATTTAAAACCTATTGCCCGAATTGTTAATGCTGCGAGTTCAGGCGTTGAACCCAGAATAATGGGAATGGGACCAGTATCTGCAACTGAAAAAGTTTTGTATAAATCAAAACTAAAAATGGATCTTATTGATACAATCGAAATTAATGAAGCTTTTGCAGCACAAGTTTTAGCATGCACAAGAGAATTAGGAATTCAAGACGATGATCCAAGAGTTAACCCTAATGGAGGTGCAATAGCTTATGGTCATCCTTTAGGAATGTCAGGGACAAGATTGGTATTATCAGCATCTAAAGAATTAGAAACTAAGAATTTGAAATATGCTTTATGCACCATGTGTGTTGGAGTTGGTCAAGGTTCAGCAATTATTCTAGAAAAGGTTTAACTTTATATAATTGCTTGTCTATCAAACGAAGTAGATTTAATTAAAATATATACTTTATCGTTTATACTAATTTTAAGCTTTTCTAATTGATATTTTGTTATTCTTACTCCAAGCAATTGAGAGTTTTTTGCGTCTCCAATTTTTATCATTAATTCAGAAAAAGCTGTATCATTTTCTTGATTAATTTCATCAATAGTTCCAAACAACTGATTTTCTATAATATTATCTAAATTAATTCTTTTACTTATTAATACATCTCTAGCTCTAATTCTAATTCTTATCTCTTCACCAATTTTTTTAAAATCACCAGGCAAAATAATTTCAAAACCATTTATCATTACCTTAGTTATATTAAGAGATGTATCTTTTTCAAAGATAATCCCTTCCAAAATTGAGCTACTTTCAAATTTACCAAAAATTTTAGTAAATTCTTTTTTTAAAAAAATTTCTGACAAATTTCCATAAGAAATTATCTTCCCCCCCTCCAATATAATTAAATTGTCAGAAATTTGAGCTATTTCTTCTACTGAATGTGAAATAATTAAAATTGGTATTTTATAATTTTTATTTATTTCTTTTAATAATGAAAGTACAACAGATTTGTTCTTTAAATCTAAAGATGACATTGGTTCGTCTAGTATTATAAAGTCTGATTTGATAGCTAATGTCCTACATAGACTTGCCAATTGTTGTTGGCCGCCAGACAATTGATCAGGATATTTATTTAAGAATTTATTTATCCCTAAAGCTTGAATAATAAGGTCAATGTCAAGACCATTAGAAATGGTATTTTTTTTTTTTGATTTTTTTGAAGCAAATAAAATATTTTCTTTTACATCCATATGAGGAATAAGCCTTGTATCTTGAAACATAACAGAAATTGGTCTCAAATTTGTTTTTGATGAGACAAGAGAGTCGAAAATATTACCATTTATATTCACAAAACTATTTAAATCTTTATTGAACCCTGAGATTGAATTTACTATGGTCGATTTTCCAGACCCTATATGACCTAATAAAGTAGTAATACCATTGTCAAATTCGTGCTTGAAATCAAATGTAAGTGAATAAAAATTTCCATATATATTTACTTTTATAGACTTCATGATTTCAGCCCAATAGCGTTCTTATTATTAACAAAATATATAACAAACAGTACTAATGTTGAAAATAAAATTAGAAATAATGATAATACGTGTGCATTTTGATAACTTAATTGTTCAACATTGTCATAAATTGAAATAGACAAAACTCTGGTTTTACCATCTATATTTCCACCTACCATAAGTACAATTCCAAATTCTCCTATAGTATGCGCGAAAGATAGTATAAATGATGTAAGAAAACCTTTCTTACACATAGGTAGTAAAATCTCAAGAAAGATACTTGATTTACTAGAACCCATATTTGTACAAGCTTGAATTAATCGCTTATCAACTTTTTCAATTGAGTTTTGTAGTGGTTGTATCCAAAATGGTAAAGAATAAATAATTGAAGCTAATACTAAGCCCTGAAAAGTGAACGCTAATTGTTCACCCGTTAATAAAATAAAAAACTTTCCTAAAATTGTATCTGGATTAAA
>MDTD01159380.1_pt1 | contig 10938 bp, 5 predicted proteins | sample 811221 | NCBI WGS metagenome assembly MDTD01 (sample SAMN05326646, study PRJNA326480) | marine metagenome | isolation source: seawater | place: Pacific Ocean: South West | collected 2011
CCAGCGGTAATTTCAATGTAGTTGTCAAGAGTTGAGAACCAGTCCTGATCGTAGACAGCGAGACCAACATTGAGGCCAGCGAGCTCTGTGCCCAACGCGATGTAAGGCTCCAAGACATCCGGAGTCCCGTTTCCAGCCGTGCCAAAATAAGAGTAATTGGTTACTCCAACCGTCAGGTCGAAGCTGCCAAAAGCCTTGGTGGCGGCAGCGCTGATACGCATCTCCTGGCCGCTACTGGTACCGTTGGCAGTATCTGAAATTGCTCCATCTACGCTCACCGTGCGCAGGTCGAGACCGGCAGAGAGGTCAACGTCTCCAACGATGGGAAGCGAACCGCTGCCAGACAGGCCAATATTCGTATGGAAGAGATCATCACCAAAGTTGATGCTCCTAAAGAGATACTCACTGCTGTATCCGACTCCAAACTCGACATCGAGGCCAGAGGGAGAGGCTGCGGGAGCAGGGTCGTCGCCAGCGAAGGCGAATCCCGCGACAAGGGCGGATCCGGCAAGGATCGTAGACTTTAGTAGGGTAGTATGTTTCATAACTCGATAATGTTTAATTGTATTAAACAAATAAGGCAACCTAAGATTTCAGGGTTTCAATCGTGGGCTTAATAAAAAACTACGTGAGAGTGGTATTCCCGGGTTGTCGGAACGACCAGGTCGTCATCCGGGGCTAAACCAGAGCGGGCCCCACCCAAAATTAGTCCTCTTTCAGAAGATCCCGGCTGTTCCAGACATACTGCAGGCCGGAGAGGACTGTGAGAGCCAACGAGAGCCAGAGGAAGGTAGGCATGAGCCATTTATCTGGGTTGGCGAGTTGCCCCAGAAATAATTCCTGCCGCCCGAGCGCTTCGAGAAATAGCCAGGTCAGGCCCGTCGAACAAAAACCGATTTGAAAGGTCGTCTTCCATTTTCCGCTCCAGTCGGCCGCAATCACCTTGCCCTTTTCAACGGCAATCTGTCTAAGACCAGTGACAAGGAATTCACGGGCAAGAATAACGACAACTACCCATGCGGGGCAAAAGCTTTGCTCATGAGCACAAAGGAAGATGAAGGCCGAGGCCGTGAGAATCTTGTCTGCAATGGGGTCGAGTAATTTTCCAAGTGAGGTAACCAAGCCCATCCTGCGTGCGAGATAGCCATCCAGAAAGTCTGTTATAGCGGCAATGACGAAGGCAAAGAGGGCCACGCCATAGCCAATCGGACTCCCTTGCATGAAGCCGACCACGAAGACCGCAGTGAGAATCAGGCGCGAGACTGTCAGGGAGTTTGGTAGGTTCAAGGACGGCACTGTGGAGGCAAGAGGCTCTGGAGTCCAACACCTTTAGCTATCTATCAGGGTACATGTGCCCTTGTTCAAATCTTGGTCGTTAAGGGGTGTTGGCCTTCCTGAGCTTTGGGCTCGAGACGAACTGGGGGTCAGTCAGAGTCCTGAGAAAGGCCACCAGAGCTCGCTTGTCTTTCGATGATAACCCGAGACCTTTTCGCGGATGCTTAGCCAGATTCGGATCTAGACTTGGGCTCTGCTGCAGTCCGGAATTGTAGTGTTCGATGACTTCCTCGAGAGTTTCAAAGCGCCCGTCGTGCATGTAGGGTGCGGTCAGGGCGATATTGCGAAGCGAGGGGGTGATGAAGAGATTCCGGTCATTCTTGCTTCCTGTAACGAGCTCAAGGCCCAGATCGAGGTCATCGGGAATCCCGTTGTTGTGGAAACGATGATCAGTGAATAGCGCGCCACCATGGCAATGAAAGCAATCGGCGCCCTTTAGGCCGCGGCGCGGATCATATTCGGTCATAAAGAGCTCGAAACCCCGTTTTTCCAGTTCGGTGAGCTTACTTTCTCCTCGGGTCGCTTTGTCAAAACGCGAGTTGTATGAGGTCTGCGTAAGTAAAAATTGCTCGAGGGCAATTCCCAGACGTTGCGCTGTGATGCCCGAGCTTCCGAAGGCAGCTTTGAAAAGAGGGTCGTAGCCGGCAGATTGAAGCTCGGCCATGACGTTAGGAAGCGATTCATGCATCTCGATAGCGCTCTGGATCGGATGGAGGACCAGTTCTCTCAGGGACGGAGAACTTCCGTCCCAAAAGAACGATTCTTTCCAAGCGAGATTGAAGAGAGGCATCGAGTTCCGGGTTCCAAGAGAGCCGGTGGCACCCTCACTGAAACGACGGGGGTCTGAAAGGGCATGCGCTTTCTGGTGGCAGGAGGCGCATGACTGCTGGTTGTTATTCGAGAGAAGGGGATCGTCGAAAAGTCGTTTACCCAGAGCAACACGTTCCTCGGTGAGGGGTGGAGTCGTTGGCAAGACCGGGATGGGGAATCCCCTTGCAATCTCAAAGCGATAGGGTGTGCCGATAAGCCGTGGATGTGATGGAGATTGCGAGTCGGTGGTAGATTGAGCCTGCCGGACGCCTCGCAGTTCAAAGGCTGCTGGAAGTCTTTGCTTGAGCTTCTGGGCCACTGGATCGCCCTCTCTCGAGTGGGTTGAGGGATTAGTGCCGATGTCCAGAGGATGTTCGCCTCCGAAGATCCGATCGACGTGGACATCAATTTCAAGGACCGTGGGTTCGGTTAGTTCCAGGGCAATGGGGACTGAAATTATCGTCCTGTTACGGGGTTTGCCCAGATGGTAGGCGAATCCGCCCGTGGTTCTGTTATCCGGAAGGTGGCCCTCGGCAGCGAGAAAGATATATCCACCCTGAGGGGTCCAATGGAGGTTGTTAAAATTTGGATTGAGCGGGTGGTTGGCCGCATATTGGCTTGGATCGGCTTGATCAGTTTCGGCACTTAGTCCGATCGAGAACTGCAGGGTTTGGTAGTAGCGGTCAGGGAGGGATCCTAATTCCAATCGGACCATTCCTTCGGGACGCGATGCGTCGACATAGCCGAACCAATCTGCTCGGCGGAGCCAGGTCCCGGATGATCTTTCCGGATGCTTGCTGAGCAGGCGGGGGCTGGAGAGAAGATAGGAGAAGCGGGACAGACTAATGCGTTCTCCGGATCCGGTGACAAGTTCTTCGCTTGGGGTGGAGAGAGGCTGATCCTCCCACAGATGCGTCAATTCAAGAGAAAGGTCTCTCCCCGATGACTGGAAGATCATCGCAGGGAGTAACCAGAGCCTGAGGGGCCACTTGAGTATGGGTGAGAGACTCAATGTTTCTGGGTTATTTCCGCCATTGCCCTCAAAGCACAATGTGGTGTTTCTCAAAAGGGAGAGTTGGGCTGAAGCTCTTTGGATCAGTGGTGACGACTTATTGCGAATAGCGATTGGTCGACGTCAGGGTGAGTTGATTCCCATTAGGAGTGGTAAAGAATACGTAGACTGCATGGCTGCCTGGTCCAAGAGCAGATGCATCGAAGGAAATTGTGAGCTGGCTACTGGAGTCCCTGCTTACGAGTGTGGCGGGAACTCCGGGATTCCCAATTCGCAGCTCCTGCAGAATATTGGCCGGGGGCAAAGGCGGGCCCGTAAAGGTTGCCACGAAGTTGTCTGAACCACCCCCGGCGCCACCTCCATCTCCGGGTTGTTCTTCTTCAAACTGGTTATTGAATCCAGCTTGGTCGTATGCCGCAACGCCAGTCCTTTTTAAACGGTAGAAACGGGAGGTGTTTCCTGCCCGGCTGACAGTGGATTTTGAGGTGCCGTCTGCTATGATTTCAGCACCTTCTTCGGCCCACGACTCAAGGTCCGTTGAATTTTCTAGTTGGTAGAATCCTCCCTCCACGGTGGACCATGTGAGGGTCATAACGCCACCGCTCTTCCTGACGTCAACCGCGGTATGCTGAGTGCTGGGGCCGCCGATAAAAGACAGAGAGGCGTTCTCCGGGATGGTGTTCACGCTGCTTCCGCTCGGGGTTCCGTAGAAGTTGCGGCCAACATTATAGGGGAAAACCGGGTTCCCGTCGGCTGAGATAGTCGTGAAGTAGGCCCAGACTCCTTCCGGAAAATCCGGAGTCACGCAGAAGCGTCCATTGTATCGGTCCAGGTCAAAGTCCTCGCCGTGGCTCAGGCCGAGATCTCCCTTGTAGGCATAGTCCTCAAGATAGTGGCCGAGAATGTAGGCAGTGCTTACCGCCGGGCCGTATTGATTTGCAGCGAGGTTGATGCTGCGACTCTGTAAGCGGTTGGCCCATTCCGGCAGGCTGGTTCGCCCGGTCCGGCTCAGGTTGGTCGATCCGTTGCTTCCGTCTCGCTTCTGGTAGCCACTTCTCAGGAGTCGCACGGGGGAATCCAAATCTTCCGGATCGCTAAAGCCGTAGGGGCCGTAGATGGGATGACCGTCAGCAACCCAGCCGAGGATGGGAGAGTGTCCGCCATTGAAATTTTCAGTGTAGCGGTTTGTTTCAGCATTATAGTCAACACTGTCGTTCAGCAGGTAACGAATTGCGGGAGCATTTGCATGGTAATGATGGAGGTTTCCCGCCTGATGCGCATTAGCCGAGTCAAAGGTCACGCCCTCATTTACATAGGCATCTCGATTCCACACCCCATCTCCTCTGCCTCCTCCCTGAGGACTGGCGTCACTCCCACTACTGTTAATGTAGGAAAAGGTGTCCGTAGCATCAAAAAGCGCTACGCCGTCAACAAAGTATCCAATTGCTCCAAAACCTGTCGTCACCGTACCGTTGAAGGCGGTCGGGCTGCGAGGAATCCGGTAAGTGGTCGCGGTATTGCTGGGAAAGTTAGGGAAGTTCCGAGTCTTTGCCTCGTTCAGATACCACGGCCCCATGACGTGAAACCCCAGTCCGCTCGTTCTGATATAGACCCAGCTGGCGTCGTGGTGAATTTCATGAACGCCTGCATAGGCTGGGGAAGACTGGTTCCCCCTCCCACGACTCCAAGTTGTTGAAGTGAGACTTGCGGCTTCGTTTTCCTTACTGGTGAAAATGCGGGCATATTTCCCGCTTTGCGAAGTATACCATGAGGTGAGTTGAGGCTCTGCACTGCCATGAAGAGAAAGTAATCCGAGAAGGAGCATGCAGAGATTATGAAACGTAGTGACCTTTCGGGCTTTGTGACGCATGGATAATTCTGGCCATTTTTAATGGCGTTTTGAACTTCTTTTACACCGACTTAACAAATTTTCCCGTCACTCATCTCCTCCGATATTGAAGTGTGAGACGAAGGTTTGTACGGTCATCACCGCCTCCAGCTCGGTCTCGATTTCGGCCACTTCCGAAAATTGACGAGTGTCCCTCGCCTTGCTCAGCCTCATGCCTAATTGCTCGACATAGGTTTTACGAGTGCCCTCCATCACGGTCGCGTATTCCTGATCAAGGCTACGCTGCTCCCGGAGGCAGGCATTACAAACAGAGGCGATTTCGGCGGGAAGGGGTGGCAGGCGGCCTTCTTCGTTGATGCGGCCGTCGTTGGCGATTCTGGCCTTGGCCTGCTGGAAGGAGAGAGTGTAGCGGCTACGATTTTGCAGCGGGAGACCGGTATGCCACTTGTCCAGGGCCGTCGACATGGATGCCCCATTCGCCTTCAGGAGCTGAAGGAACTTTTCCCGTATTGTTGAAAGTTTCACTGAGCACTGATTGCGGAGCGTAGTCCACGATCTCTGGTCTCCGGAAGGAGCGGATTGATCGGAGAACTGGTCGCGACTCCATTCGATAATCAGAGCATCCAGTTCGGATTCGGGATCGCGATTCGCCCATCCCGACGGCTCACCGGAGGCAAAACAGAGCGCAGTCGATTCAGGATCGAAATCCTGTTCGGAAGCCAACCAGGCGGTAAAGGACCAGGCCTCATTGGTAACCCAACGCCAAGCCCCTCTGGAGTAAGAGCCTCCGAGCCATGCTGCAGAGTTCTCCGGGAGGCAGGTAGCAATGACGCGCTCGAGGTAGTCCTGCTCTTCCTGACTTCCGATTACGGCAAGGTGTCCATTCGCCTCCTCTGCGAATATCCGAGCCTTTTCCCATTCGAATGTGCGCTCGAGGACAAGGTAATGGCGGTTTCCATCGGTAACAGTTCCCGGCGGGAAAACGGGGATTCGCTGGTCAATGGAGAGGTTGAAGCGTTGTAATTGCGCGTTCAGAGCCCCGGGATTCTTCCCGTCGAGGTGCCACTGCAGGAAAAAAGGATACTTGGTCTTGCCGGGAGATGCCTGGATTGTCCCGCTATCACTCATGCTGAGATACTGGCCGGTTGCCCCTGTTGGCATACTTAGTGGTGAAGAAGTTCCGTCCACCCACCCCCAGCTTTTTGATCCTGTCATCCCTCCACCCAACCAAGTGATTTTACCCTCCGGAAGCTTGGCGAGAAGAGCCAAGCGCTCTTCATCGCTTCGGAGGGTTGCAAGGTGAGCACCATGAGACTCTGCAAATCTGCTCGCTGCGCTCCAGCTCATCGCAGATCGCACATAGTAGACCTTCCGGTCTGCCAGATCCCATGTCCCCTCGGGAAAGCGATCACGATCTCCCTGGAGAAGTTGTTCCTGAAGATCAAAAAGAGTCCATTCCCGGGCTTGCCGGGGCAAAAGATCTTCCTTTGTTTCGCGGATAGGATCCCTCTGAAGGTTGGCCCATGGATTCGCCTTCTCCCCGGAAATCATGGCCTTGTTCTGTCTTTCCAGAACCTTTGCCTTCCGGGTGGATTCGGCCTTCCTTTGATTGTATGCCGACCATACCGAGAGGAGAGCAACGACCAGAACCGCGATGACCAGAATCTTAACGGCTATGAGACGATCGTAGCGACGGGATTCGGTAGCCGCCATCGCAGCGAGGGTTTCGCTTTGCTTAACCGCACGGTGGTTGGATTCCCTCGCCACATCTGGGCTCTCCGCGCCCTCGGCGACCTCATTGTCATGAGTCATGAGATTCCCTTGACCGAGGTTTTTGAGAAGAGGTTTCAACTCCTCATGCAGGGCTCGTGCATCCGCAAACCGTTTGCCCGGACTCGGATGCATTGCTCGCTGAAGAATTTTCTCAAATCGGGTGTCTAATCGCTGCTCTCGGCTCCTTAACGGCGGAGTAAAACCATCGTCAGGAAGTTCACCGGTAAGGAGCTCATGCAGCAGCACGCCAAGCGAGTAGACATCCGATCGGCGGTCTGCACGGGCCCGTCTGTTGGCAACTTCAGGTGCTGCATACTGGAGGGCGATATGATCCAACCCTGTTGCTGAGGGCACTCCGTCTTCTCCGTGGTGAGGAAGACCGAAGTCTCCGATTCGAGGCTCGAGGTTTGAGCCAATCAGGATATTGTCCGGTTTTATCGCCTGGTGAATAATTCCCGCCTGATGAGCATGCGCGAGTCCTTCGCAGATTGAAAGAATAAGCTCCAGAGCAGTCTTCTGATCTATCGCCTCGCCGCGAGTTGAACGCCGGAGAGATTTCCCGTCCACAAAATCCATGACGAGATACAGGAATCCGTCTGCTTCTCCGAAATCGTGCACTCCAATCAGGTTTGGATGCCGAAGCTTGGCCATCGCCCTGGCCTCTTTTTCGAATCGGTTCCGGGCGGGCCCTTCCCTCCCAGGCATAACCTTGATGGCGACATTCCGATCAAGAGACTTCTGACGGGCCACATAAACCGCACTACTTACTCCTGAGGCAAGAAGTTGCGTGACCTTGAAAGAGGGAAGCATTCTACTAAGTTCCCCGGGCTCTGGAGCCTTGAACGCATCGTCCCTTGTCTTGTTGTGATCCGCCATGCTTTACAGTGGACGAGAAGCCCACGGAGAGTGGACTGAGGTTTCGGTAACCATTTTAGAGGAGTTAAGACGAAAAATCGATCACGAGATTTCTCAAATCGGGGCATCCATAATACCGAATACCATCCGGGAACATAAAAGCCGCCCAGCGAGAAGCGCAGGGCGGCTTTGGTAAAGTGGCGGTAACAAGCGTTCAGTTGAGGGGTTTTACCTTCACACTACGAATATGAACCTCACTGCCAGGGTCGTGGCATTGGATTGCGAAGGTGCCGCTGTCGAGGAAGCGGTCAAAGCCTCCACGCTCAGCCTTGGTAGGTCCACCTTCAGGCTGGGTGTATTCGATGGTGGTCTTGCCATTGACCTTAAGCGTGATCTTCTTTCCCCTCACCGAGATGTGGTAGTCAAACCACTCGTCGTCCTTGTGAGGAGCAGTGTTCATGACATTACGAACTCCATAGAGGCTTCCAGTTTTTTTCGGGTCTCCCTGCGTGGCATTGATCTGGGCTTCGAAGCCCTTCTTCGGCCAGCCGTCTTTCTGAAACTTGGTGTGGAAATAAAATCCTGCGTTGGCGCCTTTCTTGGTCAGAACCTGTAGCTTGGCCTCGAAATTCTTGAAGTCGGCCTTGTTGACTTTGCCTGTATAGAACAGGTGAGAACGTGGACCCTTGACGATGATCTTTCCATCACTGACCTTCCAGGAATCAGGCGATTCGTTGATGGTCCATCCTTCAAGGCTCTTGCCGTTGAAGAGTTCGAAGAATCCATCTTTGTCCTTGGAACCGTGGTGATCGGCCAGGACGGAGCCTGGCATCAGGATTGTGAATGCGAGTGCGCTGAGCAGTTTCATAGCGGTTGTGTAATAGGGGGCGGGGTAGAGGATGGCAATGCCAATACAGGCTTCGTCGCGAGGTTGGCCTGAGATCAGCCCTGCTGGTGACAACGGGTATGCAGTTAGCGGGGGCGTTGCAGACTTTTCCGTCGCCGCTGCTCTTCCTCCTCGCGTTTACGCTCACGATCTGCCGTTTCCCGCTCGATTCGCTCCCGGAGTTCCCGGTCGGCCCGCTGCATGGGTGATTCTCCTGTCTTTTCCACGAGTGTGGGATCAGCGGACATCTTCTGTATCCCCGTGTCTCCGAGAGTAATACCGAGAAAAAATGGCGCCGCGGCTTTTCCGGAAGATTCAATCGTGAGCGATCTCACAGGGACTTCGGGATTTGGGTTGGAGAGTTCTATCTCGTAGACGGCACATTGACGACCGCTCTCTCTTCGCTTGCCCCTCCAGACCCGCTCGGCCTTCGGAAGCCTTCTTGAAGAATACCAGTCTGCGATGTGCTGCTGATTGATAAGGGGAAGCGACGAAGACGCAGTTCCATCAAGGTAGTTCAGGACGATCGTGGCGACTTCGGTTCCGGACGATTCATAATTCCAGATCAGGCCTCCAACCAGATACAGATGGGATGCTTTCTGGTAGATTGGAATATCTTCGATCACCCTTGGCCAATTCCTCTTGTAGTAGGCATTCAGGTCCCGGCCCCCGAGCCGGGAATTGGAACTCGGGTAGATCCCCGAATTCATCTGGAGAATCCCATCTATGTCATAGCCAGACACGCGACGTGATCTGCATCCCTGAAATGCAGGAACGATCTGGGAGGATGCGCTCCTGCTATCAAGCCATGTGCTGTCATCCGGGTGGGCGTTGTAGAATTCCTTGAGTCGGATCTGTCGCATGGAGAGAAAAGGCTGTAGCTCACCTTGGATTTCGCCGGGGTCTAAGCCCGAGGAGAGACGCTTGTCGCGCAGGTCGATCAGTAAATTCCGATAGGTATCCTGAACTTCAGCCAGAATTTTTGGGACCTCGGTCTGGAGCCGGTTTCGGGCACCCCTTAGTTCGAGCGGTATGAAACTACGGCTGATCACGGAGTGAGGAGGGAGATAGCCTGATTTCCATTCGAGAGCTGTAATCCGTTGCATTTCCCTCTCCAGGTGAGAAGAAACCTTGCTGTCTTTCTGCAGAAGCCGAGTGATCTTTTCTTCGTAGGATTGAAACCACGGGGCAAGTCTGCGCTGCAGGGTTTCACGAAACAGAAGCTGTAATCGGGAGAGTTCCGGATTTTGGAGTGAGGGGGTAGAAAATCGGGGGCCACTATCTTTTTTTGGTATCTGCGTTAGTCCTTTGTTCCCAAGGGGGCTCTCACTTTCAAACGCAAAGGCCCGCCGGCGAAAACGTACTTTTCGCCCCTCCTGATCCCGCCCGTTGAGCCACGGTTCTCGCCAGCGAAGTGTCCAGTTGCCGCTTTTCCCTGGTCGGATAATATGGAGTTCTCCATTTTTCGTTGTGGAAAATCTCCCCTCAGAACGCTCTTCGTTTTCAAGGATTCTCACCATGTCTCCCTTCGTGAATACCAAGTGAACAGACCCTGAATCCTCCGGGCCAAAACGGAGGACCCACTCTCCGTCCGGAGGGCGCGCCAGAATCCTGAATGTGTCGGCGCCGAGCCACTCCAGCCACTCGAGCTTGCTATCGACCAGAAAGTTGGGCCGGGCTACTTCTTCCTGCTGCAGAATCTCAACGCTTTTCCGATGAAGTTCCTTGATCACTTCAAGGTGTCGGTATTCGAGCTGGCCTTGGTGATCGAAGGCATAGCGATTGACGAGTTCGCACATTGCCGGCGTGATCAAAAATTTTTCGCTTGGAGTCATGTAGCGCGGCAGGAGGCCTCGGCCCTGATCGATTTGGGAAAGGTAGGGACCCCATGCGCTTTCCTGACCAACCACCTCCTGCTGAAAAGCGACGACATTCCTTTGTCGCGCCAAAACCAGTTCGTTTGCTGCCGTAGTCAGGCGGTTTCGCATTTCAGTTTTGTGATTCTCGAGGGCGAAGGGCTGTTTCCTGAAAGACGCTTTCGGCGGAATGGTGCGGCGAGAGAGTGGCCCGCCAGGCGATTGACTGATTTCCCTCTTGTTTACGACAACAGGAGGGTTGACCTCGTCTTCGCTTTGAAAGGCAAGGAAGGCTACCGCTCCCAGTGCCAGGGCAGAAAGTGCGAGTAGAGGTAAGGGAAGTCCTCCAGAGACACTGCTCATCAATTTCGGGGAGGTCTTCGGTAGCTTTGTTGCCGGGATTGGGGTCGCCGGATCAGTTATCAAGGATGGGCCAACCTGCGACGTGGATTTCAGCCAGCGCTTCAGTTCAACCGCGAAACTTCCCCCATCGTGGGGTCGCTGAGTCGGGTCGCGGGTCAAGACTTGGCCCATGAGTTCTCTCAAGCCCTTCAGATCGGGG
>MDTD01196469.1_pt1 | contig 10938 bp, 10 predicted proteins | sample 811221 | NCBI WGS metagenome assembly MDTD01 (sample SAMN05326646, study PRJNA326480) | marine metagenome | isolation source: seawater | place: Pacific Ocean: South West | collected 2011
CAAGCGTGTCTGGACTGACGCCAAGCACGCGCGTCTTGGCGTCATTGGCGTAGGTCACCCAGGATTGGTCGAACCAATCGCTCGCACCGGCGATGTCTGTGAGGGTGCTTGCCAAGAGGCCACCTGTGCACGATTCAGCGACGGTGATGCGAAGACCAGCCTGTCGCAACCGCCGCACGAGGCGGGCGGCGTCGGTCTGGATCTCGATGTCCATTGTGCCGTCCTGTCGCATGGTGGTCAAAGGCTTGCCGTCGCCCCTCGCCTTCTTATTCCAGAGCCCCGAGGAGGGTTTGGGCCTGTGGTCTAGCGGCTATGACACCGCCTTTACACGGCGTTGATCGTGGGTTCGAGTCCCACCGGGCCCACTTCGTTGTGTGGTGCTTCCAGCGTGAGCCCGGCTTGCCCCCCGGCTTCGCTGCGCAGCAGCCTCACCACAGCAGGTCTTCGATCGGACCCTGATGTCCAGCGATGACCTTCGTGATGCCCGCGGTTTTCTGGATGCGTGCTGCCTCGATGACGTCGTCGACCACGAGCAGGTGAACGGCCCTCCTCTGCACATCGGCCTCGAGATGCAGGTCGACACCTCTTCCGTCAATGGCCACCAGCGCACCGTCCAATTCAGCGAACATGGTGAGGTGGCGTAGCTCGCTCCACGCGTCGCCTGGGATGACCAGCCACCGCGCATCGCGGAGGCTTCCTCGTTTGGGCGGCTGTTCTGGGTCAGCCCGGACCACGCGCATGCCTGCCGATGCGCTGGGTGGCCCTTGATGCCAACGGTGCTCAATCGACACGGTAGCGTGTCAGGGCCACGGCGCCACCGAGGCCGTCCAATTGTGCCCCAGCATCGTGGTCCCTGGAACATTGGACGATGGTTCCACCGAGGTCGTGGACGGCCTCGCACATCTGCTGCCAGCGGTCGGCGTCTTCTCCACGAAGCAGGTCAGCGAGCACCACCAAGGTCTCTACGGCTCCCTCGTCCACCGCGCGAGAAAGGTGCGCCATGCCGTAGGCCACGGCTCCCGACGTCTGAATGCGCGTCATCGCTTCTTCGACCAAACCCGTCTCCCGAGAGACGGCATGGTCTGCAAGCACGGCACCTGCCAGCCCTTCGCGAATGACTTCGTTGGCGGCTGAGCGACCACCGATGGACGTGGCCACAGAGGTGAGGCTGAGGTCGGGGGCGCACACCCGCAAGGCCGCGGCGAGCCGGTCGCGGGCGTGACCAGGACCTGCAAGGACCACGGGGACATCGCCAACCAACGCGGCCGCAATTTCCTTCGCGGTGTTGGTCAGGAAGGCTTCCTTGACGCCAGAGGAGGTGCGCTCATCGTTTCGCTTTCCACCGCCCCGCATCGTCCACGTCATGCCTTCTTTGAGGCCCCGTTGGGCGACCGTGAACAGGATGACTTCGTCATGTTCCACGACCACAAGCGCGACCTTCGGACGAAGTGCTGCGCTGGCTGCTTCTTGGATCAATTGCACGTCGATGGGGCGGAATGTGGTGTTGGTGTGCACCTCCACCTCGTGGCCGGCTTCGACGACGTGGGTGTGGTGCTGACCTTGGTCGAAGGCCGCTTCGACGATGGTACCGTGCACGCGGAGGGCGTCGGAGAAGGTGTGATGCTCGACGCTGATCACGTCGAGCAGGATCCACATGGTACGGCGTTCGGCCGCTTTGGCTCTGCCTCCTTCCACCGCCCCTGTGGTGGAGTCCCTGCGCTCACCCACCATTCCGAAGCGTTGGCCAGGCTGAACGAATTGTGCGAGCGTCCAGAGGTCATCGTCGGATTCACACCGCAAGCGCATGCGCATGTCGTCGCGGTGCAGGATACGCATGCCCTCACCCGAATACGCCCTTGAGCATCCCGTGTTCGTCCATGTCCATGTCCGCGGCGGCCGGCCGCTTTGGTAGGCCAGGCATGGTCATCATGTTGCCAAGGATCGCCACGATGAAGCCAGCCCCCGCGTTCAACCTGAACTCTGCAACGGGGAGGGTGAAGCCGGTCGGAGCCCCGAGGCCTCCGGCATCGTGGCTGAAGCTGTACTGGGTCTTGGCCATGCACACCGGAAGGTGGCCGTAGCCCCAGGCCGCGAAACGGTCCAACTGCTTCTTTGCAGACGCAGACACGGTGACCGCCTCTGCGCCGTACAGGCGCTTTGCGATGCCTTCCACCTTCTCCATCACGGGCGCATCGGGCATGAAGAGCGGCGTGAACGGTCGTCCGGCAGCCACGTGGTCCTGAACGGCTCGAACAACCGCCTTTGCAAGCGGGGCTCCACCTTCTCCACCACGCGCGTGAACTTCGGTCAAACACACGTCGTATGCACCGCTGGCTCGAGCGGCATCGGCCAAGGCATCGAGTTCCGCATCGGTGTCGCTCGCGAAGCGGTTGATGGAGACCACGACCGGCATGCCGAATCCGGACATGTTGCGGATGTGGCGGTCGAGGTTGGTCTTCGCGCCCTCAAGCATGGCCTCGACGTTTTCTGCCTCGAGCTCTTCTTTGCTCGGGCGCCGCCCAGCCCGGTCCCCGAAGGCACCGCCATGGAGTTTCATGGAGCGAACGGTGACGTTCATCACGACACAATCCGGTGCTTTCTGCCCCACAGGGGCCTTGATGTGCATGAATTTCTCAGCGCCCATGTCGGATCCGAACCCTGCTTCGGTCACCACGTAGTCGGCGCAGGCCAAGGCCAAGCGATCGCCGATGACCGATGAATTGCCGTGTGCAATGTTCGCGAACGGGCCACCGTGAATGAAGGCAGGATCACCTTCCAAGGTTTGTACAAGATTGGGGAGGAAGGCGTCCCTGAGGAGCAGGGCCATCGCACCGGCAGCGTCCAGGTCATCGGCACGAACGGGCTTCCCGTCAAGATCGGGGCCAACGATGATCTCACCGAGGCGCGCCCGCAGGTCGGCGTAGTCGCGCGCAAGGACGAGGATGGCCATCACTTCGCTCGCAGCGGTGATGTCGAACCGGTCCTGCCGAACGTTGCCGTTGGCTGGTCCGCCAAGCCCAACCACGACCTCACGCAGGGCGCGGTCGTTGAGGTCCACCACGCGCGGCCAGCCGATTCGGGTGGTGTCCAAGCGACGGTCGTTGCCGTGCTTGATGTGGTTGTCAATCATCGATGAAAGCAGGTTGTGCGCCGAGGTCACCGCGTGCAGGTCACCCGTGAAATGCAGGTTGATCTGCTCCATCGGGAGCACCTGAGAGCGTCCACCTCCTGCCGCTCCCCCCTTGATGCCAAACACCGGGCCCATGGACGGTTCCCGAACGACGCAGGTGGCCGAGCGGCCAATACGGTTCAGGGCCTGCGTCAGGCCAATGGTGGTCACCGTTTTCCCTTCACCGAATGGCGTAGGGTTGACCGAGGTCACGAGCACGAGGCTGCCCTGCGGCCGATCCAAGTGCTCCTGAATGCACGGCCAACTGACCTTGGCGATGTGGCGTCCGTAGGGTTGGAGCCCGTCCGCGGGCAGCGCCAACTTCCACGCGACGGCCGCGATGTCCTCAAGCGTCGCTTCACGGGCGATTTGCAAGTCGGAGGGCATGAGGGCCTAGCCCTCCATGACGGGCTATCAATGCGCCGCTTGGCAGCGGCCCAGCCTTGCGGTTCGAGGGGGGAGCGCTGAGCGCCACTCAATCGTCGACGCGGTCTTCGATGCTGCCCAGGTAATCGGGGAGCTCGACGCCGGCCATGCCAGCGACTTCGTGGACCGGTGGCAGGCTCTTGATGAGGCTGGAGACGAAGTTCGAGGTGCTCGAACCCTCGCCGCCGTTGCCGCCGGAGTCCCAGACGGTGATCTTGTCGATGGTGAGGTTGGAGATGGCCTCCACCTGCTTCTCAACGATGGCTTCCATCTTCTCGACCATGAGGAGCGTCGCGGCGGCACGGGCGTCGCCGCCCGCGCTCTCCACGAGGTTGCGGTAACCTGCTGCCTTGGCTTCAAGGACGGCTTGGACACCTTCGGCTTCGGCTTGGAAGCGAGCCAAGGTTGCGTCGGCCTCACCACGGGCGATGCGGCGTTGGCGCTCGGCTTCTGCCTCTGCGGCGATCTCGATCTGTGCCTTGGCGACTTCCTCGCGTGCGATTTCCTCAGCACGGAGCCGCTCGGACTCCAGGGTGTACTGAGCACGCTCGATTTCAGCCTGAGCTTGCCTGCGGGCGACTTCGGAACGCTGGAGGGCTTCTGCCTCACGCTCAGCGAGGTCGGCGTTGGTGCGGGCAATGTCGGCGCGGGCGACGTTCTCACCCTCCACCGCTTGTGCTTCCTGTTGCTGAATAAACACACGGCGGTCGGCTTCTGCCTGCTTCTGACCCTTGGCGGACGCCGCTTCGTTGCGAGCAACCTCAATCTGGCGGTCACGGTTGGCGGCAGCCACACCGATGGCACCCTCACGGTCCGAGTTGGCCACGTCGATGAGCGCCTTGTTGTTGGCCTCAGCGGCCGCCTTGCGACCGATGTTCTCGATGTAGTTCGATTCGTCGGTGATGTCGGTGATGTTCACGTTGATGAGGTACAGGCCGATCTTGTGGAGCTCAGCGTCGACGTTCTTGGACACCAAGGAGAGGAAGGCCTCACGGTCTTGGTTGATCTGCTCAATCGTCAGCGAAGCGACGGTCAAACGGAGCTGACCGAAGATGATCTCCTTGGCCATGTCTTCGATGGCTTGCGGGGTCAGACCAAGCAAACGCTCGGCAGCGTTGGTCATGATTTGGGGCTCGGTGGAGACACCGATGGTGAAGGTCGATGGGACGTTGATGCGGATGTTCTGCATCGAAAGGGCGTGGCGCAGGTCGATGATGATCGTCAACGGCTTGAGGTCAAGGTAGGCGTAGTGCTGGATGAGCGGGATGACCAGACGTCCGCCACCGTGAACGGTGTCGGCCGTCTTGCCCTTGAGGCCAGGACCTGAACCGTAGATGACCAGGATCTTGTCGGACGGGGCAATCTTGTACCGGAAGGCGTAGAGGATGACCACGCCGGCCACGGCTGCAATCAGGAGAAAGACGCCAAGGGTTCCGAGGGCGGCTGCGACGTTGGAACCGGAATCAGCAGTGTGGTCCGTCATGTTGCTCGGTTGTGGAGCATTGGGGGGCTATATCACCTTGACTCCTGATGGATGGGGCCGTCATTCCTCGCTGCTGAAGTCGAGGGGCTCCACGATGAGCATGGATCCGAGATGGTCCACCACCCTGACGAGCGTCCCTGACGGGATGGCTTGCGCATCGTCTTTGCTGCGGGCAGCCATGGTGCGTAGGGCGTTCTGATACGTCACTTGGACTTGGCCGCTGCCGTTGGCGGGGATGTTCATGTACACCTCGCCACGGGCACCCACGGCATTGGCGTGGTCGACGTTTCCTTCGGATTCGAGGCCACGGAAGAGGTGGTAGACCTTGCCCATGATGTACATGGAGATCAGGCCAGCCACCGTGCCGGCGCCGATGGCCATCAGCGTGTTGTCGTTGGCCTGATTAACGGCCAAGCCGAAAATCCCGAACATCATGATGAACGACAGGATGCCTTGCAGGGTCAGCAACTCAAACGCAAAGCCTGCGTCCATGTCAAAGTCGATGTTGAAGGCGCCTTCGAGGACACCGTCAGCAAATCCAAAGACGATGAGGAGGAGGAAGTAGAGCACAAAGAGGCCTGTGCCAATCAAGGCCATGCTGGCAAAGAGGATGTCAATGCCGCTGACGGAGCCCAATCCTAGGAAATCAAGGAAGGACGGAATGCTAATCTCCATGGTGGGTCTTTCCCTCCCTCAGACTTCAAGATTCCCGCTCACGTTGCTTCAGAACCCACCGAACGAAGAGGTACCGCTCCAAGGCGAAGAGCGGTCCAAGTGAGCCGCCAACGGCTACGCCGATCAGCCAATCTGGGGCTCCAAGGGCCCACGTGGCCATGCCGATGACCACCAAGGCCATCGGCAGAATGCCTCGCCGCAGAACAGCGTAGAGCGGAGCCAACTCCGCCATTTCTTGTTGCCGAGCCAAGGCCTGCCAAGCGGAGCTGTCGGACGGCATGGTATGGCCTCATCCGAGGAGACCGACGCCGAGGATTTCAGTGGAGCCAACGAGGACTGCGTAGATCAGGTACACGAACATCATCGAGCGGACGTTGAACCGCCCCTCGCCTTGCTCAACGGGAATCTCCACCCGCTCGCCGTTGTCGGTGAGCGTGGTCACGGTTTGTTCAAGCATGGTGTAGTTACCGCCTTGCTCGAATTCCTTGACGCTGCGACGTTGCTGGTAGAACAAGGCAAAGATGGTCACGAGGATAATCGCCATGCTAGGGCCGACGTAGGCTCCGAGGGCAACCTCGAGGTTCTCCATCATCACCGAGGTGTAGTACAGCGTGACCAGGGCGGTCAAGAAGCCAAAGAGGCCTGAGCCTTCGTTACGGGCCTTCATGGTCGCGGCCGCGGCTGGGTGCATGGAACGAAGTCATCTCGGTCTGATTTGAATGATGCGCCGATTCCTGTCGCCCACAGCCTCAAGCCGCTCGCCGTGTTGGCCAACCCGTGGCTCGGCTGGTGCACGCGGTGGCGGGCCGTCCCGTGGCGGCCTCAGCCTCTCCCCTGCTCTTTCTTCTGACGGTCGCGAGGCTTGAGGAAGCCGGTGTCGAAGGGATCGCATTGGAGCATTCGCGGGCCCTGCGCATCGAGGCGACCACCATGGAAGGCGTGTTCGAGCAGATGACTGAACCGCCTCTTGCGAAGGGCGGTCTGCATGATGCCGTGCAAACGCGTCTTGTCCAAAGCCCACGTCCACGCTCTGCCGCGACCTCTTCCTTTCATGCCAAGGAAGGGCGATGGTTGAGCCTCACCTCCCCGCTGAAGCATCTCATCGGGGATTGGGACTGCGTCGACGATGCCCATGCCTTGCTGAGCGTGAACGCCCTCCGGCTCCAAGGAGATCAGGTTCGCTCCGCCGGCACGGACGGGGCCGGCGTACTGGCCGTGGCTCGTTTGGCCGGTTGTGGTCCGAACGGTGGTGCCATCCTTCGCATGCGCGGAGGTGGTGGCGCGGCACGTTCCGTTGCACATGCCTGGGTCAATGCAGGTGGGCGCGTTCATCTCATTGAGGGCCGACGTCCTCTGACGCCAGCCTTGCCTGAATCAGCCTTGGCAGGATCTGCGGAGCAGGCGGCGCTTGGGATCGATTTCGACGGGGAGGGCGGGGCTCTGAACGCGAGCAAACACCTCATTCCAGCCTACCAAAACAAGGCGGTGCACGCGGAAGGCTCCCTCGATGAGACCCTCATCGACGGGCGTTGGATGCTGGTCGCCCAGCACCTCGAAGCATGGCGCATCCTCTGGGCACCTGAACTCCAAGCCATGCTACCGTCCATCCTTGATTTGATGGAAGATCTGGTCGCGGTCGAGGCCCTGCTTGACGGTCGCTGATACGATGCGGTCTTGGCCAAGATTGAACATCGAGCGGTCGAAATCAGCGTCCATGCGGGCAGGTGCGACGCTCGTCGTGCTGGCGTTGCTGCTGTGCATGCCGCTTGTGCATGCGCTTCCGCCCGCGAAGGAGTATGACGCTGAGCCTCACGTCGGAGCCGATTTCCCGATGGGGACGGTCGAACTGACGACCTCCCTCGGGCAGGACGTCGGCTTGCATTACCCTGCGATTGAAGCGGGCGTCAAGACCCAGATGGCCGGAAACGGGCCCTTCCCTGTGGTGCTGTTCCTTCCCACAGACGGTGAAGGCACCGGTGATTACACCCTCTTCGCCGAGACCTTGGTGGCGCGTGGTTACGTGGTCGCAGTGGCCGATGAGGTGCCTGAAGGGCCGTGGGCCTTGCAGCCTGTGCTCGACCGCGTGTACGAGGTGAGCGAGGGCGACGGAACCGTTCCTGGAAGTTTGGACAGCATGTCCGAACAGTGGGCGATCGGTGGGCACGGTGATGGCGCTGCCGCCGCCCTCAAAATGGCTGGGCGGTGGTTCGAGCTGGGTCGCAATGCGGTGCCGCCAAGCGGCATCTTCGGACTTGGCTTGAGCGACGACGGGACCCTGATTGACGACGGTGAGGTCACCGACGATGCCCTCGATCTCCTGTTTGACGCCCCGGCCGTGAGCTTGCTGATCACCGGTTCCGTGGATGACGTTGCACCCGTTGAGACAAACGTGCTTCCGCTCCTCGATTCGGGCATCGGTGTGGGGCTACACGTCATGACCTTGCGTGGGGCCAACCACAACCAGTGGAAGGATTCGACCGGTCTGTTTGCGGGCGGCGACGGCACGGCCACCATCACGCAGGAAGAACAACACAACATCGCCGCCCTTCACGTGGTCGCCCTGCTCGACTTGACGACGCGAGGCGACCACGATGCCTTCGCCGTGGCCTTCAACCGGCCGAGCGATCCTGGCATCCTCAGCGATGCTGATGCCTACCTCGACGAGGACCTGACCGCGGCAGAATTGTTGCGGCTGAACGTGACCTCTCCGACCAATCAGAGCGGCACAGAAGTCAGCGGCGTGCTCGAATTCAGAGGTCAGATTGGCCTGTGGGACGGCAGCGATTGGTATGCCGATGGACGAGCCGCTGAAGCGATGTGTTGGATCAACGATGAATCGATGGAAGTGTATGGAAGTGTGAACGCCACCGGCTGGTTTTCCTGTGACCTGAACGTCACTGACGTTGAACCTGGCCTGTTCGATGCCACACTCAAACTCAGCATCGACGGTGCCCCCGTCCAGCGCAGTTTGACGCTGGTGCGGGGCAACGGTCCGCTTGAGTCATTGGCGCCTGTTCCTGCGGTCATCGTGCCCCAGGGTGGCCTTGCCACGTTGCGAGCGGACACCCTTGCCACAGATCCTGACGGCCATGACGTGCTGTTCACCTCGGCACAACTGGAAGGCAACAACGCCAGCAAGTTTGAGCTCACCGTGATGCCAGGTGGTGCTTCCGTGGAGATTCGTGATGCCTCCGACGAGGATTGGTTGGGCGGTGCCGTGCTCAACGCCAGCCTTTCTGCTGCCGGTGAGACCTCGCCGCTTCAGGTCTCGGTGCAGGTGCGGATGGGGGAAGTGAACAACCCAGTGAGGGTGCTTGGTGTGCCACCGACCCTCGTCTTCGATGAGGACGGCCCGCAGCAAAGCCTCGACCTCAACGCTCACGTCGTGGACCCAGAAGGCGCCCCGCTTCAGGTCATGGTCCAAGGCGGCATGTGGGCGGACATCGGTCCGGTCCGCGCCGCCGTGATGGGCTCAAACCTCAGTGTGCTGCCGCTTGCGAACGCGTCGGGATCGGTGGTCATTCCGCTGACGGTCAGTGACGGGACGACTGAAGCTGCGAGTGTGAACGTGACCGTGGTGGTGAAGCCGGTCAACGATCCCCCTGTGCTCAATCAAACCGGACTTGACCTGACCCTGCTTGAGGACGGTGTGCTTGACGTGGACCTCTTGCCGCTTGCTTGGGATGCAGACGGGGACCTGCCTGTGATCAGCGTCGTCGACCCTCCCACGGCATTGACCGTGCTGGATGTGGTTGACGCAACGCTGGAAATCCGTCCGCTTCCGCACGCCAACGGACGCGTTCAAACCAGCCTTCTGTTCGCTTTCCCTGATGCTGAACTGACCCTCCCGTTGACCATCGTCATCGAACCTGTCGAGGATGCAGGCAGCATTCGGCTCGACTGGGTCCGTCCACTTTCGGGCAACCAAATCGAAGTGCGGTGGACGGTCGAAGACCGTGACGATTTGACCAACACCACCTTCGAAGGCATCATGTCGGACGGCGACGGTTTGGCCATGCTGGAGGCCGGTACGCCGTCGTGCGGCCCGGCCTTGCTCGATGACCGTGGTGTGCCGCTGTGGTCGGTGACGTGTGACAGCGTCTGGAACCTTCCGTCTTCCTCCCTGATGGGCATGACCTTGCGCGTTGAAGAACTGCACACCGGTTCAGACGAGGGTGTGGTGTATCTCCTGCCGATCGAGGTCGAAGCGTCGCCTGATGCAACGGTTGACGACGAGGCGAGAGGAAGCACAGGGACGCTCTTGTTTGCTGGCGGTGCGGTTGTGCTCGCCGTTCTTGGCCTTGTGGCCTGGCGTGCGAAAGACTGAGTTCACAGCGGGATGTTCCCGTGCTTCTTCGGGGGGGTCCACTCGCGTTTGGAGGCCAAGACGTTCAGGGCTCGAATGAGCCTCAAGCGGGATTCTGAGGGCTCGATGACGTCGTCCAACCAGCCGTTCCTCGCCGCGACGTAGGGGTCCCCGAATTTCGCCTTGTATTCGTCGATGAGGTTCTGGCGGACGTTTTCCTTCTCCGCATCGTCGGCAGCGGCAATCTCACGTCGATGGATGATGTTCACCGCACCCTCGGCTCCCATGACGGCCAGTTCTGCCGTGGGCCACGCCACGTTGTAGTCGCTCGCCAAGTGCTTGCAGGACATGGCGAGGTAGGCGCCTCCGTAGGCCTTCCGGGTGACCAAAGTCATCTTCGGGACCGTGGCTTCGGCATAGGCGTACAGGAGTTTTGCTCCGTGGCGGATGATGCCACCCCATTCTTGCACCACGCCAGGGAGGAAGCCGGGAACGTCTTCGACGGTCAACAAGGGGAGGTTGAACGCGTCGCAGGTGCGAATGAATCGAGCGGCTTTGATGGACGCATCGATGTCCAAACAACCGGCGAGCACCTGCGGCTGGTTGGCGATGACGCCCACGGAGCGACCGCCAAGGCGGGCGAAGCCGATGATGATGTTCTCCGCGTAAGCGTCGAAGAGCTGGACAAAGCGTCCGTCGTCAACGACCGTTTCGATGACCTTCACCATGTCGTACGGCTTGTTCGGGTTGTCTGGGACAATGGATTCCAAATCTTCCGTCAGCCGATCGGACGGATCCGCGGTCTCTTCGAAAGGTGGCGCGGCATCGTTGTGATCTGGAAGGAAGGAGAGCAGGTCTGCGGCGATCGCACAGGCGTCG
>MDTD01074401.1_pt1 | contig 10936 bp, 20 predicted proteins | sample 811221 | NCBI WGS metagenome assembly MDTD01 (sample SAMN05326646, study PRJNA326480) | marine metagenome | isolation source: seawater | place: Pacific Ocean: South West | collected 2011
AGAGAATGAAAACTCTGAATGACAGTATTAATGAATTAAAGAGAGAAGTCAAATCATTAAGACAAGATGTTTCTAAAGGTAAAGGTGCAATAAGTGTACTTGTATTTATTGGTGGCATTATTGGTATTATTTTAGGTTATTTTAACTGGGAGTAAACATGTTTAATTTTATTTTACCTTTATTAAAAAATCCGTTGACAAAAATTATAGCAGATAAAACTATAGGTGCTATACAACACAAATTAGAAAAAGATAAAATTATAAAAGCAAAAGAAATAGAAGCCGCATCAGCTTTAGATGTTGCTAAAGTCGGCATACAATTAGAACAAGTAAAACAACAACAAAATTCTTGGAAAGACGAATATTTGGTAGTATTTTATACACTTATATTTGGAATGCATTTTTTACCATGGACTCAACCATGGTGTGATAAAGCGTGGGACGCATTAGGAAAAGCTGATCCAATGTTTTGGTATATTATATTAACAATGGTTGGAGCATCATTTGGTGTAACAACACTTAATAAAATTAAAAAGAAATGATTATAGATAAAATAATATTAAAGTTTTTTGGTTGGTTAGATACATTAAGTGAAAAATTAAATGATGTCTTAACTTTTCAATTTCCAAATTGTAAAGAACAAGATTGTACTAAAAAGAAAAAGAATCAAAAATGAAAATATCTGATCAAACATCTGTAGCAATGCCGATGAGGAACTTGATCAGTATTGTATTTGCAGTCGCGGTTGGCGTCTGGGCATATTTTGGAGTCATTGAAAGAATAAATAAATTAGAGACAAGTAAACAGTTAATGTCATCTGATTTAGAAAAGAATACAGAATTTAGAATTAAATGGCCAAGAGGTGAAATGGGTTCACTTCCAGCCGACAGCGAGCAGTTTATGCTTATCGAGGATCTTTACAAATCTGTCGAAAAATTGCAAGCTCAACAAGAAGCAGGAATGCATAACAAAGTAAATATAGAATTTATACAAAAACAATTAGAAAAGGCTTTAGCAGATATTGAAATGTTAAAAGACAAAGCAAGAGATATGCATTACAAAAATGGGAATGGAAATTAAATGATTGAAACAGTGGTCGCATTACTTATGATTGTAAATAACGAAATTCAAGAGCATCGAATACAGCCTTCGATGTCTGAGTGTCTAAAAGGAAAACGTATAGCAGATCGTCAGTTAAAATCTGGTGGTAATGTTAGATACCAGTGTTTAAAGTCTGAGGCAGAAATAGAAATTTATTTAGATAAAAAACACATTAAAAAATTAATACTAAAATAAGGGAGTAACTATGATGATATTTGGCGAAACACCTACATTTTATAAAAACAAAGCAAAAGTATTTATACAAGATAATAAAAAACTATGTATTGCTTTTGTAATATATTCAATTGTTTTATTAATGATTTAATATGAAACGTAATTATAGACAAGAATATCTTACTTATGGTTCTACAACCAAAGCAAAAAAAGATAGAGCTAGTCGAAATAAAGTAAGACGTATGTTAACACGTCAGGGTCGAGTGTCAAAAGGAGACGGAAGAGACATCGATCACCGAGATGGTAATCCAAGAAATAATTCAAATAAAAACTTAAGAATAATATCTAAAAGTAGAAATAGATCGAAAAAGTGATGACTACACAATTAATACTTGTTTATCACTTAACAATGATCATGTGTTCTTCTGTTGCTAATACTTGTTTGCAACCTCATTATATGACAACTTACGACGATTTGTACAAATGCATGATTGCAGGTTATACAGAAGCAATACACAAAACACAAGAAATTGGTGTTGAAGAAATTAACGAACACGAAATATATATAAAATTTCATTGTAAAGGTGAATTTATTGAAACAAAAGGAACTTAAAAAATGTATACACAACTTAAAGAACGAATTAAAGAACATGAAGGGTTTAGGAATACTGTGTATTCCGATAGCCTTGGTTTCGCTACTATCGGTTATGGTCATTTGGTATTATCTACCGATAACTTTGTTGAAGGTGTGGAGTATAGCGAAGAAGAGCTTAACAATGTTTTTGAAGTTGATTTTAATACTGCTGAAAAAGATGCAACACAACTTATAGAAGAACACGAAGTAGAATTAAATCATAATGCTAAGTGTGTGATTATAGAAATGTGTTTTCAATTAGGCAAGCCTAGAGTCAAACTATTCAAAAAAATGTGGGCAGCGTTACAAATAAAAGATTTTGGTGAAGCGTCTTTTCAAATGATGGATAGCAGATGGGCAAAACAAACACCGTCAAGAGCAGAGTCATTAGCAAAAATTATGCGAGCTAGCAATGAAGTGTAAATCATGTCATCATGATTGTCATTGCGACGGAGACTTACACGCAGACGAATATGGTTTATGTACATGTGACGAATGCAAATGCAAGAAAAAGGACAAAAATGAAAAAACTAACAAAAAGACAACAAACAACACTTAAGAAACATTCAGTACATCATAGTAAAAAACATATGACTATGATGAGAAAAGAAATGAGAGCTGGTAAATCTTTTACTGCTGCTCATAAAAAAGCACAAAAGCTCGTCGGAAAATAATGGCACAAACAACTAAAGAAAAAGCAGACGAAATAGTTGATATGTTAATCTCGCAAGCACACGCTAGATTGAAATCACCTGAACCGTTATCTGCCTCTGAGATGAAAGTTTGTTTAGACATATGTAAACAATATAGTGGTGGAATACAAGGTGACTCAAATATAGATTTATTAAAGGACTTACCATTCCATGACGAAGAAAAGAAACAATAACGTACCTATTGAATTAACTAATTTTAAAAATTTTTTATACATAGTTTGGAAACATTTAGATTTGCCAGCTCCTACAACTATACAATATGAGATGGCTGACTACTTACAAAATGGTCCAAAGAGACTTTGTATACAAGCATTTAGAGGTGCAGGTAAATCATGGATTACATCTGCATTTAGTGTGTGGAATTGGTTTATTAATCCACAAAGAAACATATTAGTTGTTTCTGCCAGTAAAACTAGGTCAGACGACTTTAGTACATTTACACAAAGAATTATAAACGAAATACCTATACTAGAGCATTTAAAGCCTAGAACAGATCAACGATCAAGTAAAGTATCATTTGACGTAGGTCCTGCTAGAGCATCACATGCACCTAGTTGTAAATCAATGGGTATTACTGGTCAGCTTACAGGTTCACGTGCTGACCTCATTATTGCAGACGACGTCGAGTCTGCTAACAACTCTCAAACTCAATTAATGCGTGAACGATTAAGCGAAACAGTAAAAGAGTTTGACTCAATAATTAAGCCTGAAGTCGGCAGAATTATATTTCTAGGTACACCACAAACTGAATTAAGTTTGTATAACTCATTAGAAGAACGTGGATTTGAGACACAAATCTGGCCTGCACGTTATCCAGTGTCAACAGTAACATATGGTAACAAATTAGCTAAATCATTAAGAGATAATGTTAGAAGATTAAAAGCAGGTGAACCAACAGATCCTAAAAGATTTGATGAAACAGATTTAATGGAACGTGAAGCCAGTTATGGCCGATCAGGTTTTTCATTACAATTTATGCTAGACACAACACTAGCAGATATAAATCAATATCCACTTAAACTAAATGATTTAATTGTTATGAGTGGAACTAAGTCTTGGAAACAAGCACCTGGAAAAGTACAATGGGCAAGTAGTATGGACCAAATAAAAGCATTAGATCCAGAATTACCTAATGTTGGATTAAAAGGAGATTACTATGTTGCACCTATGTACACATCACAAGACTATTATGATTTCGAAGGTTCAGTAATGGCAATAGATCCTGCAGGTCGTGGTGCTGATAAAACAGCTTATGCGATTGTAAAAATGTTAAATGGTATTTTATATTTAACTGATGCAGGCGCGATGGACGGTGGTTATGACGAAGATACATTAAGCTCACTTGCAAACATTGCTAAATCACAAGAAGTTAATCAAATAGTTATCGAAAGTAACTTTGGTGATGGTATGTTTTTAAAATTATTAGATCCAGTATTACAAAAGATTTATCCTTGTTCTACTGACGAAATAAGAAGTAACATACAAAAAGAGAAAAGAATAATAGACACATTAGAACCTGTTATGAACTCTCACAGACTAGTAGTTGACCAAGATTTAATTTATAACGATTTTAAATTAGATAAACAACATCAGCTATTTCACCAAATGACAAGACTCACAAGAACTAAAGGTTGTCTAAGACATGATGACTTAATAGACGTTCTTGGTATGGCAGTGAACTACTGGACAACTACAATTGGACGAAATGTAGACGATGCGGAACAAGAGGCTAAAGAAGAGAGACTAAACCAAGAATTAGACAGATTTATGGAACACTCTATAGGTCGCTCAAATTATAGTGATAATTCGTTCTTAGACTAGCCAGGATTAGCCATTTAGTGGCCACGAGTATATTTGTATGCTCCAAGTAATTCAGTCCTCAGATGCGCTCATATGCGGTCTTTTAATTAGGTACCCGTATAGGTAAGGGGTGAGTCAAACTATAAGTGTACTCTTAGAGTACCTATAGTTACTATGAATTATATAGCCGACCAGACCATTGAGTTATATTCACACACACCTCAAAAAGGTCTCCAGACTCAGTGACTCTGGTCAGCTATGTAATACAACTAACAACATTATGAAGAAAACAACTATACCTGACAAAGTTACACTAGGATTTACTACAGTGACTATTAAATTATTAGACACACATATTAGTAAAGATATTGGTGAGCAGTACGGTAGTTATATTAACTCTGTACCATACACAATCTACCTAGATAGGACCATCATAGAGCGTGGTGGACCTGATGCACTTAATTTAGTTATCCATGAGTTTCTTCATCATACTCACCACATGCATGAACTAGACAACAATACGACCGAAGAGTTACTAGTAAACACATATGCCAATGACATAACTGAGTTGTTGGTAAGGTCTGAACTAAAAGACTGGATATTAGAGCAACTCGGAGCCTCAGTCCGTGGGGTTAAAGGTCTGGTTGTCAACAAACATTAGCCCATATTTCAGGAGAAAATCTAAGAGGCCTATGTAGTAGCGTCTCGGCCGCATGTACCCATACGCGATTTGGACGGCCAGCCACTAGCATTGTCACTAGCCATGTGACAGAAATAAATAAATAGTTAATGTTTCCAACCATCTGCAAAAGATATGACATCTATTGTAGTCTATAATGATTATAATTAACGATATTTGTTCTCATTTTGTTCTCTTTTTAAGAAAATCGCTCGCATCAATCGTGTGGCCTTCTGTTTTTTTTTTAGTAACACGTACAGAACGATCATGAGTCAATATATATTTGCATTGTTGTTGGTGCCGTTTGATCAAACATGGACCGTGAGCACACCAATAGAAATACATGGGTTTAAAACAAATACATGTGATATTGAGATCAAGACTAAATATCACGATGAGTTAAACAAACATGAATTGGTTGTGAATGGTAAGAAATATCAGTTGGTTGGCACTATCTGTCCGTATTCGGCCGCACCAGAGGCGCGCAGGTAACAATTCGTAACATATTGTATATATTGTATCACAGACAACCGTTCAGGGGTGCTTCATTTTTTTATATAAATAGGACCTAAAAAAAGTGTTTACAAATACAAATAAAATGTCGTATTATGGTCTTGTGTGAATATAAATAAAACCAAGGAGGCTAATATGAACACAATTAAATTTATCGGACAATTAATCTTAGCTATGTTATTTGTTGTTATGTTATGGGCAATGACATGGGTAGGTTGTGCTATGAATGACAAATGTTATTATGAGAATATGGCACATACAAATATTTATCAAGTACTTGGTATAACTAATGGCAGATAAAACTAAGAACTACGTATTTGATGAAGCTCAAGCCTTGTTAGACAAAAAGACTAAAGACTATCAAGGCTCGAGTGTCAAACGTTCAGACTATCTAGACTTAGGTTGGATCAGTCTGTATGTACATATGCATGATAAAGTTATTCGAATTAAGTCTGTTATGCTTAACAAAAATAAGACACAATTCGAAAGTGCACGTGACAGTGCATTGGATCTAATTAATTATGCACAAACTTTTATTAAATTTATAGATGGAAAGGTAAACGAAGATGACAACAAGACCGACGGATAATGATTTATTATCAGCAGGCTATTCATTGCAAGAGATTGCTAATATGAAACCAACAAAAACTGGTATAGACTGCATACACTATCCAATAAGTAAGTCAACTCATTCGCATAGATCAAGTTGGCCAAGACTATTAAGAAACATGATGGATGATAAACCAGACATTTTATATAAAGATGCTGATTGGAATAATTATAATCGTATATATTTATATCACGGTATGGAATTTCAAGGTCAGTTAAATTTATATGGTGGTGTAACTCCTGAACTTGCAAATAGATTTGTAGACTTTGTTGAACACAAAGACAAATTTGTTTCGCTTGAATTTCCAATGCCTGATTTTGGTTATATGTGTAGTAAGCGTAAATCAGATATTCCATTATGGAATGAAATAAACTGGGACCAAGTGTCTGACATATGTAAACGTATTCCTGTATGGACACAGCCAATGACTAATAGTCTTGTGCTTGGTGACTCGCATGCACATAGTGTATGGGAGCCTGGTTATATGGTTAAACGTATAGATCATCTAACATTGCATGGTGTTCTTAACAAGTCACTATCATCGCTTGTCAGTACTAATATAAAACATTTAAAAGTTTATTTTGGTAACATAGATATTAGACATCATTTATGTCGTAGAGATAATCCAAGAGACTCTGTAAATGTATTGACACTAAGACTTGAAGAGCAACTAACAAAACTAAATGACATAAATAACTTTGAAAGTGTTACATTGGTTCATGCATTGCCATTGCCTGCAGATGACCGTGTAATACCAAAAAGTGGTTATTATGAGCAAGAGCCGTTCTTTGGTTCTTTTGCAGAACGTACAGACGTCAAAAACTTTTTTAATAATAATTTAAGTAAATTAGCATTGAAAAAGAAATGGCGTATACATGCATGGCCAGATTATTTTGAAAATGAAAATGGTGAGTTAAAGCCTGAGCATATGGAAAAGCCTAAATCTGTGCATTTGTCAACAGATAGTTACAAAACTGATTTAGATACAATGCAAAGGAGATTTTGATGCCTAACATAATGACAAAAAGAATATCAGAAGAACTTAAAATAACACCTTATCATGTAGACTTTGTAAGATACTATGGTTTGGCTAAAAGTTTAAATGAACGTAATATTGGTAAATATCCACGTAGCTTTAAATGTGGAGATCAACTAATGGACGTTGTAACTATATATGATACAGTGTGGAGACGATATGCAGGTTTTGCAAATATGCTAGAAGATCTGTGGTATGGTAAAACACAAGAGACTTGTACAACACAACAAGTTTGTCCAACAAGATTAGATTGTAGTGATGTAACATGGTTTTATTTATTTATTGTACATCGTATTACAGGTTCAGGTGCATCGTTTGAGTCTGACCACGGTTATCGTAATACAATATTAAAACCAATATACAATGCCGGATTGTGCACGATTGAGCAAATGGTAGAGTTTATAAAACGATATCAAGCTCCTTTTTTTACCTCGATCGGTAACCAAATACCTCCCTTTAATAAACCTACGGGTTGTTATGACAAAGGTGGCCGAGAGTTTTTATGTGAGCATGCGCCCAAACTTGCACATGATTTGTACAATTATTTAAAATCAAAAAACCAATTGCAAGAACAGCGTGAGACAGTTGACTGGGTTTTAGATTGGTTGACATCACATGGTTTTAAAAGGTACAAATTTGTGATGACTGCAATGGTTATGGATATCGCGGAATACTTTCCCTCTTTGGTAGATAGAAGTAGCCATTGCTATTATGGTAAAAATTGTTTTGAAGCATTAGACTTGATGTTTGTACCAGGAAAAGGCAGAAGAGATAAAAAATTTTATGACTATTGTATGTTGCAATTGTGTCAGCAATTAGGCAACTTTCCTTACAACATGGAAGATGTTTGTTGTGATTATATTAGATATGTAGAGAATTATATTCCACAAGAATATTTAGACAAAGGTTTACATTATCTAAAGAACACAAGTTTAATTTATTCACATCCAGGGAGAAAAACATATGCCGCATAATGAACATATAATTGATAATTTAAACAAAGATAAAAATCTTTTATATCCAAATAAATCAGCCTATCTTAGACTTGTAGAAAACTGGCAAGATCCAAATCCAAAACCAATAATTGAAGAACATGATGGTATTCAAGTAGTACGAGAAGACTATTTAAAATACGGCAGCAAAATGAGATTTATAGATTATACTATAAAAAATCTTACAGCTGATGAGATTGTGTATGCACAACCAAGACAAGGTTATGCAGGTATATCTTTATGTGCTGTTGCTAAACGATACCATAAACGTGTAAGTTTATTTATTCCACTTGCAAAAGAATTATCTGAACATCAAGAGCGATGTAGAGATTTAGGTGCAGAGTTGCATGCTAAAAAAATATATGGTATGTCAGGACTTAGAAAACATGCAAGAGACCATGCAATTATATACAATGCACATTATATAGAGATGGGTTTTAAGAACGATCCATATGTAACTGCATCAATTGTAAAAGTTGCAAGTCAAATACCAGAACCAAAAGAAGTATGGACAGTGTTGTCGACTGGTGTGTTACATCGAGCATTACAAATTGCATGGCCAAATGCTGTGTTTCATGGTGTTGCTGTTGCACGTAATATGAAACGTGGTGAAGTCGGTCATGGGAATGTTTACTCTCATCCATATCCTTTTTTAAAGGCCGAAAAAGATGAAGAGTTACCACCATTTGCAAGCGCAAAAGCTTATGATGCAAAAGCTTGGCGTTATATTAAACAACATGCATCGAAAGGAGCTTTGTTTTGGAATGTCGCAGGAGATTAATCAACAAATAGAAAAGTATTGTAATGACTGCAAAGGCAATCATTATGTACACAAAGAAGGCGCGTTAGTTAATTGTCCTAATTGTACGATTGACGGCAAAAAAGATAAACCATATTATATAAATAAGGAGGTAAACAATGGCATATCGCCAAAGAAATAAAGGTTACCAAATTGATTTGCTTTTTAGTAATAAACGTTATCGTTTACAAATCAATGGTGATGAGTATGACGCAAGACAAACAGAAAAACAATGTTTAGAATTATTAAAAGCAGGTAACACATGGGAAGAGACTTGCAAAATAATTGATGCTGAAAAATATGATTTAACAATAAAACAATTGTATGATCGTACTAAAAATAAATTTAATACAGCAGACAAAACTTGTTCTAATGTTGTTGATGACATAGGTCACGATACTAAAATAAATAGTATAAAAGAAACTACATTAGATAACTTAATAAATAAATGGCAAACAAAAGGTAATTTAGGTTCTACTTGTAATCGTAAATTATCTTGTTTATCTTTAATGTTAAGACATGCACACAAAAGAAACTTTATTAAAACAATGCCTGAGTTTGAATGGTTTGATGAAGGACCAGGTAGATTAAGATATTTTTCTTATGAAGAAGAAAACAAGTTTATAAATATATTGTGTCAGTCAAATCAATTGTTGTTTGCAAAACTAGTAATGTTTGCGATCGAGACTGGTATGACAAAGAATGAACTCAAAAAGATAAATACAGATAAAGATCTTAATGGTAGATATTTAACTATATATCGTAGTAAAAATAAAAAGTTTCGTACTATTGAATTAACTGCTGTAGCTTTGCAAATATTGCGTTCACTATCATCAACGCCATTTGTAAATATAACAGAGCAAAATTTTAGATTAGTATGGAATAATGCAAGAAAACAAATGGGACTTGCAAATGACAAAGAGTTTACTTTTCATATGACAAGACATACTTGCGCATCAAGATTAGTACAAAAAGGTATTTCGATACAAACAGTACAAGCTTGGTTAGGTCATAAGAACTACAAAACTACATTAAGATACGCTCATCTTGCACCACATAATGTGACAATAGCAAGAGAAGTATTAGATAAACGTACACACAATGGAGGCACACAATGGCTGGATATCGCGATATAAAAAACTTAATAGACAAACAAATATCATTAGAAGAAGAAATGCGTAATAGAGGTGCGCATAAAACAAAGATAAGACAAGCACAAGTAATAGAAAAAGAAAATGAGTCATTAACAATACATGGCAAAAAATTATTAAAAACAAGTATTGAAAATTATGAACGTGAATTAGACTTGTTTTTACAAGATGTAAACAGAGGACCTAAATTTGTTGCAACACAATTTTTATCACAATTAGATACAAAGACTATAGCGGTTATTGCAGCAAAAAGAATTATTGATGGCATAACAACTATACGTAAGTTTACAGCACAAGCAATATCTTTAGGTGGTAAAATAGAAGATGAATTATATTTTCGTAAATTTTGTGAAACACATGGTTTTTTGTTTGATAAAATAGAAGAAGATTTAAACAAGCGTACATCACATTATGAATATCGTAGATGGAAACAATTAATTAGTAGTAAAAGACAAGGCTTTGAATGGACTAAATGGACAACAAGAGAAAAACTTTTAGTTGGCGAGAAGTTAATCTCGATATTTATACAAGCAACAAATCTTTGTAAAGTATCAAAAGAAATAAAAAGAAAAAGATCTTATTTTGTAATACAACCGACTGAAAAAACTTTAGAGTGGATTAAAAAAGTAAAAGACTTTAATGAGTTTTTAAATGCAGAAAATTTTCCGATGCTAATAAGACCAAGACGTTGGAAAAGACCTATTGGTGGTGGTTATATATCAAGACATATATCGC
>MDTD01119721.1_pt1 | contig 10936 bp, 10 predicted proteins | sample 811221 | NCBI WGS metagenome assembly MDTD01 (sample SAMN05326646, study PRJNA326480) | marine metagenome | isolation source: seawater | place: Pacific Ocean: South West | collected 2011
GGTTATCTCATTTAAATTAACAGGAAAAAGAATTTTCAAAATGGCACCTATACATCATCATTTTGAAAAAAAAGGCTGGGCGGAATCTACTGTTGTAATTAGATTTTGGATAATATCAATAATACTTGCAATGATTGGTTTAGCAACATTAAAACTGAGATAATGACACCACTAAATGAATTTTTTAAAAAAAAAATTTTGATTTATGGTTTAGGAAAATCTGGCCAAGCATCATTAAGTTATCTGAAACATAAAAATGTATGTTTTGTATTCGATGACAATAAAAAAAAAATTAATAAAAACATAAAAAAATTTTATATTAAAAAGTTTAATTTAACAAAAAAAGAATTTGATTATATTATTTTAAGCCCAGGAATTGATAAAAAAAATTGTTTTCTATCAAGCTATTTAAAGAAATATAAAAAAAAAATAATTACAGAGTTAGATGTATTTTATAAATTTAATCCAGAAATATTAACTATCACTGTTACAGGAACTAATGGAAAATCTACAACATGTAAGCTATTAGCCGATATATTAAAAAATCATAACATCGATGTAAGATTAACTGGTAATATTGGAAAACCACTTTTGCGAGAAAAAAATATAAAAAAAAACACAGTATTTGTTGTTGAAGCATCATCGTATCAATTAGAATATAGTAGATATTTTAAGTCAAAGTTTTCAATGATAATTAATATTTCACCTGATCATCTTGAAAGACATAAAACCATGAAAAATTATATCCAATCAAAATTAAAGGCAGTTACTAAACAAAAAAAAGGGGATATTTCAATTATACAAAATAATAATTTAATAAAGAAAGAGATTAAAAAAAAAATTATAAAATCTAAAATAATATTTTTAAAAAAAACAAAATATTTAAAATTTAAATTTAAAATAAAAAATAATTATTTAAATAACCCAATAAATCTTCAAAATATAACATTTTTGTTAGAGTTATCAAAATATTTAAAATTAAAAAAAAATATTATTTTAAACACTATTAATAATTTTAAACCCTTAAAGTTTAGACAAGAAATAACACACAAATCAAAAAATTTAATTGTTATTAATGACTCTAAATCAACAACATTATCTTCTAGTATACCTTTTTTAAAACTAAATGAAAAAACTTATTGGATATTAGGCGGTTTAATCAAAAAGGGTGATAATTTAAATTTAAAAAAAAAATATCTTAAAAATTTAAATCTATTTATTTTTGGTAAAGATAGGTTTAAATTTTTTAAATTATTTAAGAACAAATCAAAAATTAAATTAGGAGAAAATTTAGAAGCAATATTGATAATGATTTCAAAAAAAATAAAAAAAGAAAAGAAAAAAGTTACTATTTTATTTAGTCCGGCAGCAGCATCTTTTGATCAATTTAAAAATTTTGAGGATAGAGGAGAAAAATTTAATTTTCTAACAAAAAAATATCTGTTGAGTAAATGAATAAATATTTTGATACATTTTATGATTGTTGGAAAAATATAGATAAGTCTATTTTTTTTATAGTTTCAATATTATTCACCTTAGGATTATTTTTTTCTCTAGTTTCAACATCTATTATTGCATCAGATAAGCTAGATACAAATTCATACCATTTTTTTTTAAAACATTTTATTTTTGTTATTATTGGAATATTTATTGTATTAATCTTTTCTCTTTTGAACCAAAATATATTGGTACGACTGTCTTTAATATTATTTATTTTGTCATTTATTGCTTTGTTTCTTGTTCCTATCATGGGTGTTGAGGTTAAAGGTTCAAAAAGATGGTTAGACCTGGGACTATTGCCAAGATTTCAACCGATTGAAACCTTAAAACCTTTTTTTATAATTATTATTTCTTTTATAATTTCCTTAGAAAAGAAAAATTTATATTTAAAGTACTTGATTAGCTCAATTATTTTAATACCCACAACAATGCTACTTTTATCCCAACCTGACTTAGGCCAAACTTTGTTGATATTAATAACCTGGTTGGCAATTATTTTTGTGTCAGGAGTAAACTTAATTTTTTTTTCTTTTTCATTATTTTTTTTAAGTTTATTTACTTTTTTCTTAGTTTTCTTTTTTCCAAAATTTGAATATATAAAAATAAGACTTATTGCATTCCTCGATATTTCTGGTGGAAATAATTATCAAGCTGATAGAGCTAACGATGCAATATCAAGCGGAGGTTTTTTTGGAAAGGGGATTGGAGAAGGCACTTTAAATTCTCAAATACCTGAAGCCCACACTGATTATATCATGTCAGTCGTGGCAGAGGAATTTGGTGTTATAATAGTAACTGGCATAATATTAATTTATTTAATTTTTTCATATAGAGTTTTAAGAAAAATAAATGATATAGAAAATAATAACTTTAAACTCATACTTGTTGGGTGTATTACTATGGTTTTATCGCAAACTATAATACACTTAGGTGTTAACATAAGAATGTTCCCAACAACGGGTATGACAATGCCATTTCTTAGTTACGGTGGCTCCTCAATTATTAGTACATCAATAATTACAGGAATAATTTTAAATCTTACAAAAAGAAGATTAACTTAAATGAAAAATCTTTTAATTGTAACAGGTGGATCGGGAGGTCATGTTATACCATCAATATCATTATTCGAACATTTAAAGAATAATTTTTCTGTTAAAATTGTAACTGATATGAGGGGAAGTAAATTTATTGATAATACAAAATATGAATATGAATTATTAGATGTCCCAAATTTATTTTTAAAACCATATTTCTTTCCAATAAATATTTTTAAGTACTTTTATAAAATTATTAAATCACTTAATTTTTTAAAAAAAAATAAGATAAATGTAATAATTAGTACCGGTGGTTATATGACTTTTCCATTTTGTTTAGCTGCTTTTTTGTTAAAAAGAAAAATTATTTTATTTGAACCCAATAGTGTTTTAGGTAGATCAAACAAAATTGCTTTGAGTTTTTCAAACAAAATTATTTGTTACAGTAAAGAATTAAGAAATTTCCCCAAAAAGCATATATCAAAAAAAGTTATTATTGAACCAATTTTAAAAAAACAGATTTATAAAATAAAAAAAAATATACCTAATTATAAAACAAAAATTTCAAAAGTACTAATTATTGGCGGTAGCCAGGGTGCATCTTTTTTTGATGAAAAAGTGACTGAACTAATAATAAAAATGTCAAAAAAACATAAATTTGACGTTGTCCAACAAATATCAAATAAAAATTTGATACCTATAATAAAAAAAAAATATAATGAAGAAGGAATAAATTTTAATTACTTTCAATATAATTATGATGACATTCAGATTTATGATGGTGTAAATTTTGCAATAACGAGAGGTGGCGCAGGAACTTTAAGTGAGCTTTCTTTTTTAAATATACCTTTTCTAGCTATACCATTACCAAAGGCTAGAGATAACCACCAATATTATAATTCAGATTATTATCATGTAAGAAATTGTTGCTGGATGATTAGTCAATCAGATTTTGAGGTTAACAAATTATCTAATATTATTTTTGATATATTTAATGATTATGAGAATTTTTGTAAGAAAATAAATAATCTTGAACAAATTAATAAAAAAAACAATTGGAATGCAATAAATAAACGTATTATAGAAATTATTAATGAAAATTAACTTAGGAAAAACTGAATTAATACATTTTGTTGGAATTGGCGGAATTGGGATGAGTGGTTTAGCATTAATAATGAATAGTCTTGGTTTTAAAATACAGGGAAGTGATATATCTGACAGCAAAAATCTGAGCAATTTAAGAAAGAGAAAAATACCCATTTTTTTAGGTCATAAAAGAAATAATATTAATAATTGCACAGTTCTAGTTATCTCTTCAGCAATAAAAAAAACAAATCCAGAATACAAGCAGGCAAAAAAACTAAATTTACCTATTTACAAAAGAGGAGAACTTCTTGGTAATATTGTATCTCTTATGAAAAATATTGTCGTTACAGGTTCTCATGGCAAAACAACTACTACATCAATTTTATCTAACATTTTGAATTTTGCTAAATTAGATCCTACAATAATTAATGGAGGAGTTTTAAACTCAATAAAGAGTTCTGCAAAACTAGGAAAAAGTAATTGGAGTTTAATCGAGTCAGATGAATCCGATGGAAGTTTTCTTCAAATACCTTTTAATTACGCAATAGTAACCAATATTGATAATGAACATATGGACTATTTCAAAAATATTCAAAATTTAAAAAATAAGTTTGTTGAGTTTATTGATAAAACACCATCTTTAGGTAAGTCTTTTCTTTGTATAGATGATAAAAATATAAAAAATATTGTTTCTAAACTTAAAAATAAAAATTTCTATACCTATGGATTAAATAATAAATCAAATTTTTTTATAACTAACATTATACAAAAAAAAAATTTTTCAAAATTTGATATTAAAATTCGTATTCCTGGTAAACGTAAACATTTAAAAAATCTACAAATACCTCTTTTAGGTATGCATAACATTAAGAATGCGACTTCAGCTTTAGCTGTTGCATTTTCAATTGGTGTACCTGATAATTTAATTAAAATTGGTTTGAAAAACTTTAAAGGTGTACAAAGAAGATTTAATTATTTATTTCAAAAAAATCAAATACCTTTTTTTGATGACTATGCTCACCATCCTACAGAAATTGAATCTTTATTAGATGGGGTAAAAAAAGTTTATGATAAAGAGGAAATATTTTGTATTTTTCAACCTCATAGAATATCAAGATTAAAAAATTTAAAAATAGAATTTTCAAAATGTTTCAAAAAGGCAAACACAGTTTTACTTTGCCCTATTTATAGAGCTGGAGAAAACTTAAGACTAGGATTTTCTTATAATTCTTATGCCAAATTAATCGCAAAAAATTCTAAAGTTAATTTAATAATACTAAATGGTGAATCAGATTTAAAAAAAATTGTAAAAAATTTGACATTTGGAAATAAGATTTTTATAGCAATGGGTGCAGGTTCTATTTCAAATTGGGTTAGAAATTTAAACTAATATGATTATTAGTGATCTTATAAAATTTAAAGAATCTTACAATTCAGATCTTTTTTTTGATTTTGAGATTAAAAAACTTAATTGGTTCAATATTGGTGGTAAAACAAAGGTTTTTTTTAAGCCAAAAAATTTAAAAGAATTAAAAGAATTCCTGAAAATATACTCTAGTAGGGGAAAATTATTTATTTTAGGCTTAGGATCAAACGTTTTATTTAAAGATAATACATATGATGGAGCAATTATAAAATTAAGTAATAATTTTTCGTCATTATCAAAATTAAAAAGCGATACTATAATTGCTGGTTCCTCTTGTTCTCAAAAAAAGCTTTCAAATTTTGCCATGGAAAATCATATAGCTGGCTTTGAATTTATGCATTGTATTCCTGGTTCAGTTGGTGGAGGACTAAAAATGAATTCTGGTTGTTTTGGAGTAGAATTTAAAGATAAATTAATTTCACTTCAAGCTATTGATTTTGACGGAAACATAAAAGTTATTCCGTCAAATAATTTAAAATTTAGTTATCGAAAAATTGAAATAGAGGACAACTTGATCTTTTTAAGCGCAACCTTCAAAGGAAAAATTTGTGAAAAAGGTAAAATTAAATCTCAAATGACTAAATTATCAAAACTAAAAAATAATGCACAACCCTCTAAAATAAAAACTGGAGGAAGTACTTTCAAAAACCCTATTGATCAAACAGATAAAAAAGCCTGGGAATTAATTAAAACTTCAGTACCTGCAGATATTCATTTTGGAGATGCATGTATATCTGGGAAACATTCAAATTTCTTTGTTAATAAAAATAATGCTACATTTGATCAAATGAACTCCTTAATAAACTTTGTAAAAAAAATTGTGAAAGATAAAACAGGAATAAATATTAATTTAGAAATAAAAATTATAGAGTAGTGAGAAAAATTTTAATTTTGGCTGGAGGATACTCTAATGAGAAAGAGATAAGCCTTCAAACTGCCAAAAGTGTTTATAAAGAATTATCTAAAGACAAAAAAAAAAAATTAAAAGTAATAAATCCCGATGGTGATTTAATTAAAAAAATAAAAAAATTTAAACCTGACTTGGTTTTAAATTTATTACATGGAAGATATGGAGAAGATGGATATATTCAATCAATTTTAGAAAACCAAAAAATTAAATATACTCATTCTGGTGTGTTATCTTCTTCAATAGCAATAGATAAAGAAATATCAAAAAAAATATTTAAGGAAAATAATATTTTGACACCTAAATACCTTATCTATTCATTCAAAAAAAAATTAAATAGAAAGCAAATTATCTTAAAAATTAAAAAAAAACTAAACTTTCCAGTTGTTGTAAAACCTTTAAACGAAGGTTCAAGTGTAAACGTATTTATTTGTGGAATAAAAGATGTTTATAAAAATATAAATAAACTTAGACATTACAGTAAATTAATGATTGAAAAATACATACCTGGTAGAGAAATTCAGGTTGCAATACTAAATAATGAAATACTGGGCGCTATAGAACTAAAACCTAAAAGAAAGTTTTATGATTATACTGCAAAATATAGTCCTCACGCAAAGACAGAACATATTATACCAGTAAAATTAAATTCAAAAAATGTCAAAAAAGTTACAAATATAGCCTTAAGAGCACACAAAATTTTAAAATGCAGAGGTGTAACAAGATCAGATTTCCGTTTTTTTGACGGAAAATTCTACTTACTTGAAGTTAATACCCAACCAGGTATGACAGCTTTGTCATTAGTTCCAGAGATAGCAAATTATTATGGTATAAATTTCAAAAGCTTAATTGAAAAAATTATAAATGATGCTGCAACAAATAAGTAAAAAAAAAATATCCTGTTATTTTTTTTTTTTAGTAATCTTAACAACACTTCACAATATTCAACTAGTTAATTTTTTAAAAAAATATTTTGAAATAAAAAAAGTTGTTATTTTAGGAGTTAATCCCTACGAAAAATCAAAAATTATGAATACTTTAGACATTAATGATTATGCAAATCTATTTTTTTTAAAAAAAAATAATATAGAAGACAAAATTAAAACGTTCAAATTTATTGAAAGCTACAATATAAAGAAATTATACCCTTCGATATTACAAGTATCTCTGACAAAAACTAATATTTTAGCTATAGCGTTCATAAATGGCCATAAATACTTTGTTGGAGAAAACGGAAAATTTATAAATTTTGGGGAGATTAAAATAAAAAAAAAACTACCAAAAATATTTGGAAAATTTAATATAATTAATTTTTTAGATCTTCAAAAAATATTGAAAGATAACGGTATAAATATTTTTAATATTGATGATTTTTTTTTCCATAAAAATGGTAGATGGGATTTAAAATTCAATGATGGTGTCATCTTAATGTTACCTAAAAAAAATATAGAAATTGCAATTAAGAATTACAAAGAAATTTTAAAATTGAATAACCATAGCAATAATAAAAAATATGATTTAAGAATTTCCAATCGTGTAGTAATATCACATGAATAATAATGAAAGTATAACTGTTATTGATTTTGGAACTTCAAAAATAAGATTAGCTATATTTAATAAATTTTTAAAAAAAATATATTCACAAAGTATAAAAATAAATCCAATTAATGATGATAAAGAAAATTATTTTAATTTAAAAGAATTTATAAAAAAAAGTGAAAAAAATATTTCTCAGCATATTAATAATCTAATTATTTTATTTGATACAAAGAATTTATTGACTATTGATATTTGTTACAAAAAAAATCTAAATGATATTGATTTTACAAAGAAAAATTATAACGAATTACAAAACGAAGTATTAAAATTAATTGAAATAAATTATCCAGAAAATAAAATTATTGATGTAGTTAGATCCAGACTAATCTTAGATGGTATAGAATTAGATGAATTCTCGAATAAAAAAAAAGTTAATTCATTATTAGTAGAATTAAAAATTTTATGTGCAAAAAAAAAATTACACGATGACATAATAAATAAATTTAAATTTGAAAATCTTAATGTTATAAACCTATTTTTTACAAGTTTTCTTAAATCAAAATATTATAGTAAGCAATTTGAAAAAGATAATATATTATTTTTTTTGGATATTGGTTGGGAAAAAAGTAGTTTAAATATTATTTTGAATGAAAAATTAATATACTGTAAAAATATACCTATTGGCGGAAATCATATTACCAAAGATATTTCGAAAATTTTTAAAATTGATCTTCAATCTGCAGAAAATTTGAAATTATCTTTTTTTGAAACTAACGAAGAATTTTCATTTAATTCAAAGAATTCAACCTCTAACTTTAATTTGATCAGAGAGATCAACAGTAAACAAATATCTATTGATACTTTAAAAAAAGTAATATTAGCAAGATCTGAGGAAATCATTAATCTATCATTTTCAGATTTTGAATTGATAAAAAAAATATTTAAAATTAACACTTCAAAACTCATTTTAATGGGTGATGGATCAAAGCTATTTAATCAGAATCATTTTCATTTAGAAAATAAATTTAATTTCAGTGAAATATGTTATTATGATGAAATAGATGACGAAATTTGCTCTCTCGGAGCTAAATATTTTTTGGAATTAAAAAATAAAACCATCGAAAATCCAAAGAAATCTGGAATTTTTGAGAAATTTTTTAACTTGTTTAATAGTTCTTGAATTATCTTGTAACATTAGTTGTATACGATTTTAAGCGTTTTTTAAGTATATTATTAATATATGCCTATATTAACTCAGAAAACTATATCAAAAGAAATTAGCTTTACTGGGGTAGGTATTCATACTGGAGTAAAGACTAATCTTAAATTAATTCCAGCTTTACCTAATACTGGAGTAGTTTTTAAAAGAACAGATTTAACTAAAAATAATATTTTGATACCAAAATATAATAATGTGACAAACACAAATTTATGTACAACAATATCAAATAATGATGGAGTCTCATTATCTACCATTGAACATCTAATGGCAGCATTATATGGATTAGGAGTAGATAACTTGATTGTAGAAGTTGACTCTCCTGAAGTACCTATTTTAGATGGATCAGCAATTGAATTTGTAAATCTAATTAAATCTACTGGGCTCAAAGTTAGTCAATCTCCAATTAAGTTAATTAAAATTAATAAAGAAATATCTATATATGATAATGAAAAATTTATAGAAATTATGCAATCAAATGTAAATTTAACTATTGAATTTGAAATTAAATATAGAAATAAGATTATTAATACTCAAAAAAATAAAATTGATGTTTATGAAGATGATTTAAATCACATTTATGAGTCTAGAACATTCTGTTTATATGAAGATATTGAAAAATTGAAAAAAATGGGTCTTGGCAAAGGCGGCAATCTTCAAAATGCAATTGTTGTAAATGATGACAAAATTTTAAACAAAGATGGTCTAAGGAATAAAAAAGAATTTGTAAATCATAAAATATTAGACTGTCTCGGAGATTTATATTTGTCTGGTTATAGAATTGTTGGAAAAATTAAGTGTTCTCAGGGAGGTCACAATTTGACAAATAAACTTTTGAAAAAAATTTTTTCTGATCAATCAAACTACTCTTTGATGGAAATAAAAGGTCAAAATTTGCCAAACGCTTTATCTAACATTGAATTTTTAAAATCTATAGCTTAAGTATTAAAATTTATCAAAAAAACTGATAAATATAACAAATGCCTATAATTAGAGTAATATTTTATTTTCTATTAATTTTAACTATTTTCTCTTGTTCAAAAAAAGAGGCGAAAAAAAGTATTATATTTGAAAAGAGTCAAGAAGATCAGATGATAGAGGCGTATAAGCAAGGTTTAGAAGAACTAAATAGTGGTGATGTAATATATGCAGCTAGAAAATTTAATGAAGTGGAAATTATTTATCCACAATCAATCTGGGCTCCTAGAGCATCGTTGATGGCAGCATATTCTTATTATAGTCAATCATATTTTGATGATAGCATAATAGAATTAAATAGATTTCTTAAAAAGTATCCAAATCACTCAAATAAAGATTACGCTTATTATCTTCTAGGTTTAAGTTATTATGATCAAATGATTGATGAAACAAAAGATACTCAAATTATTTATAAAGCAAAAAATTATTTTGAAAAAGTTGTTAATGATTATCCTAATACCGATTTTGCACTAGATTCAGAATTTAAATTGGAGTTAATAAAAGAATTACTTGCAGCAAAGGAAATGTATATAGCAAGATACTACCTTGATAGAGAAAAATGGATACCTGCTTTAAATAGATTTAAACTTGTAGTCACAGATTATGATGATACTATTTTTATTGAAGAAGCTTTATTTCGACTAGTTGAGTTAAATTATAAAATAGGTTTAGAAAATGAAGCAAAAAAATATGCATATTTATTAGGTTATAATTATCAATCAAGTGAGTGGTATTCTAAATCTTACACAATATTTAATAAAAACTATTCAAATGTGAAAATTAAAGAAGATAAATCAAGAACTGGTAAAATCTTGGAAAATTTTAAAAAACTACTCAAGTAGCATTATAGTATGAGTAGCGATAAATTAAAAAAAAATTATCTACAAAAATTAAATGTACTTAAAAAACATAATAAATTATATTTTGAAAAAAATTCTCCTAAAATATCTGATGCAAATTTTGATAAACTTAAAAAAGAAATAATAGAAATAGAAAAAAACAATCCAAATATTATTGGAAAATTTTCCGTATCGAACTTAGTGGGATTTAAGCCCTCAAAGTCATTTGATAAGTATACACATAAAGTTCAAATGTTATCTTTGTCTAATGGATTTTCTGAGGAGGATTTATTTAATTTTGAAAAAAAAATTTTTAATTTCTTAAATAATAAAGAGAAATTTAATTATAGTGTAGAACCTAAAATTGATGGTATATCAGCATCACTTACTTACATAAATAACCAATTA
>MDTD01131388.1_pt1 | contig 10936 bp, 5 predicted proteins | sample 811221 | NCBI WGS metagenome assembly MDTD01 (sample SAMN05326646, study PRJNA326480) | marine metagenome | isolation source: seawater | place: Pacific Ocean: South West | collected 2011
AGCGTTGGATTCATCACCACCAAACTTTCCGGTTCTTCCGGTGGTTCCAACGGATCCGTCACGCCTCTCTCGTCTTCGTCCGTGAAGTTGGTCTTCGTCGATCCGGCGAGGACGAAACGACCGTTACCAATGCCTAATCTAAACGGTACGTCGGTCGCCGCGACGTGCGCCGGCGAGTAACACGTCGCCGTCTTGCGCGCGGTGACGCGCGCATCTATCGGACCTATGGACCCGAAATAACAGCTCAAAAAGTCACCGTCGTCCTCTCCGCCTATGGTGCTGAATCCATCGCCGATGACGAGCACCGCTGTGCCGCCCGTGACGTTGACACTCGCCGTCGCCGACGTGAGCGTAAAATCATCCGTCTCTAAAACAAAACCCAACGCCCCTCTCGATCTCGGCGGAATCGACACCGTCTGATTCGCCGTCGTCGCCGCCGCAACGTTCGCGTCGTACGCGCTTTGCGTCGACGAATACGTCGGAACGATCATCATCGAAATCTCCCCGCTCGTCACCGGCGGGCTCTCGCATCGAATCAACGCACTCGACACCACGTCCGCCTCCACGTGCGTCACCGGCTTGGTCCATCGCACGCTCACCGTCTCGTGCAGATGTCTCCCATTCAAATAAAACACCTCACCGCCGACCTCGGGCGCGTCCGTCGGATACGCGTTCGACACCGTCATCTGTTTCGCAAAGTTGAACGTCTCCAAACCGTCCACCGGCGCCGTCGACGCGTCCCGTCCGCTTCGTCGCAGCGTCAACCCAACCGTCACGAACCCACCTCGCTCGTCCGCGTACCTCGGACTCAGACACACCATCTGCGTGCTCGTCTTGGAGTTCGGCGCGACGACGACCGCGTCGAACGCGCACGCCGCGTTCGCGCTCCCCGCGTAGCCTTCGCCCTCCACCGTCACGAGCGTCCCTCCCAACGCCGGTCCCGTCGTCGGATTCACCGCATCCAGCGCCATAGATCGACCCAACGACAACCCTTTCGTCGAACGCGTCATGAGCGCGATCGAAATCACGACCACGACGCGCGCGAACGCCCCCGTTCCTCGCGCGTCGAGCCGCGGCCTTCGTAATCGTCTCGACGCGCCCATTGTCACCGTCGCGCTCGCTCGCTCCGAATGCCTCCTCTCGCGTCACCGATCGACGTCACGCGTCATCTCGCGTCACTTTACGCCGTCTGACCTCGCGCGCGAGGTCGTCGTCGACGTCACGCGCGATGGGAACGGCGCGCAATGGGGAACGGTCAATCGCAAGTCATCTTCAGATTTCGACGCGCGCGCGTCATGGCGCCTTTTCTCGGCGGCATGCGCGGGCTCACCGTGTTCGTGCAGGACGTGCGAAACTGTAGCAATAAGGTGCGCGCGAGGGCGGAGGGCGAGGGAGCGGCGACGGCGAGGGAGCGCGAGTGAGATCTTCCGGTGGACCTCGAGGGTGACGAAGGGACGGGCGAGGGCGCGCGTAAGGGCGCGCGAGGGGACGCGACGGCGTGATGCGCGCGGGAACGTGTGATCGTGCATCGAACGCGACGCGCGAGAGCGATGACTGACGAGCGCGCGCGCGCGTGGTGCGAGGGACGCAGGAACAAGAGCGGGCGCGCGTGGAGCGAGAGCTCGCGAACATTCGTCGAAAGTTTAACAAGACGCATCGATCTCTCACGGCGTACGAGCGTAAAAAATACGTGCTCAAGCTCTTGTATATTTACATGCTCGGATATAACGTGGATTTCGGTCACACCGAGGCGTTGAAGCTCATCTCTTCGACGTCGTACGGGGAAAAGCAGGCGGGATACATGACGACGTCGGTGATATTGAACGAGAGAAACGAGTTTTTGAGGATGGCCATCAACAGCATACGCACCGATGTCATCTCGAGGGACGAGACGAATCAGTGCTTGGGGCTTTCGTGCATCGCGAACGTCGGTGGACGGGAATTCGCGGATTCTTTGGCGGGAGACGTCGAGACCATTTTGCTCACGCCGACGTATCGACCCGTCGTGCGAAAGAAGGCGGCGTTGTGTTTGTTGAGATTGTTTCGTAAGAATCCTGAAATCTTACTGGCGGAGACTTTTGCGCACAAAATCGTCGATTTACTCGACGCGGAGAGGGATTTGGGCGTCTTGATCGGCGTGCTTAGTTTACTTTTGGGCATCGTGCAGCACAGCCACAGGGGCTACGAGTCGTGCGTGCCCAAGGTGATCAACGTTCTCGAACGGTTGACGGTGAACAAAGACATTCCGCCGGAGTATCTCTACTACGGCATTCCGTCGCCGTGGCTTCAGGTGAAGTGCATGAAAATTTTACAGTACTTTCCCACGCCCGAAGACCCGGCGCTGCTGAACGCGCAGCTCGTCGCCATGAGAAACATTCTCTCTGGCACGAACACCGTGAAAAATTCCAACAAGAACAACGCGCTCCATGCGATTCTTTTCGAAGCGATAAATTTAGTGACGAGCATGGATTACGCGCACGAGTTGTTCGATCTGTGCGTCGAAATCCTTGGAAATTTTCTCGAGATGAAGGAACCGAACATCCGGTACTTGGCTCTCAACACGCTGAATGCCCTCGCAGCCATGCCAGATCTTCGAGAAGCGATCAAGGTGTATCAAGACAAAGTCGTAGACGCCTTGCACGATGCGGACATATCGATCCGTAAACGGGCGCTGACGCTGTTGTTTTCCATGTGCGACGCTTCCAACGTGCACTCCGTCATCGACGAACTCGTCAAGTATTTCGTCACGGCTGATTTTGATATTCGCGAGGAACTCGCGATCAAGACTGCGATTCTTGCGGAACGTTACAGCGTGAACGATCGGCAATGGTTCGTCCATATCGCTCTTCAGATCATCGACAAAGCGGGGGATTTCATCAACGACGATCTTTGGCACCGCGTGGTGCAAATCGCCACGAGCGATCCCAAGCTTCACGCGAGCACAGCGCAGGTCATGTTCGCTCACTTGCGCGACGAGGGAGCGTCGAATGAGCTCGTCCTTCGATTAGTATCATACTGCATTGGCGAATTCGGGTACTTGCTTCCGATTCCGGCTTCGCAGTACGTGGACATTCTCGTGCCTCTTTTCAAGGAGACGGACGAGGTCACGCAGGCCATCATGCTGACGGCGTTCGTTAAGGTGGCCATGCACAAAAATTGTGACCAGGCCGCGATGGGTAGCATCGTTCAAGTATTCACGGATATGAGCACCGACATGGACATAGAAGTACAGCAGCGAGCTTCCGAGTATCTGCGTCTATTGCGACTCGGTCCAAGCATGCGACCCATTCTCGAACCGATGCCAGAGTATCCCGAACGTGCGAGCATCCTAGAGAAACACGTTGAAGTCGAGAACGAGGCATCCGATATCGCAGCCGGCGTCCGGAAACTCGGCTTGAGCAGAGCGACTGATAAGAACCGGGCTCAGCCGCAGAGACCGGCGGGTACGAGCGCTTCGGTAGAGATGAAGACTGTGCCGAAACCGGCGGCGAGCGCGGATCTATTGGGCGACTTGTTGGGCGAAGCCGCAACACCCGCAGCTCTTCCCGCCGCGCGTCCCGCGGCGTCTCCTGGATCAAACCTCGAAGATTTACTCGGCATCGGTGCTCCGGCTCTCCCTTCGACGCAACCGCCGCCGCGAGCGCTCCCGGCGATCGAACCATCCTCCAAAACCGCCGACTCGGCTCGACCCGCGTCGTCGGCGCGCAATGTCGAAGATCTTCTTGGTATCGGTGCGCCGGCTCTTCCTTCGACGCAACCGCCGCCGCGAGCGCTCCCGGCGATCGAACCATCGTCCAACACTGCCGACTCGGCTCGACCCGCTTCTACGGCACACAATGTCGAAGATCTTCTCGGTATCGGTGGTTCGGCGGCCCCTGCCGCGCTCGCATCGTCAAACGATGTGGCCGTTTTATCGAACGCCGTCATCCCGAGCCAACAAGCGCAGAGGCCTTCCGCTACTCCGCAGATGCCGGGACTGACATCGGAGACGCACGCGGCTGCACAACCGAGATCCGGATGTGAACCGACCGTAGACGTCGACGAGTGCGCCAAACGCCTTCTCGTCGCCGACAATGGCTTGTTGTACGAGGATGAATGCGTTCAGGTCGGAGTCAAATCGCAGTGGCAAGGTTCGCAAGGCAGGATCATGTTCTACGTCGGTAATAAATTCGCCGCCGAAACGTTGCAAAACGTAAGGATGTCCGTCGCGGAAGTCGAAGGTTTGCGCCATAGTCTTCAACCGGTACCGGCGACGATAGGGCCTAAACGACAGATTCAAATCATGTTACAAGTGGCCATCGGGAACGCGTTCACCTCGGCGCCCACGCTCGCGTTTGAGTTCACCACCACGGCGATGGGCACAGTTTCGCGCTTGCTAGCGTTGCCGGTGCGAGTGAACAAATTCTTACGTCCGATGACCATCTCTTCCCCTCAAGAATTCATCGCGATGTGGCATCAGATGGCGTCGGTTGGCCAGCAACAAAAAATCATGGATGTGTCTCAACAGTACGCCTCGAGCATCGATCGCGTGATCAACGCCTTCAAGGGAATGCGTTTGGCGGTGCATGAAGGATTGGATCCGAATCCAGCAAACATAGTCGCCGGGAGCAGATTCGTGGGAGAAAAGTGTGGGGAGGTGTTCATCGCCGTGCGCGCCGAAAGCGACGCAAACGTCCGGGGAAGATACAGGTTCACGGTGGCGTCGCTGGACGCGACAGCCACCTCGGCGGTGATGGAGACGCTCGTGCAAGCGCTGCAGTAATTTAGTCGAATGTAACGAGAAACAGAGCGATCGCGATGCATGCATAAATTTGTGCCGTGAACGATGCAACAATGCGGGCGGCGAACAACGCAACAATGCGAGCGGTGATGTTATTATATGGCTAAAACTGTCCGTCGAACTTCACTCTTCGCGGTCGCCGACGCGTCGGCGGGGCGGAGGCTCGACGCGCTCGCGCGCACCGGCGGCGTCCACCACGGTGCGTCGACGCGCGCCGAACATGGCGCAGACCAACGCGGGGGTGGCTAATGGTTCTCTCCCCGTCATGTCCGGGTACACATCCTTCAAAAAGTAATACGCGTGACCGACGATCATTCCCAACGCGTCCGTCACCGGTTGCGAACCTATGAGCGTCGAGAAAATCAACAACACCCACGGCAGATACGGCGCCGTAAAATTGAACAACCCTAAAAACGACATCTGCGTCGCCGCGTTTCTTCGTCCCCACACGTACACCATCATGAACGTCAGACTCGTTCCTAAAAATTGCACGTTGACGAAGGGCGCGAACGCCGTGAGCAGCGTCCCGCCGAACAACAACATGTAAAAAAAATCGCACGACCGTCCCTGAAACGATCCCTCCTCCAGCATTCGACAGTACCGACTCAGGAAAAACATGTGAAACACGAAATCCACGCCGAGCGAGCCGAAGAAGAAGAAATTCGTCACCAGGCGCCACAATTCGTACTCTTGAAAGATGAGCTTGCTGTTGAAGTACACGTTGAGCGGAGAGATGACCTGTTCGCGCGCACCGCCGTCGGCGTCAGTCATCGATCGCGATCGAACGTCTCGCGCGTATTCTTTCACCCCATTGCCCTCTCGCGCGTTCGCTCGCCCTCTCACGCGTCGTCAACGAATCGCACGAATGCATGAATGAAATCGATGAAATCGTCGCGCGCGCGCCTACCTCGAGCGCGCATCCCACCGTCACCGCGAGCGTGAGCGTGAGGTAGACGCGCGTTACCGTCGGTATCGACGCGTACCACTGCTCGAGTTGGTTCGCCATCCCGCGCGACACGCGAGGCGACGCTCGCGCGTCGTCGAGTCGCGCATTCCGCGCCTCGCGCCTCGCGCCTCGCGCGTCCATCGTCGACATGGGCGGCGGACGCGACAAGCGGAAAAAGACGGCGAAAAAGCTCGGCAAGGTATCGGACGCCAAGCTCTCCGGCGCGGCGAAGACGGCGCACAAGGCGGAGAGAAATCAGGCGAAGAATCAGCGGCGTTTGGACAAGGGCCTCGCCGAGGACGACATCGACGCGATATTAGCGGCGCTCGCGATCGAAGACGCGCGACGGGCGGACGTCGTGATCGAGAAGGATTGCCCGAGACCTCTCGCGCGCGGGCACGCGTCGTTGACGGCGACGAACGCGGTGAAACCGAACGAGTTGATTTTGTACGGGGGCGAGCGCGTGACGGCGGAGGATGAAAAGTGCGTCGTGTACGGAGATTTGTACAGGTACGACGTGGATAGGAATCGATGGACCAAGGTGTCGACGTCGAAAGGACCGCATCCTAGGTCTGGACATCAGGCGCTGTGTCACGGAGGGTACGTGTACGTGTTCGGGGGAGAGTTTACGTCGCCGAATCAGGAACGCTTTTTACATCATCGAGACGCGTGGCGGTTCGATCTCGAGAGCAACGCGTGGGAACAGATGTCGTCCAAAGGTGGTCCGAGCGCGAGGTCTGGACACAGAATGGCGATCTGGGGGAAGCGAGCCGTGTTGTTCGGTGGATTTTACGACACGGGAAGGGAGGTTCGGTATTACAACGACGTGTGGGAGTATCACTTTGAGAAGAACGAGTGGAAGTGTCGGTGCGCGGGCGGGGAAGGGGCGCTCGGACCGAGTCCTCGGAGCGCGTGTCACGTCGCCGTGCACGAAGATTCGTTCATCGTGTACGGTGGGTACTGTAAAAACGTCGACGTGGACGAAAAGGATGACGATCGAAGCGAACGAGGCGCGACGTTTTCAGACGCGTGGAAGTTGGATCTCACGTCGTGGAGATGGGAGAAAATGAAGCGTCAAGGATTGGCGCCGAGCGCGCGCGCGGGGGCGTCGAGCGCCGTGCACGCGCTGAAGAAGCGACTCGTCCTGTTCGGAGGCGTCGTCGACCACGAGGTGAAGCGCGGCGACGTCATCGTGTCTGAATTTTTCACCGACGCGTACAACATGAATTTAGAGGCGAAAAAGTGGTTTCCGGTGACCCTTTACGGCGACGATAAGACGAAGACGCACAAGGCGGGGAGTCTCGAAGAGGCCGAGCGCGTCGCCGCGGGCGAAATCGTCAATGAAAACTTCAATATTCGCAGCGAGGCGCACCGCGCCGCCGTCAAGATTCAAGCGCACTTCCGCGGATACCAAGTGCGCAAGGCGTACAAGTTGTACAAGGTCGGCGGCGTCGTGAGCGAGCTTTTATACTCCCCTGGGAGCGGTGAAGCCGCGCCGAAGACGTTACCGAAACCTCGAGGTCGAATCAACGCCGCGATCTCCATCAAGGCGAATAGCATGTACTTGTTCGGCGGCGTCGTCGAACTCGGCGACGTGGAGGTGTCGCTCGACGACGTGTGGAGATTAGATCTCGGTAATCGCCCAAAGTGGACGCGCATCACGCCTCTGAGCGACGAGTGTCAGGCGCAGCTCACCGGCGGGGGCGCGATAGATGAATCGGACTCTGACCAAGACGACTCGGAGGGCGAAGACTTGGAGTAGAGTAGTAGGTACAATGTAGAAATAGAATTGAATTGACAACATCAGGAAAGGTCAAATCCGCTTCCGGACTTGACCGCGTACATGAGCTTTTCTTTCAGAGATATTTTTGAATCATACGGTGGAAGTTTGAGGAGATTCATGCACGTCGCCGCGGTCGGAAGACGACTCAAATCTGCCGTAGCGTCGGGAGCGTCGGTGCCCGCGGTGCCGCTCCTGTGAATACACAGCTTCGGCTCGAGATGAGAAAATCCCAACAGCGGCGTGTTGCTGCACGAGGTGATGAACTTTAACACTTGTCTCTGCTCGTCCGGTGTGATCTCTCGCATGACGCTCCAAAACGCGCGAATCGTGCGATGCGACGCGTCGTAACCTCCGGAGAATTCGCAATTCGCCGCCATGTCGTCCACGTCCATCGACCCGGCGCGGTTACCGCTGATGAGCAACCGAAGCTCGGCGGGTGTGAACATGTTCAGCCATCGCTTTCGCATCATGATCTCGAATCCCGCTCGCATGCTCGACACCTGCCTGTACATTTGCGCGCGAAGCAAGTAGATGGACATGCAATGGAGATATCGCGGAACGTTCGAGTTGGTCACCGCCACCGTGTCCCCTCGCGGAATGAGCTGAATCTCTCGTTCCTCCGCGCCGCTTCGATCGATGGCTGTGAAATACAAACACAAATCCGACACGTCGCCCGGGTACCGTTTCAGCGACACCAAGTTTCGATACAATTCGGGATCGAGAGTGGTGAGGTCGTTGAACTCGATGTGCCTCCCCTTGAGCGAGGCGAGGAAAAAGCCGGCGAGCGGGACGTCGAGGAGGATCCCGTCGTAACACGCCTTTCCGAGGATCGCGCCGAGAAAGTAAAAGTACTCGAGATGTCTCGGACCCGCGTCAATCGCGGACGCTGGGTTCGGGTACAGCGTTCGCTCGGGCGTCTCGACGAAGAGTCCAAACTTTGGATCGAACGATTCGGAGATTAAATCGTTGAGGAAATCCTTGAACAACCCGCCACCGTCGACGCCGGCCTCCTCCAGACCTTGCGCATTGATGAATTGGACGCGGATGATTCCACCGAGCATCTCCGTGAGTCGATTCGAGAGTTCGTTCATGCCGTCCTCGAGCAGGTGCCCGCGCCGAACGCGAATCGTGCAATATCCCACCGACCCGCTCTGACGCTCGCGGCGCCTGACGTCCATGAATTTATGCACTCGCACCTCAAACGGGACGAGACACGGTGAACCAGCCAATAACATGGACGCACGCGATCTCGGATCGCGCGCCTCTTGTAAAAGAGAAGGAATGTCCACGTGTTCGCTCTCGGCTTGAAACGCGAGCGGGTCGACGAATTGATGTCTCCCGTTACGGTCGTGCAGCCGGGACAGCGCCGACGAACACGCGTGCCACGTCTCCGCGTCGACGTATTCATCCAACGGCGTCATTTGTTCGTACGGCGAGCCGTCGGGTCCTCGCTCGACCCACAAGACTTCCCACAGCGCGTCTCGAAGCATTCCAACCAACGTCTTGGTCGCGTCTAAACTGATCGGTTTCCCGAGACGATAAAATTCTTCGTCGTCGCTAATCATAGTGTACATGTTGTAAAGCTTGGCGTACACGCTGAGCAAGAGTCGGTACCCTCGGTCGCGCACGTTTCGTAGGCGTGTGAGCGCCGGCCACAGCGCTTCAAAGCACTCGCCGTTAAACGTCAACAGCCGCAAAAACGTTTCGCGCTCGGACCCCTTGAGAACCATATCGCACGTAAACGCGAACTCGGCGACGCGCGTCGCGTGTTGCAAGAACACCGCCTCGTCCTCTTCCGATAACGTGACGTTCACGAGTCGCGTCGCGCACGCTCCATCTCTGAAGAATTCTCGAACCTGCAGAAACGTGGGCGCGTCTCGCGTCTCGTTCGCATCCGCTCCCGCGTCTCGCGCTCTGCGAACCTCCGCGCGCGCGGCGCGCAGGTTCATCACATCTAATTTCACATCGTCGTCGTCGTCGTCGTCGTCGTCGTCCTGTGCCTCGACGCCACCGTCTGACTCGGACGCGAGGAAGAGCGCCGCGCTCGAATGAGGCGACGACATGAGACGCGTCGCCGCTCGCGCGACGACGCACGCGAGTCGCGGCGTCAGACAATCGATGTGCGTCTTCACCGGTTGAAGCACGTTCCCGAGCGCGACGTCCGCGCCTCGCAACGTCGACGCACACGTCGACGCGTCGCCTCTCGAATCCGTCTCCAATCGCCGCGCGACGAATTCCCACAACTCGCGCGTCGTCGACGCGGTCCCAAACGCGTCCCACACTCTCGGCACGAGCGCGAGCGTCCACGCCAGCGCCCCGCCGCCACCGCTTCGAGCGATGTTCTCGCACAATAAACGCATCGCGCGTCGCGTGACGTCGTCCTCGGAAGCCTCGCTCGCGCTCAAATCTTCTAAAACGTCGCCGACGCATCGCAAATCGTCGTCTCGAAACGACGACGCGCACAGCTCCACCCCGGTCTCTCCCCACCGCGCGTCGTCTCGACGCATGAGCGCCACCAACGCGCTCGACAGGCTCACCGCGGCGCGGCGCGCCACCGCGGGATCACCCTCACCTCCACCGTCGACGTCTCGCGCCCGTCGCGTCGCCTCGCGCAACGACCGCGTCGCCAAACGCGTAAACTTCCCCATTCTCAACACCCATCGCGCCCGTTCGATCGCCCTCTCGCGCGCATCGCCGTCCACATCCATCGAATCGCCATCCCTCGCCGTCTCACCCCGCGTCCACGCACCACCATCGATGAATTCGTCTCGCAACGTCTCGCCGCCCGCCGACACGTCCGCCGCCGCGCGCGCGCACGCGAGATAGTCTCTCGTCCCATCTCCGAAAAACACCAACGCCCGCGCGCGATTCTCATCCACCACGAAATCATACGCGTCCCCGGACTCGACGAACGACGCCCGAACCGCTCGTTTCGCCTCGCGATGCGCGCGTCGACCGCGACGAACGCGTTGCGCGTTTTGCGCGCACCGCGTCTCGTCCCTCTCGCGCGCGCGTCGCTCGCGCTCCTCCCTCGCGCGCGCGATTATCTCCCGCGACGACGCCCCGTCGTCGCGCTTGCGTCCACCGAGAGAAATCTGTCGTCGTCGCGTCGTCGCGCCGTCGAACACGGGCGCCATGAAAGATGTCTTTGGAAATGCAATCCGACGCCCCTCGCGCGACGTCGCGATCGCAGCGGTCGAGCGAGTCCGCGATCGAGCGACGCGAGACGACGACTCGAGCGACGACGCGTCCGCGCGCGGCGTCTCGCGTCTCGTCGCGCGCCGACGACGACGAGGAGTGACGACGAGGTGATGCGATGTCGCGCGCGAGACGTCACATCGTCGCGACGGACGACGTTGTCGACGATGACGCGCGACGCGGACGCGTCGAACGTGTTATTTCCGAGGTACGCGCGTCGCGCGAAAGA
>MDTD01192511.1_pt1 | contig 10936 bp, 6 predicted proteins | sample 811221 | NCBI WGS metagenome assembly MDTD01 (sample SAMN05326646, study PRJNA326480) | marine metagenome | isolation source: seawater | place: Pacific Ocean: South West | collected 2011
CGTTATCGCCGGGCATGGTGGGGGGGCCATTGCAGCAAATCGTCATATCAAGTCTGCGCAAGGTACTCCGATCGCAAATCTCTGGCTCACCATGGCGCAGATCATGGGGGTAGAGCTCTCCAGCATAGGCGACAGCACCGGTATACTCAAAATGGGCTGAAACCCATAATTCAACGGGCTTTCCCGGTGGCATGCGACCCGCGATGGTCTCCATGAAAATCCTGCGTGCCAACACCTTGCTTCTGTGGTGCCATCCCGAACCAGAGTCATGACCCTAAAGATCAAGTTCGGCGACTACGGGATGATTCTTGTCCTGCTAGTTCTCATCCTTGTCTTCAGCCTGCTCACAATCAAGGAGTCTTCTCCCTCCGATCAACGCAGCGCTCAAACAGTGGCCGAGCGTGTCTTGAACGAGATCCCGTCAGATCTGACAGTGGTGGTCTACGGCAAGGATAAGACAGAATTCGAGGCTTTCGCGAGGAACCTGGCTGAGCAACTCGAGGCGAAGGACCGAAGAAACGTTGCGCTAGCCATCGGAGGGCCCGGAACATTACGGCGCAAACTTGACGAACTGCGCGACGAAGGTATTCGTCTCGGCGCCATCGCCACGGCCGGGCCTGCCGGGATGCAGGTCATCCGGGACGTCCCGGATAATTATCCCGGGTTTGGAGACTTCTCCGTGCTCATCCCCGAGCCACGAGGTAAGTCCACTTTTTTCACTTTCGACAACTTCAAGAATGTCACCCAGCGCGTCGTGGTGATTGCGATTGTGGCAATCGGGATGACGATGGTCATTATCACCGCCGGAATCGATCTTTCGGTTGGGAGTCTGGTGGGGCTCGCCGCCATGACCGGCGCATGGTTCATCAAGGAGAGGGTCGTGGCGTCAGGGGGGGATCCCCAGGACACGGAAAACCTGACCGTTCTCACCGGCTTCTTGTTCGCTATTCTCTGCGCCGGAGCCTTCGGACTTTTCTCCGGAGCATTGGTGGCCTGCTGCAAGGTCGCCCCATTTATTGTGACCCTCGGGGTCATGATGATAGCCAGGGGCATCGCAGAGCAGGCGAATGGCGGCTTTACCGTCTCAGACACCCAGCTCCCCGCAGGATTCCGGGAACTCAATCATGGCACTCTGATCGGAATCCCCAACACCATGGCACTTCTTATTCTGCTCTACGTCGCTGCCCACATTTTCATGACGAGAACAAAATATGGCCGCTACATCTACGCCGTCGGGGGCAATATGGAAGCGGCCCGCCTCAGCGGCGTGCCGGTAACCGGTGTGATCATCCTCGTCTATACCGTGTGCGGACTCCTCGCTGGGCTTGGAGGCTGCATGGAGGCCTCTCGGGTCAATGCCGCGACCACCGTAATGGGAACAGGGCTGGAGCTGGAGGTGATTGCTGCAGTGGTGGTCGGAGGCACCAGCCTCTTCGGGGGTAGTGGCCGGATTTTTGGCACCCTCATAGGGGCCTTCATCATTGCGGTCATGCGAACCGGGATGAACCAGCTCAACTTCAAGGACCCGGTCCAGGACATGGTTCTGGGAGCAATTATCATTATTGCTGTCCTTCTGGACCGCGCGCGCCAGACAGGAGTCTGGGACCGGGTGTTCAAACGTGATGACCCCGCATCCCGTAATTAAAAAAACGCGTGGCTCTGGAAGTCTTACCTTCCCTTCGGACACTTTAAGAGCTCAGTGAATTTCCTGATAAATTGACTATAATGGGTTCCGTCAATTCCATCTGTGGAGGGAGCGATTTGAGATTCACAGAGCGGCATCCTCACCTCAACCTCTCGAAAGCAAATTCCTCAGCTATGAAACGGACTCTCTTTCTCTCTCTCACCTTCGCCACCCTCTTTGTCGGACTGACCTCCTGTGGAAAGAAGGACTCTGGCGACCGCAGTGATACTTCTGGCACAGCCAGCAAGGGCACGATTGGCATGACCTGCCAGAATCTTAATAATCCTTTTTTCCAGCTTATCGCACAGGAAATGGAAAAGGCGGCCGAGGCCGCAGGCTACACTCTGAACGCCATGGACGGAAAAGGAGACGCGGCCCTGCAGAATACTCAGATTGACGAGTTCATTACCCAGAAGTGCGATGCCATCTTCCTGAATCCCGCGGACTCCAAGGCCTCGGGATCGGGCGTACGAGCTGCTCATGCTGCAGGGATCCCGGTTTTCACCTTCGACATCCAGATGGAGGATCCGGAAGTGCAGAGACTGGTGACCTATCACGTCGGCAGCGACAATTACCAGGGAGGCCGCCTTGCGGGTGAATCCATGATGAAGGTAACAGGGGATACCGGGAAAGTCGGTATTATAACACTTCCGGAGGCGAACTCCTGCAAGAAACGGGTCGACGGATTCAAAGACTACCTGATGGAGAACAACAGTAAGCTGGAAATCGTGATTGAATTGAACGGGAAGGGCGACCGCGTGAAAGGCGCAGAAGTCGCCGCAGACATGCTTACCGCGCACGGGGATCTGGTCGGCATCTTTGGCATCAACGACCCCTGCGCCCTTGGAGCATGGGCCTCCGTCAAGGAAGCAGGGAAGCTGGAGCAGATCACAATCATCGGGTTCGATGGTTCTCCCGACGGAAAAATCGGAGTATTTGAGAAACAACTTTACGACACTCCGATGCAATTCCCCCGTCAGATGGCTACCAAGACCGTGGAAAATTTTCTCAAGTATGTCGCGGGTGAATCCTTCGATGCTCTGGAGTTCATGCCCTGTGAGCATTACTACTTCGCGGACGCCGAGAAGGATCCGAACAGGACTCAGTTCTAGTACTGGTGCAGACAAGGAGGAATCCCAATGAAGCCTGCGGTGGATGCAGGGAAAGCTCGACGCGCAAGGTTCCTTCGCTCATCGGACCTGTCGTTTCCGTGCTTCTGGCCCTTCTCCTGGCCAGTCCCTCGGAAGCGGAGATTTCCTCTGGTACTCTCGCCCCGGATACCGAGTGGGAAACCTCCTTCCACGTCATAGAGACCTCCAAACCGGGGCCTACCGTCTTCCTCACTGGAGGTCTCCACGGGGATGAGCCCGCGGGCGCCCGGGCCGCAGAGCAGATCCGTCACTGGCACATTCTCCGGGGCCGCCTCGTGGTATTGCCAAGGGCCAACCAGCCCGGACTCCGTGACGGAACCCGCCACCTCCCGGAACTTGCTCGCGCAGAGGCCGACCTCAACCGCAATTTCCCCAAGACCGGAGCCCATAATGAGTCCCGTTCGATCATCGGGCGGGCCATCTGGAGCCTCGTGCAAAAGCTCAATCCAGACTGGGTGGTCGACCTTCACGAGGGATATCACTTTCACCGGATCCAGCCCAAGTCTGTTGGTTCAACCATTCTCGCATCACGCCCGGGCGACCAGCATAGCCGCCCTTTCGTGACCCGGATGCTGGCTGCCGTGAACACCACAATAGAGGACCCCCGAAAACACTTCACCCCTTTGAGCGGAACGGCAGACGGCAGTCTCACCCGCGCCGCGGCAGAACGTCTGGAAGCAAATTCTCTTATCCTCGAAACCACCACCCGGGACCAACCGCTCTCAATGCGCACCCGCCAGCACCGGTTGATGGTTCGAGCCCTCTTTCAGGATATCGGAATCCTGGGCACGGAGGCTCCCACTATGACTCTTCCGGGAGGAGAACGGAGCCTCCGGGTCGCTCTCTACGATGGGGGCGGAGTCGGCGGGAGCGGGCCCCGCAACATCGAGGACGTGATGGGGACCATTCCCCATAGTCTTGTCTGGCGCGTCGGCCCCTCGGATATCCTCGAAGGAGCACTCTCACATTTTGACGTAGTGATTTTCCCCGGGGGGAGCGGGAGCAGACAAGCGGCCGCCCTAAAAGAGGCAGGCCGCAGCCGGGTGCGAGAGTTCGTTCAATCAGGGGGAGGTTTTATTGGTATCTGCGCTGGAGCATACTTGGCAGCGGCCAACTACAGCTGGGCGCTCAAAATTGGTGACTACAAGACATTCTGCGAGAAACGCGAGATCCCAGGGGTAGGGCCCAAAAGCATGTGGTACCGTGGTCCCTCCTCGATGGTCACCATGGAACTCAGCGCCGACGGGCGCCGCATCCTTGGAAATCGCCGCGGTCTCTTTCCGGTGCGATACCACAACGGCCCCATCATTTCGGCAGCTGGAATCAAGGAGCTCCCTGATTTCCGGGTCCTCGCCTGGTTCCGCAGCGAGGTATCCCGTTACAAGTCCCAGGAGGGGACCATGGTGGATACCCCTGCCATCATATGCAGTAACTTCGGGAAAGGGAGAGTGCTCTCAATCAGCCCCCATCCCGAATCCTCCCGGAACCATGAGAACCTTCACACTCTGGTGGCAAGAGGAATCCAGTGGGCAAGCGGTAAATAGCAAGACCTCTCCCAGCTTCTCATTTGAGGGCCTGAAGAGATTTCAGATCCTGTAGTTCGAGCCCCACCTCCCCCAGCCCGGAAACCCTGAGGAGCAGCTTTTCCTCCTGCAACAAGGCCTGCTGCGCGAGCAGGATGGACCCGGGCCAGGTTTCTACCCGGTAGCGTGCAGGTTCGGGCGCAACCCCACGGAGTACGAGACAATCAACCTCGTCGAGGATCGAGTATTTCCGCGACCCAAATAGAATGGACCCCAGTCGTATTTCCCCACCCCCAAGGGCCTCAAAGGCGCCCTCGGAAAAGTCTCCTGACCGGAGAAGAAGACCATTCCTGTCTCCCTCCACAAGAAGCTCCGCCTCGGGGGGCAGCGGATGGAAGAACTCGAGCCTCGCTACGCTGGGGGCCGTGATTGCTCGTCCGTCCCATCTCCCCCCAAGCTGGAATGCGGACCGGTTGCCTTCCCGGATCTCCGCTGCCAGACGGGAGCCTCCACGGAGAACGATTTGAGGTAGCATCGGATCGGCCTTCGCGCTTCCCTCTCCATTGATACTCACGCTGTCGATCAGCGCCTCACTCAAGCGGTTATCTTTGCCCATCTGAACCGCGAGGCCAACAAAGGCTTTCTTGTCCCTCATGCGTCCTGCGGAGACCTTCAACATTCTCCATCGGCGCCCATCCGGCGAGTGGTAGGCAGTCACATCATAACCCTCGCGCACCAGCTTGAGCCAGTAAGGCAGTTTCAGCGAAGGAAGCTCCTTCCCCGTAACGCTTCCCCCCTGATAACCCCAGCGGCGAAAATTCACCCGCTTTTCGCCATGAGGGTGAAGCCCCAGAACTGCCTTTCGATTCTCCGGGGTGGTGCCATCGCAGATGACAATGCCTGCATAAGACTCGTCGTCCTCGTTGCCCAGACTGAGCACCCTCGCCTGAATCTCACAATCACCCTCCACAGGCAGGTAGACCAGATGGAACGACGCAAACCTCTCATCTCCGGCCCTCGGTGAGGCCAGGATCCTGAACACCCCATCCCGCCAACGAACCTTTCCGGGCACCAGGGTCCGCCCGAGATCCCGGTTCCTCCAGGGGGCGGGAAGGCCCCCTTCCGCCCCCGGATCGTCGGAACGGGTCTCCTGCCCGCTCTCTGCCACCATTGTGACCATGGCAACCTCGCTGAGAGCCAGCGACGACACCCCACTTCCCGCTTTCTCGATCCGCAGGGAATCCCGGAAGAAGGAAACCCTTCCATCAAATCGCCGTCCCTGCCTCGTTTCGATCAGCCCCTCAATCCCTTGCGGGTTTACGGCCAGCACCTCAGCGCGGTCTTCCCCCGACTCTCCTTGGCCGGTGCCATCTTGTGCCCAGCCCAGCGGGCTGAAAGTCACAATCCAGGCCAGACATCCCCTCAGGATCTTCATCACTAGCGCTGATACAACGGAACGTATTGATAGGGCATGGCAAGAATCATGACATTGATCGCAGTCTCATAGGTCGGCCCCACGGAGGTATTTTCAAACCAGAGCGAGGCATCTCCATCATTATGCACCTTGGAAACAATCACGCCTCTGATCTTGTCATACCACCTTCGCCAGGTTTCTCCCCCGATCATGTATTGCGCCGGGGCCGCATAAAAATTCCCGTAGGTGAACCAGCGTTGCCGTTCACCAAAATTATCGAAGAGATATTTAGAGCCCGCCTTGACCAGAGGATCGTCATAATGGCCGCACACCTGCAGCGAGTAAATTGCTGCCGCGGTGCGGGCAAACCCAGCGCCGCTTCCAGGCTGATATGAAAAGCCTCCCTTGGCCTCGCTGTAGCAGCTTCGGACATAGTCCACTGCATCATCTATGGTAGTCTGAGGAACCTTCAGCCCTCCGTTTTTCGCGGCGCGAAGCGCTACCACCTGCAATACGGTCACGGAAATATCCGCATCCGTGGCCGTCGGTTTATAACGCCAGCCGCCATCCGGATTCTGACTGGAGACAATGATTTTTACCATCCTCTCCAGCTTGGCTCGCATCGCCGGGTTACTGGTCTGCCCGTAGAGCTCCGCAAGGGTGATGGCGGAAATCCCATGGAAATACATGTATTGTCCGTTGTTCTGGTCCCCAATGAGGCCCTCAGGAGAAACGGAGCTCAAAAGGTAGTCCACCCCGAGAGACACTTCCTTTCCATACTCGCCTTCGCCCGGCAGGTGCCCTGCAGCCTGAAAAGCCATCAGGGCGTAGGACGTCATGGCGATTGGATAATGGCGCTCTTTCTGATTACGGCCCAACCATGACCCATTGGGAGATTGATATCGGGCGAGATACCTGAGTCCCCGCTTGATGATTCGTTCCGTCGCAGCATCCACCGTCACATCACCTGTGGTCTGCGCTCCTGCTGAAGACCAGCAAGGGCCCAGCAGAAAAAGTGACAGGAGCAACCCACGCACCCGTAGTGTCAGATCCGAGATCATTCCTTCTTGCCCGGCGAATCCGCGAGATTCTTCAGGTACTGTTCTATCATGCGTCCATGCTCCGGGGAGTAGCGCTCTCCCTGTGATTGGCGAAGCGTTCCTCTCTCTCTCTCAGGAAGGCCAATATGCTTACTTCCCCCGGTTCGACTCCGCCGCGGTCCATCTGCCCCGCCCTGGCCCGTCCAGTTCCCCTCGTCACCCTCACCTTTGCTCTTTTCCTGTCCCTGTCCCTGGCCTTCGCCCTGCCCCTGGCCTTCGCCCTGTCCTTGTCCTTGGCCCTCGCCCTGCCCCTGGCCTTCGCCCTGTCCTTGTCCTTGGCCTTCGCCCTGCCCCTGGCCTTCGCCCTGCCCCTGGCCCTGGCCCTGTCCCTCACCAGGGCTGAGTCCGGCCTCTGCCAACGAAAGCGCTGCCGCCGCCTGGGAGAGCGCCGCTTGGGCGACTTGGGACTCCTGCTGTGCCTTCGCGGAATTGCCCGCATTGGCCTGGGCGGCTGCATTCGCAAGCGATTCCTGCGCTGCCTGCAAGGCAGACTGAGCCCCAAGCGGCAAGGAGCCTTCCCGTCCGGCTGCGAGTGGGCTGACCTCCTTATTTGCAGACTGTAATGCCCCCGCCGATGGCTGTGTTCCTGCCGCAAGAGCCTCCGCGGATTGCTTGATCGCACCTTGTTCCCTCTCCTCGGAGCCGGTGGCAGGATTTGCTCCAAGAGCTGCCTGCGCCTTCGCCATCTCGCCAATCGCCCCGGAGATATTTCCTTCGGCCAGCTGTCGAGCCGCCTCCGAGGCCGCGGGGTGCGCATCCGCTGCAACCGCCGCCGCGGAGGGCCCTTCCGGAGCAGCAGCTACCTTCTCCAGGGCCTCGGCCAAGGCCTCCTGCCTGGCTTGGAGCTCGTCAAGAGACTGCGTATTTTCCTCGAGGTCTGACAGCGCCTCCGAAACCTGACCCTGAGCATGCTCAATTGCTGCCCGTGCCTCTGCAAGTCCCGCCTCTCCCGAGGCGGGCAGCTCTCCAAGTTGCTTCTGCAAGTCCTCGATACTCTCGTTGAGGTTCTGCCGCGCGGAGAGAAGAGCAGCCAGAGCATCTCCCTGTTCGGGCTGGGCCTTCAGAGGGGCAACATCTTCAAGACTCTTCCTCGCGGATTCCATTGCCTCGGCAGCTTGGCCAAGGTCCTCCGCTGCCAGCGGAGCAGGACTCTGGGTCTGAAGCCCCAACTGGCGCACCTCCTCACCGAGCTGATCCTGCCGCCCAGCCAGCTCCGCCGATGTCACCTCTGCCGGGTCCGCCACTTCATCGATCGTGTCCCTCTGCAGCTCCTGTTGGTCGGAAATAACCTCATCGAGATTGCCGCGGATTTCCTCGAGGAGCTCAAGAGCTTTCTTTGCTTCTTCCGTCTCTCTGATCTCCTCCCTCAACTGATTTTCCGCCTGAATGAGCGCATCGAGCGCTGCCTGTTGAGCCAAGGGATCATTCTGACCAATGGCCAAAGACTGCTCAGACTTCTTCATCTGTCCGGCAGCCTCTCCAAGTGTCTGGGAAACCTCCGGAGCAGGAGACTCGGCAGCGACCGAGGCTCTCTCAGCGTCCCCTACCAAATCTCCCTGTGCCGAGGTCTGCGGCCCCTTCAACTCCTCAATCTTTCCAGCCCGCAGAGCCTCCCCGCTTTCTTCCTGAACCGCGAGTTGTCCCTCCTTGAGTTCCACCACTTTTGCGAGCAGGGCCTTTAGTTGCTCCAACTTGTTCGAGGGCACTTCCTCAACGAATTCCGCCTTTTCGATTTCTGCGATTAACTCGGTTCGTGCCCTCTGGAGTACAGCAAGAGCCTCTCTCTCTGGAGGAAGAGCGGTGCTCTTGCGCGCAGCCACGGTGCCTGCTTGACCAAGGGCCAGCCGCGCCTTCTGCATCGGATCAACAGCCCCAGCAAGGGTTTCGGACACCCCGGGAGCCAATCCCGAGAGCTCCCCTCCGACAAAATCGGTGCGGTCTACCAGCTCAGCCTGCGTCCTTTGCAGCTGTTCAGCCCGCCGCTCATCACTGAGCTCCGGGCCATCGAATCCCATGCTCTCCCGCACTTTCTCAATTTCGCGGCTCAGCCGCCGTTTCGCACTCTCAATCTGGTTTGCAAGACCCACCTGCTGCTCGGGGCGCGCGTTCTCAAGACGGCGCTCTAAAGCCCCAACCTGCTCCTCCAGGGACCGCACCCGGTCATTGTTCAGGACTAGCTCCTCCGCTTCGGCCCGCTTCCGGTCGTCAAGATCCTCTGTGCTCTCAATAAGGGCTTTCTCTCCCGCAATGAGCCGATCGATGTCTTCCAGGGCATCGAGGAGCCGGTCGAGAGGATCCCGGTCCGGCTGCAGGATCGCCACAAGACGCCAGAGGGTGTCCCTCGCGCTCTTTTCGTGGCTCGCGGCGCTCATGGGACGGTCGCTTGTCAGGTCAAGGCACGCCGCTTGCAGCGTCACCGCCAGCTTCTTTTCGATTGCGAATGCCATAGCTTCGCGAGGCCGATTCTCCAGGGAGCCGGCAAAGGCCTCCTCCATTTCACCGAGCGTGGAGAGAACCAGCCCCACTTCCTTCTCCAATGCCTTTTGCTCCGTCTGCTGCAATTGCCGGGATATCGCAAAGTCATTCTTACGCCGGGCCGCGGAAGGTTTTTGCGATGCCATGATCAGAGCCACCCCTTCGTGCAGATTAGCAGACTGCCGATCTCCGAGAGCCTGAACACGCTCGGCGATTTGATAGAGCGCAAGTTGCCGCTGGTATTCGAGAAGAACCTGTCTCAGCTGAAAGGAAGCCGACTTCTGCCCCGCGTAGGCATTAAGTGCTTCAACTCTTCTCGCCGTATCGTCCGATCCGGTGCGAGCTGCTTTGAGCTGGCCCACGATCCGGGGCATGAGCTCACTGGAGACGCTCCCGATGACCTTCTGGATGCCGTTCAGGGTCTCCACGTCAGACCCTTCCAACCCGTTACGCTCAAACTCGTCGACCAGTTCCGCGAGTGTGACCGCGCTGGTCGCGGTCGTATTGCTGACCCGCTGCTGCCCTTGCTCCTGCCTCAGAAGAGATGTCTCGGCCTGCACCACCAATGGCCCAAGCCAGAGCAGGGACCCGAAAAGGCCTCTCCAAACGGGGCTACATAATCTGGCCTGCATTATTCTGATCGTGTTGCGGGGTCTTTTTGTTCTGGAATAGGTGTTTCATCAGGCAAATGTCGCTGGGACCGGATCCACTCTGAGAGGACCGTGTTGAGTCGCTCCTGATCATCAGTCGCGCGACCTATGCGTCCGAGCGAATCTCCCACCCGGCTTAACAGATCATTTCGCTTTTCGCGAGGGGTAACGACCCTCAGAACCTTGACCGCACTTTTTCCACTAGCCGTTCTTTCATTTTGGTCGTCCGCCTCGATCCAGAACTCAATATCATCTCCAACCTGAACAGGCTGCTCAAGACCTCCCAGCTCCCAGTCAAAAACCTCCGTGAGCTTGGTTCCTCCACCGTCCGGAACGGACAACTGCATGCTGACCTCCCGACCCTTGGATCCCACCCTGTATTTCAGAACCATTGTTTCGATTCCAAAACGGTCCTCCGCTTCATATCCGACAAGAACCCGCGCACCCGACGTCACAAGTTCTCGCTGGCGCAGGGGCCGGACCAGTCGAACGGCTGGCGCTTCATCGCTGAGCACATCCACCCTGTAGACAGTGGTATCCTTCGAGACCATTCCCCGGGAGTCCTCAAGGGCGATGGTAAAACCTGACAGCTCCTCCGTGACCTCGAGAGCGACCTCAGCCACCCGCGGTTCCTTCGTGTCAACGGCCCCTTCATGAACCTTTTCTTCCCCACCTCCCAGTAAGCGTACTGTGGCCCCCGAAAGCGGCTGACTTCCAGTGATTCTCAGGGAAAGTTTGCTGCCCGGGTACAGGAGGAACTCGCCTGGACGGTGCATACTGGAAGGAAGTTTCATGTAGTCGGGATAAATCTGCCGGCCCTTGACTGCATCCACCGATGGGCGAGGCAGAGCCGTGACAGCCTCGCGATCACTCTTTCCGTCCCTGATCACGACCTGAAACGAGAACGACTCCTGAACGTCCTGGAGTGTCGCCCGATAG
>MDTD01023549.1_pt1 | contig 10935 bp, 10 predicted proteins | sample 811221 | NCBI WGS metagenome assembly MDTD01 (sample SAMN05326646, study PRJNA326480) | marine metagenome | isolation source: seawater | place: Pacific Ocean: South West | collected 2011
AAAAATTTTTCCAATATTAGTTGAAAATTTTTCTGGAAGAAAAATTTTGATTTGTAGAGAGATGACTAAATATTTTGAAGAATTTATTAGAGCAGATGTTGATCAGTTAAAAAACATAAATTTTGAGATGAAAGGAGAACTAACAATTGTCATTTCAGGGAAAAAACTTCTCAAAAAAAGCTCACAAAAATTAAGTGAATCAGATAAAAGAGTTATTAGTAATATGATAAATAAAATTAGCATTAAAGAAATAATAGATTTAATTAATAAAGATAAAAAATACTCAAAAAAAGAAATTTATAATTATTGTATATGTTTAAAAGAATAAGATTAAAAATTTATCAGATATTAATTTTTAGTATTTTTGTTCATGGATGTGTTGGAGTTGGATCTAAAGGTGTTTTTGGCACTGGAGTCAGCATTGCTTTTGATCCAAGATCTGTTGGTACTCAAATCGATGATTCTATAATGCAAAAAAGTTTAACAGCTAAAATTATTTTGTTAGATAAAAATTATTTTTTTTCTGTAAAATCTAAAGTTTTAGATGGAAGAATTTTTTTGACAGGAAAAATAGATAATCCAGAAGATAAACTTAAACTAACTAAATTAGCGTGGGAAACTGATGGAGTAAGATCTGTGAGAAATGACATAAAAATTAAAGAGTCTTTTAATTTTAAGCAGTCAGCAAAAGATTTACTAATTACTTCACAACTCAGAACCTCAATGATTCTTAATAAGAAAATAAAAGCTACTAATTATCAAATAGATACCTACAAGAAAAAAATTTATGTTTATGGAATTGCAATGTCTTCAGATGAAAAAAATCTTGTTATTAAGGAAGCAAATGAAATATTGGACGTAGAAAATGTAATAGCAAGCATAATGCTTGTTGAAGATTTAAGAATCCAAAAAAATTAATTTTTTTGGTAATCAATAATATCTGCTGAATAGGCCGCTATCGATGCAAGATTAATAATTTCAGAGGTAGAACTTCTCAAAGGCACTATTTCAATTGGTAAACCAAGACCTATTAATAATGGACCAATTACCTTTGTATCACCAAGTGACTTCATTAACTTATATGAAATTGCAGCGCTATGCTGTCCAGGCATAATTAGTATATTAGCATTTCCAACAATTTTAGAAAAAGGATATAAATTTTGATACTCTTTATTTAATGCTACATCTGGTTGCATATCTCCATCAAATTCAAAATCTACATTTTTCTTTTTTAAAATTTCTACAGCATCTTGAATGTGTTTAGTTCTTTGCGTAAGTGGTTGACCAAAAGTTGAATGAGACACAAAAGCAACTTTAGGATCAAATCCAAACAATCTCACAACACGAGCAGACGAAACAGCTATTTCTGCCAGTTGCTCTGAACTTGGATACTCATTTACACTGGTATCACCTACAAAAATTGTCTTACCTTTATGTACTACAAGGTTTAATCCAAACATAATTTCACCTGGTCTTGCTTCCACAACTTGTTTAATCTTGTCCAATGAAGCACCAAATCTTCTTGTGTTACCAGTGACAGCACCGTCAGCATCGCCGCATGCTACCATACATGAAGCCCAAATAACTCTATCGTTTCTTACAAGTCTATCACAATCCCACTCAAGAAATCCTTTTTTTCTCTGTAATTTTTTAAATAAAAAGTTTTTATACTTCTCTCTTTTAGACTTATTTTTTGAATTTACTATTTCTATATCAAAATCTTTACTATAGCCAATTTTCTTAATTTGATCTTTAATTTTATCCTCTTTGCCAACGAGTATGGGTACACCAAGTTTAGAGTTTTTAAATGCTATTGCTGCTCTTAAAGTATTTTCATCTTCACCATCAGCAAAAACAATCTTTTTTACCTTCTTTTTTATGTAGTTATTAATACCCTGCATAATTGTAACAGTTGGATCTAATCTTTGCTTCAACTGATCTTGGTATATTTCAAAGTTATCAATTTTTTTTCTTGCAACACCAGTGGCAATGGCTGCTTTAGCTACAGCAGTTGGAATTATACTTATTAAACGAGGATCAAAAGTAGATGGAATAATATAATCTTTTCCGTAATGGGGCCTTTCACCTCCCATTGCTGCAACTACTTCATCTGGAACATACTGTCTGGCAAGTTTTGCGATAGCATTTGCAGCTGCTATTTTCATCTCTTCATTAATTGTTTTTGATCTAACATCTAGTGCTCCTCTAAATATATATGGAAAACCAATCAAGTTATTCACTTGATTTGGATAATCAGACCTACCGGTTGCAATAATTGCATCATCTCTTACTTCTTCTATTTCTTCTGGAGTTATTTCAGGATCAGGATTAGCACAAGCAAAAATAATTGGATTTTTTGACATTTTTTTTACCATTTTTTTGGTTAGTGCTCCTTTAGCTGATAAACCTAAAAAAACATCTGCATCTTTAATAGCTTCATATAATGTTCTATTTTTAGTTTTTATTGCATGCATTTTTTTCCATTTACTTAAATTTTTTCTTCCTTTAAAGATAACACCCGTTCTATCTACCATTGTGATATTTTCTTTTGGAAGACCATTTTTTTTAAATAAATTAGCACATGCCATAGCCGAGGCGCCCGCCCCATTTATGACCATTTTAATTTTTTTAATTGATTTTTTACTTATATCTAAAGCATTAATTAATGCAGCAGTAGTTATTATTGCGGTCCCATGCTGATCATCATGGAAAACAGGAATATCTAAAATTTTTTTTAACTTTTCTTCAATTATAAAACAATCTGGTGCAGCTATATCCTCTAAATTAATACCACCAAAGGATGGAGCAAAATTTTTTATAGAATTAATAATTTCATCTGTGTTTTTTGAATCTATCTCTAAGTCAATAGAATCAATATCAGCGAATCTTTTAAATAGAACAGCTTTACCTTCCATTACAGGTTTTGAAGCCAAGGCTCCCAAGTTACCCATGCCCAATATTGCTGATCCATTACTTATTACGGCAACTAAATTTCCTTTGCTTGTATAGTCATAAGCTGCATCAGGATCTTCACTTATTTTTTTAACAGGAACTGCAACACCTGGAGAATATGCAAGTGCAAGATCTCTTTTAGTGACCATATTTTTAGATGCTATAATTTCAATCTTGCCTGGTTTTTTATGGCTGTGAAAATCTAAAGCTTCTTTATCGGTATAATGGTCAACTTTTGTTTTTTTCATTTTTACTAATTAGGTGTACAAAAGAGGTAAAATTAAGACTAATATGATTTATGAACTTAATTAAGTCAACAGGGACTTTTAGTTTTTATACTATTATTAGCAGGTTACTTGGTTATTTTAGAGATATCTTAATTGCTATATTTCTTGGGACAGGTTTTCTAGCAGATGTTTTTTTTGTGGCATTTCGAATACCTAATACTTTCAGAAGACTTTTTGCAGAAGGAACTTTTAATGCAGCATTTGTACCAAGTTATACCTCTCAATTTATTAAAAATAAGAAAAAAGCAAATAATTTTGGAAATGAAGTTTTAAGCCTTTTGTTTATTGGTTTATTATTTTTATTATTTTTAGTTCAATTATTTATGCCTTTTTTTGTAAGTTTAATTGCACCAGGATTTGTTGTAAATGGAGAAAAAATTGAACTTGCAATAACACTTACAAGAATAACTTTTCCATTTTTATTGTTTGTTTGTATTTCATCTTTCTTTTCAGCTATTCTAAATTCTCATAATAAATTTGCCGTTGCATCAGCGACACCAATAATTTTAAATCTAGTTCTTATTGTAATATTGCTTTTTGGAAAAATCTTAAATGATAGCCTTATTTATTTTTTATCATGGGGTGTTTCAATAGGTGGCTTTTTACAGTTAGTTTTTCTCTACATTTTTGTTAAGAAGCTTTTTTTAATCAAACTATCTTTAAATTTAAAGATTAGTAAACAGGTAAAAATTTTTTTCAACAAACTATTACCAAGTATTTTTTCTTCAGGTGTGACCCAAATAAATATTTTGGTTGGCACTATTATTGCATCTTATCAAACAAGTGCTGTCTCTTATTTATATTACGCCGATAGAATTTACCAAATAAATCTTGCAATAGCCGGGATTGCAATAGGAGTTGTTGTGTTACCTCAATTATCAAAATATGTACAACTGAAAAATAAAATTAAAATAAAATTAATACAAAATAAAGCGCTTGAGTTAAGTATGTTTTTAAGTTTGCCAGCATCAATAGCACTAATCATTGGCTCTGAGGAGATTATTTCTAGTTTATTTGGCTATGGTTCATTCTCAAAGACAGCTGTAACTAATTCCGCTCTAGCACTTTTCTATTTTAGTTTAGGATTACCTGCTTTCGCTCTGATAAAAGTTTTTTCAAGTTTCTTTTTTGCTAATCATAATACTAAGACACCTTTTTATATTTCTTTAATATCGGTTTTATTAAATATTGCTATTAGCCTTTACTATTTTGAAGATATAGGTTTTATAATAATACCTATCGCTACAACAATCTCATCATGGTTTAATTCGATAGTTTTATATATATTTCTTCAAAAAAACGATCTTTTTAAATTAACTTATATTTTTGCTGAAAAATTTTTAAAAATTTTTTTTGCATCTGTAGTTATGGGCTTTTTTTTTAATTTTCTAATTTCTTTTTTTACTGATCAACTTAACTATGACTATCAATTTAAATCAATTTACTTAATTTTATCTGTCTTATTAACAATAATCTTTTATTTTTTATTTTCATTTTTTATCAAAGCTTTTAAAAAGGAAGATATTAAATTAAAGTATTAACTATGGTAAAAAAAATATTTTCAGGAGTTCAACCAACAGGTAATCTTCACTTAGGCAATTATATTGGTGCAATAAAAAATTTTGTAGAATTAGGTAATGATGAAAAAAATGAATGTGTCTTTTGTGTTGTAGACCTTCATGCAATTACTATTAAACAGAATCCAGATGAACTTAAAAAAAATATTTATGAAACTGTAGCTACTTTTTTGGCAAGTGGAATAAATCCAAAAAAGAATATAATTTTTAACCAATCGAAAGTGTCTGCTCATTCTGAGGCTGCCTGGATTTTAAGTTGTGTGGCTAGAATAGGTTGGTTAAATAGAATGACACAGTTTAAAGAAAAAGCAGGTAAAGATAAGGAGAAAGCAAGTATTGGATTATATTCTTATCCAGTTCTAATGGCAGCTGATATATTGTTATATGACACAACTCATGTGCCTGTTGGGGAGGATCAAAAGCAACATTTAGAATTGGGTAGAGATATTGCACAGAAATTTAACAACGATTATAAAGTTAAAGATTTCTTTAAAATACCAGAGCCACTTATTCAGAAAGAATTTTCTCGTATCATGAGTCTTAAGGATGGGCTAAAAAAAATGAGCAAATCAGAACCATCAGACTTAAGTAGAATAAATCTTTCAGATGAAAAAGATCAAATAATTAATAAGATTAAAAAAGCAAAGACTGACCCTTTGCCAATGCCATCAACAATAGAAGAACTTAACAGCAGACCAGAAGCAAAAAATTTAATAAGCATATTCTCAAATTTAACTGAGACAACCTTAGATAAAAATTTAGAGGAATTTTCAGGAAAGAATTTTTCAGAATTTAAATTAAGCTTATCTGAAGTATTAGTTGAAAAAATTTCCCCCATATCAAAAGAAATCAAAAAATTATTGAATGAAAAAAAATATATTGACCAAGTATTAGATGATGGTTTCTTAAAAGCTAACGAGGTTGCATCCAAAAAAATTAAAGAAATCCACAAAATTGTAGGTTTTTGAAGGTCAAATTATCAAGTTTTATTTTGCTAATTTATCATTATATATAAATTATGTTTGTTCAAACTGAAATAACACCAAATCCCAATTCATTAAAATTCTTACCAGGTAAGATAGTTTCCAATTCTGGTTCATTTGAAATTACTAGAGATGAAAAAACAAATAATGAATTATTAAAAAATTTGTTATCTGTAAAGGGTATAGAGGGAATTTTTTTAGGAAAAGACTTTATTTCTATCAATAAATATAATGACATTCCCTGGGATGATATTAAACATATAGTGATCTCCTTAATTAACGACTTTTATTCTTCTGGAAATGAATATGTAATTGATAAAAGTTTAAATATTGAAGATGAAAGCTTAGATGAATTAGAAAAAAGAATAAAAAAGTTATTAGATGAAAAGATTAGACCAGCAGTCGCAAGAGATGGTGGTGACATAAAATTTAAAGAATTTAAAAATGGTGTTGTAAAAGTTGAACTTCAAGGAAGTTGTTCTGGATGCCCTAGCTCAACATTAACACTTAAACAGGGAGTCCAAAATTTACTATGTCATTATATTCCTGAAGTAAAAAGTGTGGAGGCAGTTTAAAATGATCAGAAAAAAAACAAATTTTTTTTATTTTAAAATTTTTAAGTTTTTTGATCAAAAAGACCTTGGCTCGTTGCCCAGAATTTTCTTAAGTTCTTTTTTAATAATTTTAACTTTTTATTTTGTACCAATTTTTTTAGAGGCTTCTAAAAATCGAAACTTTGAATTACCAAATAATTCAAAGAAAATTTTAGCGTATACGCTTAACAACAAAAATAATGGAAACTTGTCAGACGAGCAGATTCTAAATGAAAATGATCTTTTAAGTGACATATTAAGCTTAAACGATCTTGACACTGATACTGTAAGGTTAAGTGCATCAACAATAAAACAGCTATTTGAAGATACAAATTACACTTTAGATGACGTAAGAAAAAATAAACTGGTAAAACCGGTAGCTCTTACTTTGCTTCCAGGTGAAATTAAAATGATTGAAAATACAAAAAAAAGGAAAGATTTTTTTATTCAAATTGTTCTTCCGCTTATTTTAAAAGAAAATAATAATATAAGAATAGATAGAAAAAGACTTTTTAACATAATAAACAAAAGCAATAATACAAAACTGGAAAAAAAGTGGTTGCAGAAAAAATACAAACAGTATGGTATTCCATCAAAAGATTTATCTATTTTAAAGATGAGAATGGATGAAATTCCAGTCTCACTTGCTATTGCTCAAGCTGCAAAGGAGACAGGTTGGGGAACCTCTAGGTTTGCTCAAGAAGGCAATGCTTTATTTGGCCAATGGACTTGGTCTGGTGAAGGCCTTAAACCTAAGGATGCAGATAAAAATGAAGGTCATAAAGTAATGAAGTTTAATGTTCTTCAGGCATCTGTCAGAGCGTATCAAAGAAATTTAAATACTCACAAAACTTATAAATCATTTAGAGAAGCTAGAGCCAAACTAAGAGATAATAACAAAAGTTTAGATAGTTTAATTCTCTCAAAATATCTTGACGCTTACGCGGAAACTGGAGAAAAATATGTTGACGTGCTGCAACAAATTATACAACAAAACAACCTTCAGGATTTTGATGATGCAAAACTTCTACCTTCAAGCATTGAACTTGAAAGCCTTATTTAAATTCTATCTTACAATAAATTGAGTTCCAAACCATCTCCATTTCCCATTATCATTCATTGAACAATTAACCCTTCCCCGTCTAGGTAAAAATTTTTCTCTAAATTTTATTGAAAGAGTATGATTTGAGATTGAAATAACTGATTTTTCCCATTTATTTCCTTCATTTGAGTAACAATTTATATTTTTAATATTTTTTTGATCTTGAAAAAATTCAACATAAAATTCTGGAGGATTATTATATGTATTTAGCTTTTTTTCCTCAGGAAAAAGATTTTTATATTCTAGTGCGTAAGTATTTATTATTGATTTAAATCTTTTCATTTCTCCATACTTTTCATTAATTGGAAATCTAGGAAGTTCAAACTTTTCTTTATTGACATCAATGACCCCAGAGTGTTGTCCAAAAGCTAAATTAAAATGTTTTGATATATAATCTTTCATAAATTTTGAATATTCTCCAAAAGGATAAGAGAATAATGTTGGAACATAACCTAATTCTCGTCTAAAAATTTTACTAGCCATTTCAATATCAGCAATAAATTCTTTATCAGTGCCATCAATGAGGTATTCATGAGAATGAGAATGATGTCCAATCATAACATTTCCATTTTTTTCAAGCTCTCTTATTTGTGCCCAATCCATGTAACCATTTTTACCTACAGGCTCGGTTGAAATGAATAAAATGAAAGGAATATTATTTTTTTTGAGATATGGCCAAGCGTTTTGATAAAAGGATGTAAATCCATCATCAATTGTTAGTAAAATTTTTTTGGTTTTTTTTATTTTGTTAAAATTTTTTTCAAATTCTTTTGGATTATATAAATCAAAATCAGTTTTTTTAATAAATTCAATGTGTTTTTTAAATACATCCATCTGAATATTTGTTGATGGATATTTTGACTCATTAAATCTATGATACATAATTGATAAAACCCCTTCATCGTTTGAATACAGTTTGATATTATTTTCATCTGAACTAGAATAGCCAGTTAATAATAAATTTAAAATGAGTAAACTTATAATAGATGCTGCAAATGATAATATTTTTTTAACAATCATTAGTGACAAAAATACTTATAATATTAGTCATCAAAATAGTAAAACTAATTATGAAAAACTAATGATGTTGATTAACTCTTTCTTAAATAGTAAAAAAACAAAATTAAATGATATCTCTTCAATCTATGTAAACAGAGGCCCAGGTAGTTTTGCGGGTATAAGAAATTCTTTATCAATTGTTAAAGCGATACATTTAGCAAAAAAAATTGATTATTTTTGTTATAGTTTTCAAGATTTTAACACAAAAACTCCTATAAAATATGAAAATATACCGCTTCTTTGTGATAAATTTAATGTTAAAAAAAATTTGATTAATCCCATTTATTTAAGTTAAAATTAGCTATGGTAGATAAGTTAGAACAAAAATTTCAAGCTAAGGGCGTAAAACTCACTGATCAAAGAAGAATAATTGCTAGAGTAATCTTAGAATCAAAGGAGGCATATGGCGAGTCAGATCACCCAGATGTTGACGAATTATATAGTAGAGTATCGAAGATTGACCCCAAAATAAGTATTGCAACAGTTTACAGAACGGTGAAACTTTTTGAGGAGGCAGGAATTTTAGTAAAACATGATTTTAAAGGTGGAAAAGCAAGATATGAATTACATGACGATCACAATCATTTAATTGATATTAAAACTGGAGAGATAATTGAGTTTGTAGATGAAGAAATTGACAGACTCCAAAAAAAAATTGCAGAAAAATATGGATATAAATTAGTTGATCACAAATTAGAATTGTATGGGATAAAAAAAAAATCCCAATAATCATGGAACAAAAAATATTCATTAAAACTTTTGGGTGTCAAATGAACGAATATGACTCTAATCGCATTTATGATTCAGTAAAAAGAATTGGTTTTAGCAAAACTGAAAATTATGAGGAAGCTAATTGTTATTTATTAAATACTTGCCATATAAGAGATAAAGCAAAAGAAAAAGTATATCATGAAATAGGTAGGGTTAAAAAAATTTTTAGAACTAAAAAAAAACCTATAGTAATAGTAACAGGTTGTGTTGCGCAAGCTGAAAATGAGGAAATGTTAAAAAGGGAACCTTATATTGACTTCGTCATAGGCCCTCAATCTTATCATAAAATCAATGATGCAATATTAAATTATTGTGGAAATACAAAATATGAGGAAACAGATTTTGATACTATAAATAAATTTGATTATTTAAGTAAGATTAAAAATCAATCCAATAAGGTATCATCTTTTTTAACTATTCAAGAAGGTTGCGATAAATTTTGTAGTTTTTGTGTTGTGCCATTTACTAGAGGGCCAGAGTACTCAAGACCTTTTAAACAAATTATTGACGAAGTAAAACAATTGGTTGAATTTGGTACAAAAGAAATATTTTTATTAGGACAAAATGTAAATGCCTACAAATATGGAAATTTTAGATTATCTGATTTAATTTATGAAATTGAAAAAATAAATCAAATAGAGAGAATAAGATTTACGACATCTCATCCAAGGGATATGACCGACGACTTAATTGAAAGTTATAAATATTCTAAAAAATTAATGCCGTTAATTCATTTACCCGTTCAATCTGGATCAGATAAAATTCTCAAATTAATGAATAGAAAACATACAATTAATGAATATTTAAAAATTATAGATCGATTAAAGAAAATCAATTCATCAATCGAATTTTCCAGTGATTTTATAATTGGTTATCCTAGTGAAGATGCAAATGATTTTAATCAAACATTAAATTTAGTCCGGAGAATAAAATTTGTTAATTCTTACTCTTATATTTTTAGCCCAAGACCTGGAACGGCTGCATCAAAGTTAGAATTAATTGATAAAGAAATTTCATCAAATAGATTAAAATTAATACAAGATGAATTGTTTAAAAATCAAAAATATATGAACCAAGGAATTGAGGAAACAATAATTGATGTTTTAGTTGAAAATCAGACAAATGATAAACTTAGACTTTTTGGCCGTTCAGAGTATATGACCCCAGTTATCTTTGATGGAAATAAAAAAAATATAGGCAAGACTATAAAAGTTAAAATTAATAAAAGTAATAGAAATACTCTTTTTGGAACAGCTATAGAGAGTTTTGACAAAAAGGTAGCTTAGTTTTGAGTAATTTTTTTAAAAAAAAAAACATTTCTGATATTAAGTTTGTTTACTCTGACAATAATACATTAAGTGTAATTTTTCAGGACAATGGCCTTTTAATGGGTGTAGTTGGAGAATTTAATAAAAATCTTAAGGAACTAGAGAAGATAACTAGCTCGAGCTTATATTCCAGAGGTAATTCAATTTTAATTAAATCAACACCAGAAAAAAATGAATTAGTAAAAAACGCTATCCAATTCTTGGTCAATCAATTTATAAATAATGGTAGTATTGAAAATAAAGATATAGTTTCATCAGTTGATAATTTTATGATTAATGAAAA
>MDTD01119273.1_pt1 | contig 10935 bp, 14 predicted proteins | sample 811221 | NCBI WGS metagenome assembly MDTD01 (sample SAMN05326646, study PRJNA326480) | marine metagenome | isolation source: seawater | place: Pacific Ocean: South West | collected 2011
ACGCATTTGTTCACAAGGTGTTTGTTCGCCAGTTGAAGCTGCTGCGCGCCAAAGTGTGTTTTGTGCCTGTTTGCACTTGCATTTGCGTGTTTGTTCGGGCCCAGCTGCCCACGAGAGCCGATGTACACACATGCGTGCAGTATGCAACAGGCAGCGGCGATGTCAGGCCGCGCAGGGTGAGCAGGAGGATGGCGGCCGCGCAGGCGGCCTCGAGGGCCACCGCCAGTCCCATGACAAGCCGGCGCCCATAGCGGTCTGCCGCCGCGCCGGTGACGAGGACGAGAAGAAGCGCGGGGGCGAACTGGATCAGTCCGACCAGACCGAGATCGAAGGGATCGCGTGTCAGGTCATAGATCTGCCAGCCGACGGCCACCGAGACGACCTGGGTGGCGAAGGTGACCATGAAGCGGGCCGCCCAGAAGCGGACATAGGCCGGATGGGAAAAGGCGGCGAACCGGCTGTCGGCTCCGGCGGCGGTGTCTGTCACGGCGATATGTCCGGCAAGGTGGCGAAGGCACTCTCCTGCCACGGGACGCGTAACATGAAAAGATAAAACAGCTTTTCGGCTTCATGCCGCACCAGGCATGATGCGGATGGACCGGCGGCCCGGCCTGCCCCCTTTTCAGAGACGAAATTCCGCTATAGTTATACTTCATAAGAACCCCGGCCGGATGCCGGGTGCCGGACTGCAAACGGGAGGAGCAGGCAGCCATGGTGAAGGTCACCTATGTGTCGACCACGGGAGAGCGCACGACGGTCGACGGCCGGGCCGGCGACAGCGTCATGCAGACGGCGGTGGATCACGGGATCGAGGGCATTGTCGGCGAGTGCGGCGGATCCATGGCCTGCGCCACCTGCCATGTCTTCGTCGACGAGGCATTCCTGGCGGCGACGGGCGAGCGGTCCGCAGGCGAGGAAGCAATGCTGGACGGCGCGGCTTCCGAGGTGAGGCCCAACAGCCGCCTGTCCTGCCAGATCCGGTTGACGGACGACCTCGACGGGCTTGTGGTGCAGGTCGCCGACGAGCAGATGTAAACTGGCGAGGGCCGGGTGCCGCATGGCGCGCCGGTCCGCCGACGGGAGGAAAAGGCCATGACCACGACGATTGCAGGTCCGGCGCCGCTGGACGAGACGATCACCATCGACCAGCTGACCCGCGACCCCTATCCGCTTTACCGGCAGATGCGCGCGGAGCGGCCCGTCCTGCGGGTTATATCGGTCGGACGGACGCTGCTGACCAAGGCGGCTGACTGCAAGATGGTCAAGGACAATCCCGGCCTGTTCTCCTCCGATGATCCGAACACGCCGATGAAGCGGGCCTTCCTCGCCCATACGCTGATGCGCAAGGACGGCGAGGAGCACATGCGCGAACGCATGGCGATGATGCCGGCCTTCCTGCCCAAGACGATCCAGAACCACTGGGCGCCGATGTACACGAAATATGCCGAGGACTATGTCGGGCGGTTGCCGCGCGGCGAGGTCGTCGACCTTTTCCCGGCCCTGGCCGGACCGCTGGCGGCGCGCATCCTGGCCGAGATCATGGGCGTGCCGGACGCCAGCGACGAGGAAATGCAGCGCTGGAGCCAGGCGCTGATCGACGGGGCGGGCAATTTCGGCTGGCGCGACGAGCCCTTCGCCGTTTCCGACCAGGCGAACCGCGAGATGGATGCCTGCCTTGAGCGCAATGCGGAACGGCTTCGGGCGGAACCGGACGCTTCGGCGCTGTCGATCATGGTCAATGCCGAGAACCCGATTGCGTGGAGCCAGATCGTGGCAAACGTGAAGATCGCCATCGGCGGCGGCATTAACGAGCCGCGCGATTCCGCGCTCACCGAAATCTTCGGCCTGCTGACCAACCCCGATCAGCTTGAAGAGGTGAAGCGGCAGGAGGCATGGAGCAAGGCCTTCGAGGAAGCGGTGCGCTGGTGCGCCCCCATCCAGGCCAGTTCGCGCCTTGTGCTGGAAGACACCGAGATCCGCGGTTGCCATATCCCGAAGGGCGACACCGTGATGACCATCCAGGCCTCGGCCTGTCACGACGAGGAGATTTACGAGGCGCCCGAGCGCTATATCGTGTTTCGCGACAAGAACCCGCACCAGGCCTTCGGCTCCGGTCCGCACCATTGCGCGGGCGCGCATGTGGCGCGGCGCACGGTGGGCGCCATCCTCATGCCGGTCCTGTTCGACCGCTTCCCGAACATCGAACTGGTCGATCCGGCGATCGTCACCTGGCAGGGTTTCGGCTTTCGGGGTCCGATCAACCTGCCTGTACGCCTGAACTGAGCGCGGGCATGCCGGCCGCGCCAAACAGCAGTAATTGAAACATTAGTGATATACGTGATTTCATGCCGGCATGGCATGGATTTCACGAATCAGGCGTCCGCGTGCGGCATGTGCCGCCGTCGGCATCACCGCTTTCCTCGGGCTGGCGGTTTCCACAACAGGTCCGGCATGGGCGGATCGCGCATCCTTCGACATCTGTGGCAGCGGCAAGCGCCATACCTGCGTGGTCGATGGTGACACTGTCTGGCTGCGGGGGGAGAAGATCCGTCTCGAAGGGATCGATGCGCCGGAACTGGCCGATCCGGGCTGCCGTCACGAGGCGGCGCTGGCGCAGGAGGCGCGGCTGCGCCTGGCCGCGATCCTCAACTCACACGACTGGGTGCTGACTAGGCACGGGCAGGACCGCTACGGCCGGACGCTCGGACGCTTCAACATCGCGGGGCGGACAGCCGGCGCCATGCTCGTCGACGCGGGGCTGGCACGGGTGTGGACCGGCCGGCGCGAACCCTGGTGCTGATGCCGGAGCCTGCGGCGGTCATTCGTTTCTGGCGGAAAACTGGTGGAGCCGAGGGGGATCGAACCCCTGACCTCGTCATTGCGAACGACGCGCTCTCCCAGCTGAGCTACGGCCCCGTTCCAGTGAGGCGCATTTATGTGAGCGCCATGCGTGCTGTCAAGCAAAAGCATCGGCGCGGGATGCGCTTCGCGGGTCCCATCCAGGGCCGTGGGCTTGCCGCCTGCCCGTCCAGTGGCTAAATGCAGGAAACGACCAACGGACCGTGACCATGCTAGCCCTCTTACGCACCATCGACCTGGCGCTGGACATCTATTCCTGGATCCTGATCGCCATGGTGATCTATTCCTGGCTGTTCGCCTTCAACGTGATCAATTCGCGCAACCAGTTCGTCGCGCTGATCGGCGATTTCCTCTACAAGGCGACCGAACCGCTGCTGCGGCCGATCCGGCGGATCCTGCCCGATCTTGGCGGCATTGACCTGTCGCCGATCATCCTGTTCCTGGCCATCTTCTTCCTGCAGCAATTCATCTGGACGACCATCGCCCCTGCCGTGCTGTGAGCTGCTGCCACCGTCAGACCGGCGCGGGCGTCGATATCTTCGTGCGCCTGACGCCGAGGGCGGCGCACGACGCGGTCGACGGGCTGGGCGCGGCATCGGACGGATCGGTGCACCTGAAGGCGCGGGTGCGCGCGGTGCCTGAAAAGGGCAAGGCCAATGCGGCACTGGAAAAGCTCGTCGCGAAGTGGCTGGGCGTGCCCGTCTCGACAGTTTCGGTGACGGGTGGCGCGACCGCACGGCTGAAGACCGTTTCTGTTGCGGGTGACAGCGCTGCATTGACGCGCAAGGTTGTGGACCTCACCGGCGAAAACTGACTGTCCCTTGGCCGCCGTGTCTGGCAATCTGGGTCCGGTCCAGTCTTTCGGAGATGCCGCCGATGCGCCAAGTCCTGTGTTCCGCCGTTTGCCTGCTGCTCGCCATGAACGCGCCGTCGGCAGCCGCGCCCGAAAGCGCCTATACGAAGATCGATACGCAGAACGGCTGCACGGTGACGGCGCAAGCCTCCGAGGATGAAGGCGGCGACTGGGCCGAACTGCTTTGCCCCGGCCTTGGCGATTACCCGGTCCACCTCTCCTATGGCGACGCCCGGGAGAGCCTTTTCTACGGCTTCCCGCCCGAAGGCCAGCCGGACGGCTGGGAGAGTTTCGGCGGTTTCAATTCCGTGTCAGACACGATCGAGTGGCGCATGGAGGGCGGCATTCCCTTCGCCACGATCCACCGCTGGACGGTTTCCTCCGGCGATCCGGACAAGTCGGTCCAGGTGCTGGTGGTCGAGAAGGTCGGCCAACCCGGAATCCATGAGGGCTGTGTCGTCGGTTACGTGGTTGCCACGGGCAATCCGGACCACAACCAGCAGGCCCGCGACCTTGCCGATGCCCATGCCCGCGACTTTGCCTGCTGGCGCGACGAACCCCTCGTGCGCGCCGGCAGCGTGGCCCTTCCTGGCGTCTCGCGGCACCGGCGGGAACCGGAGTGAAGTCGAGGCCATGAAAAAGGCCGGACCCGCAGGGCCCGGCCTTTCCGATGTCAGGTCCTGCGCGGCGCGGCGTCAGGCCTTGGCGCGCTCGATGGCCTCGACGATCATGTTGCGGGCCGCCTCGGCGTCCTGCCAGCCGCCGATCTTGACCCACTTGCCGGGTTCGAGATCCTTGTAGTGCTCGAAGAAATGCTCGATCTGCTTGAGCGTGATCTCCGGCAGGTCGTCGTAATTGGCAACGCCGTCATAGCGCTTTGTCAGCTTGTGGGTCGGCACGGCGAGGATCTTCTCGTCCTTGCCGCCGTCATCCTCCATCACCAGAACGCCGATGGGGCGCACATTGATGACGCAACCGGGAACCAGCGGGCGCGTGTTGCAGACGAGCACGTCGATCGGGTCGCCGTCCTCCGACAGGGTATGCGGCACGAAGCCGTAATTGCCGGGATAGGTCATCGGCGTGTAGAGGAAGCGGTCGACGACGAGGGTGCCGGCTTCCTTGTCCATCTCGTACTTGATCGGATGGCCGCCGACCTGAACCTCGATGATGACGTTGATGTCTTCCGGCGGGTTCTTGCCGATGGAAATGGCGTCTATGCGCATGGATCTCTCCGGGGTTTGTCGTTGCATCCCCGATAGACGAGCACAGGCGATTGTGCAATGCCGCATAAGTCCAAGACGGATTGCGGCGTTGCCGCGAAAACCGCAGTCAGTTCCAGACGAAGGCGACCTTGCGCAGGGCCTTGGAATCGAAAACCTCGACGCCTTCGGCAACATCCTCGCCACCATGGGCGAAGTAGAAGCGCTGGGCGATCTCGTTGTCCTCCAGTGCCCAGACAACCAGCCCCTTGAGACCGTGATCGGCCAGCGTCGAACGTGCGGCGTCGAACAGGCGCGAGCCGAGGCCGATGCCCTGGTATTCGGGAAGGACGTAAAGCTCGTAGATCTCGCCCTGCTGGGCCAGTTCCTTCGCCCGGTTCCGCCCGAGCGTCGCGTAGCCGGCGACCACGCCGCCGATTTCCACGACCAGCACCGAGGCGGCGCGGCGGATGGCATGGTCCCACCACCGCACACCGCGCCGGGCAATCATGCGCGACAGCGCGCCGTGCGGGATGATCCCCGCATAGGCGCCGGTCCAAGCGTGATGATGCACATCGGAGATGGCGCTTGCGTCTTCGGGTTCCGCCCGGCGGATGTCGATGCTCAGCGTGTTCATGGTTTCTTAACCTTAATGGAGAGTTTGAGCCTCGCCAAGATGCACCTTCGCAGTCCCCACAGTCTTGTCCTGTTCGCAGGCGTCCTTGCGTGCCATAACGGGCCGGACCTGATGAAGTCGAAGGGAAGGCGGGCATGGCTGAACGCAGGGCGGTTCTGGTGATCTCCAGCCATGTCGCGCGCGGCTCGGTGGGTAACCGCGCCGCCGTCTTCGCGCTGGAGACGCTGGGCTTTCCGGTCTGGGCGGCACCGACCGTGATCCTGCCCTGGCATCCGGGCCACGGACCGGCGACGCGCATCGTGCCTCCGCCGGACCAGTTCCGGGGCTTCATGCAGGACCTGGCGCGCGCGCCATGGCGGGGCGAACTCGGCGCCGTCCTGACAGGCTATCTCGGCGATGCGTCGCAGGCCGGTGCCGTCGCGGACCTGGTCGTGGCGCTGCGAAAAGACAATCCGGGGCTCATCCATGTCTGCGACCCGGTGATCGGTGACCGGACGGGCCTCTATGTGCCGGAAGCGACGGCGATGGCGATCCGCGACCGGCTCCTGCCGCTGGCGGACATCGCCACGCCGAACCGGTTCGAGCTGGAATGGCTGGCCGGAAGGCCGCTCGAGACCAATGCCGACATCCTGCGCGCGGCAGCGCAAGCCGGGCCGGCGCGGATGCTCGTCACATCGGCCCATGCGATGATGGCGGACGCGACGGCCAACCTGCTGGTGACGGGCAAGCGCGCCCTGCTGGCAGAGCACCGGCTTGTGGAGAATGCGCCCAACGGGCCCGGCGACCTGACGGCCGCGCTGTTCCTGGCCAGGCTGCTCATCGGCGAAGACGAGAGCAGGGCGCTGGAAAAGGCAACCGCCGCCGTCTTCGAGGTTCTCGGCCGGTCGGTCAGGGCCGGATCGGACGAATTGCTGCTCGAGCAGGAGGCCGACAGCCTGAAACATCCGATGGCCATGGTCACGCTGCGCCAGCTTGCCCGTCCGGCGCCCGGGCGGGTGAAGCCGTGACATGCGTGCTGGCCGGAGCCGACGGTTGCAAGGCCGGCTGGGTGGCGGCCATCGAGCAGCCGGGCGCGCCGCCAGTGCTGTCCGTCTTCGCCGCGTTTGCCGACCTGGTCCGCGCCGTCGGGGCGAATGCCATCATCGCCGTGGACATGCCGGTCGGCCTCCCCGACCGCATCGGGCGCGGCGGCCGTGGTCCGGAACAGGCCATCCGCCCGCTGCTGGGGGCACGCCAGTCGAGCGTCTTTTCCATTCCCTCGCGCGCCGCCGTCTATGCCGAGCCGGGGCCGTTTGCCGACTGGGAGGCGATGCGCGCGGCGCGCGGCCGCGCCGACAGGGTGGCGCGCGAGACCTCCGACCCGCCGCGCGGCCTCGCTTTTCAGGCCTTCACGCTGTTTCCCAGGATACGTGAAATCGACGCGCTGCTTCTCGCCGACACCGGTCTGCGGGAGCGGGTGATCGAATGTCATCCGGAACTGGCGTTCTGGCGGCTGAACGGCGAAAGCGCCATGACAGAGCCGAAGAAGGTGAAGGGACGGCTGCATCCACCGGGCATGGCGGAGCGCCGCGCCCTGCTGCTGTCTTGCGGTCTCGACGCTGCCCTCGTGGAGGTGCCCCCGCCGCCTGGTGCCGCCGCGGACGATTGCCTGGATGCGCTTGCCTGCCTGATGATCGCCAGGCGCCACGAAAAGGGGCTGACAACGCCGTTTCCCGATCCGCCGCTTGCCGACACGCACGGCATCCCGATCTGCATTCGCGCTTGACATGCGTGCCCCGGACGGATTGATCGGGGCACAGCAACGGACCAGAGGCGCAGACCATGCACGCTTTTCCCACTTCCCTTGCCCAGGGCTACCGCGATTTCATGCAGGGGCGGTTCGCGGTGGAATCCGAGCGCTACCAGACGCTTGCGCGGGAAGGCCAGAAGCCGGAAACCATGGTGATCGCCTGTTGCGATTCACGCGCGGCGCCGGAGATCATCTTCAACGCGCTGCCGGGCGAACTGTTCGTCGTGCGCAATGTCGCCAACCTCGTGCCGCCCTACAAGCCTGACGGCGAGTATCATTCCACCTCCGCGGCACTGGAATTCGCCGTGCAGAGCCTGAAGGTGAAGAACATCCTCGTGCTCGGCCACGGACGCTGCGGGGGCATCTCGGCGGCGCTGACGAGCGGCGCGGAGCCCCTGTCGCCGGGCGATTTCATCGGCAAGTGGATGGGCCTGCTCGGTCCGGCCTCCGAGGCGGTCGGATCCTATACCTTCATGACCGGCACGGAAAAAAAGACCGCGCTGGAACGCATCTCGATCCGCTACTCGCTCCAGAACCTGCGCAGTTTTCCCTGCGTCGACATCCTTGAGAAAAAGGGCCGGCTGGCGCTGCACGGCGCCTGGTTCGACATTTCCACCGGTGAATTGTGGGTGATGAACGCACAAAGCGGCGATTTCGAACGGCTTGCGCCCGAAGCGCTGCCCGAAGGGATGGACAGGCCCGGAGAGGAGAAGTCCTGAGCGGCCATGATCCACGAAGGAAAACGGAAATGATGCAACTGCTTCGGCTGGCAAGCCTGACGTTCATGCTCCTGGCGGCGGTATTGCCCGTGAGCGCGGACCCGCGCGCGATCCTGGAGAACTGGTACGCCGCGCTGCAGGCTGGCGACGAGACCGCGGTCAGCGCGCTCCTTGCCGAAGATGCCGTCTTCGTGCTGGAGGATATCGGCATCGAGCAGACCCGGAAGGAATTCCTGGAGAGCCTGCCGGAATGGCGCGAGGCCATCCGCGGCGGCTCGCTCCAGTGGAAGCTCCTTGAGCCGGGAAACCCGGCCACCGCGCTGGTCTGCTACCGCTTCGCCGACAGCGAGGCGGAGGTGCGCGAGGTGTTCACCTTCTCGGGCGAGCGCATCGCGCGCAGCCTGCAAACGGAAAACGGCGAGCGCTGCGAAGGATTCTGAGCCGGCTTGCCGGGATGGCATGGAAAAAGGCCGGGTTCACCACCCGGCCTTTTTGACGATCCGCCGGCAGTTTCCCTAGCCGTCGATCTCGGCTGCCATGATCGCGATGGCCTGCTGGTAGACGCCGGCGGCGTTCCAGCCCTGGATGGCCCTGAAATTCGCCTGGCCCGGCTGGTATCCGGCGCCCCGGCGCCAGCCATGGGCGCGCAGGAAATTGGCCGTGGAGGCCAGCGCGTCGGCCGACGAGCGCGACAGGTCCAAGCCGCCACCGTCAAAGTCGACGCCGTAGCGGGCGACCGAGCCCGGCAGGAACTGGGTCTGGCCCCATTCGCCGTGCTTGGCGCCGACCGTCGAACTGGACAGCACGCCGCTATCGACCAGCTTGAGGGCGGACATCAGGTGGCCGGTGAAGAAATCGGAGCGGCGGCAATCATAGGCGAGCGTTGCCGTGGCCGAAATCAGGTTGGAATTGCCCTGGAAGCCGCCGAATGCGGTCTCCATGCCCCAGATGGCGATCAACGGACCGGGCGGCACGCCGTATTGGGCCTCGAGCTGCCTGAACAGCGAAGCCTTCGACTTCTTCAGACGCTTGCCCTTGGCGACAATGGTCGGTGCGCCGCGCACCTGCATGAACTTCTTGAGCGTATACTTGAAGCTCTTCTGGCCCCGGTCGGCGCGGATGGTATCGTTGGCGTACCGCGTTGCCATCAGGGCGGCGATGCCCCGCTGTCCCACGCCACCGGCCTGCGCCTCGGCCGCCATCTGCTGTTTCCATGCATCGAAACCGGCCGATGAATTTCCGCACCGGGCTGCAAGGGCGGCGCCGGGTGCCAGAAATACGGCACATGCTACGGCCGTGGCCATGGCTTGGCGTCGGATGGTCATCAATTCGTCCTCCGGGAAAGAGTGATTCTTCAGCCCCGGCATGAATTTGCCAGCGTTTGCCGGTTTTGTCATCCGGCCGGCGCGCGAAACGCCGGACAAGGCCGGTGGGGATTTCTGCAACCGATCATGTCAATCCCAAGGCAGAGGGTCCGCAAATGCCCGGTTGACTCGGCAGTCATGCGCGTTTATGCACCGCTTTCGACTTTCCGCGACGAGTGAGAACTCCGACGCGCCGACCAGGAGGCGGGGACGCCCCGCAAACCTGGAGGTCAACATCCGGCAGCGCGATGCGCCCCCGGGTGTCGTTCCGCTTTGGCGATTGGAATCCTGCCTCGCGATGGTTATCTCCGTGGTGAAAAACCCCGGAACCCAAGGACTGGACGATGTTTGAAAGCTTATCCGACCGGCTCGGATCAATCCTCAACGGCCTGACAGGCCGCGGCGCGCTCTCGGAGGCCGATGTCTCCGCTGCGCTGCGCGAGGTGCGCCGCGCGCTGATCGAGGCGGACGTGGCGCTCGACGTTGTCCGCTCGTTCACTGACCGGGTGCGCTCCAAGGCCGTCGGCCAGGACGTTCTCAAGTCGATCAAGCCGGGCCAGCAGGTCGTCAAGATCGTCCATGACGAACTGGTCGAGATGCTGGGCTCCGAAGGCGAGGCCATCGACCTGAACGCCCCGGCGCCCGTCGTCGTCATGATGGTCGGTCTCCAGGGCTCGGGCAAGACGACGACGACCGGCAAGATCGCCAAGCGGCTGACCGAGCGCCAGGGCAAGAAGGTGCTCATGGCCTCGCTCGACACGCGCCGCCCGGCCGCGCAGGAGCAGCTCAAGCAGCTTGGCGAGCAGACGGGCGTGGCGACACTGCCCATCGTGGCTGGGCAGGATCCGGTCGCCATCGCGAAGCGCGCGGTGCAGGCGGCGAAGCTGGGCGGCCATGACGTCGTCATCCTCGACACGGCCGGGCGCACCCATATCGACGAGCCGCTGATGGTGGAAATGGCCGATATCCGCAAGGTGTCGGCGCCGCACGAGATCCTGCTGGTCGCGGATTCGCTGACCGGCCAGGACGCGGTCAACCTGGCGCGCAGCTTCGACGAGCGCGTCGGCATCACCGGCATCGTGCTCACCCGCATGGACGGCGACGGGCGCGGCGGCGCGGCGCTCTCCATGCGCGCGGTCACCGGCAAGCCGATCAAGCTGATCGGCACGGGCGAGAAGATGGACGGGCTGGAGGAATTCCATCCCAAGCGCATCGCCGACCGCATTCTCGGGATGGGCGATATCGTCAGCCTTGTCGAAAAGGCTGCCGAGACCATCGACCAGGAAAAAGCCGCCGCCATGGCGAAGAAGATGCAGGAGGGGAAGTTCGACCTGAACGACCTCGCCGACCAGCTTCGCCAGATGCAGAAGATGGGCGGCCTTGGCGGCATCATGGGGATGATGCCCGGCATGGGCAAGATGAAGGACCAGATGGCCGCGGCCGGAATGGACGACAGGATGTTCGGCCGCCAGATCGCCATCATCCAGTCGATGACGCCGGCCGAGCGGGCCAATC